>C687J35174_10009907_pt1 | contig 11900 bp, 22 predicted proteins | sample RifCSPhighO2_01_FD_35174 | JGI IMG/M metagenome (IMG submission 35174) | reverse complement strand
AGAAAAGCTTTTGTGGGGCAATCAACTTAAATTCTTCAGCTCTTGCCTAAATTCCTTGGATTTTTCAGTTAGTTCCTCCACTGCAGCAATAATCAATTCTTTTGGCTCCAAATTGCCGTGTGATTCAACCGTAAAAATAAACGCCGTTGAATCATACTCTATTTTTTCATTATCCTTCACTATAATGTCCCTCTTTTTTTCATCAAGGATCATTTCAAGCAAATCGGCTTTGTACGCGGATTTTTTCCCGCTTTTATCAACAATGCTCGGCATCTCCGTGTAGGAAACAATTGCAGGCTGGTACTTACTATGAGTTGTTCCTCTTCCGGCAATAGCGTCCATTTCAAGTTTCAAGGATTGTCCTTCCGCAAGTTCTGTAATTGGAATATTTCCAAAAGCAGGTTCTATTGTCGGATCAGTACTTTTAATGTCTTTGCTGTAAACCGTGCACGGGCCTTCTTTTTCAAGAACCAATTTTACTTTTTCTCCTGCCTTGTATTTTTTTGAATCCATTTTCAATGGAATCATTGCAAGCCTGTGTGCGAGCATTTCATCAAACATTACGCTTGTGTTCTGGTAAAAGTGAACATCTTCCACCGCGAGTATATTCAATCCCGCCATCATGGTTCTTCTAAGCGCGTTTGCAAACGCGGGATTTGTTCCCTTAACCAAAAATTTAACCTGGTTTTCTTTTGTATCCAAAATTTTTATGTCCATGAAATCAACCTCACTCTTTTTTACTTCTGTGTCTTTTCTTTCTCCTGCACCCGTCATGTGGCATAGGAGTAACGTTCTCGATTGTCCTTATTCTCACGTTATTTCTTGTAAGAGAAAGTATTGCAGCTTCAGCCCCTTGTCCGGGGTTCTTGGGTTTTATTCCGCCCTGTCCCCTGACCTTAACTATAACCTCATCTATTCCTTTTTCCCTTGCTTTTTCAGCCACGATTTCCGCAACCTTCATTGCGGCATAAGGAGAACCTTCTTTGTGTTGTGCCTTGACAACCATTCCGCCTGAACATTTTGCAATTGTTTCCGCTCCTGTAATGTCTGTAAGAAGAATTATTGTATTATTTCTTGAAGCATAAATGTGAATTATTCCTGTCTTGCTCATGTCTTCAACTCCCCGTCTTCTTTCTTAATTTCTTTTTCCTCAATCTCTTGGACAATTTCTTCCAATGGTTCTGTTGATTCAATGAGTTTTTCTTCCGCGGTTATTCCCGCAGCCTCTTCAAATGCTTTCTTCAAATCTTTTTTCTGTACAACATCAATCTTAATCGGTTTCTTATACCAAGAAATTTGTGCGGGCTCTTCCATTGAAACAAGATAACTTGGCGCTGTGAGCTTGTTTCCTCCAAGAGAAATGTGGCCATGAACAATAAACTGTCTCGCCTGTTTTGAACTGTTTGCCATTCCTTTTCTCATAACTTGTGTCTGAAGCCTTCTTTCAAGAACCGCCTCAACTTTCATGCTGAGAATATCTTCCACACTTGTATTGTCATTTGCCAAACCATATTTTTTCAAACCACTCATCAATTCTTTTTCCCTAATATTTCTTTCTTCAAGCGGAAGCGCCAAAAGCCCTCTTGCAATCTGTCTCTTGTTCTTCAACCAGGTTATGTGTTTTCTCAAATCTCTTTTGTTTACCAAACCGTAAAATTCAAGGAGCTTTTTCTCGGTTTCAAGCAATTGCTTATCCCACTTTTTTCTCGGGGTTTCATATCTCTTTCTTCGTTTTTTCGGATCACCCATTCAAAATCACTTTCCCTTTCCCTTTGCCGGTGCAGGTTTGGCTGCTGCGGCCGCTGCAGGTGCTGCTGCGGCCTTTACATCCTTCTTTGTAACTCCAACAACTCCGCCCTTGCCTCTATGCGTTGACTTGGTGCTTTGACCTCTAACGGGCAATCCCCAAGTGTGCCTGAATCCTCTGTAAGTTTTTATTTCGCTCAATCTTTGAATGTCCTGTCTCAAAGCAAAATCAAGATCTGATGTTATAAGATGCCTGTCCGTTCCCGTTACAAAGTCTCTTCTCCTGTTCACGCTCCAGCCAGGAATACCATATTCCTGCGGCTGTTGAACTATCTTCTCAAGTTTGCGAACATCTTCTTCCATTATTTTTCCAATTTTTTCCACGGAGGATTTTCCGGTTTCTTTTTCATAAACAGTTCCAATGCTCTTCGCTGTCCTCAATCCTATTCCCTTGATTTTTGTAATTGCCATGAAAATGGGCTTTGTTCCATTTAAATCAACATTCGCAACTCTCACAATAAAATTAATGTCCTCTTTTGGTCCGGCATCATGCTTTTCCTGCGCCTGTTTGTTCGGATTGAACTTTGGCTTATTCTTGAAATCTTTTTTATCTTTTTTGTCTTCGGCCATTTTATCCCTCTATTTTTTCCGCAATTTCTTTCTGCGAAACCCCTTTTGTAATTTTAATTTTTTTTCCTATAGGAAACAGATGCGCTACATTGCACTTTCTTTTTTGGACTTCCGCACCCTCAATAAGAACAAAATTATCATCCACAATATCAACCACAACAACTTTCTTTCCGGCCTCTCTTCCCGCGGTTTTCACGCAAACGCTTCCAATATCAAGTGATCTCACAAAGCTTCCCCCTTGATTTGGGTTGTCAAAAACTTTTTTATCCTAACCGGAGTTTCACTGATTTTCTTTTTTCCTGAAATAACAAGAGAATAATTTTCCCACAATTCGCGCCTTGCTTCAGTTCCAAGAACTCCGCCGAATTTAACGCTCGGTCTTCTGTTTGTTTTACCTCTCTTTTTGAGAACACTTTTGCTTTGGTTTCCTGTTCCTGAAAGAACTTTTCCGCTAACAGCGCACTCTGCAATTTCTCTCTTATCATTTGTATAATGTACCGCGGTTTTTCCACCCGGAGTTCTCCTGAACTTTTTTCTCTTAACCCTTAAATGCCTATCAACCATTCATAACACCAAATTTTTTTACTGCAGTTCTTCCAACATTAATTATAATTGTGATAATAAGATAAGACAAGAAATACCATCCAAACCAATTTGTCTGATCATACAACTGAATTCCCCAAGTTGCGGTATTCAACAAATCAAAACCCTGAACAAGCCATGGAGTGCTTATTGGAAGATCAATTACGGCTTCTCCGTAAAAAAAACCGAGAATTGCGAACGCCGGCAAAAAAACAACAAGGCTGTACAACATTACTTTTGTTGAACCTGACATCATTTTCTGCATTGATTCAAACATTTCTTTTTCCATTGCCTCCAATTCGTTCTTGGATTTCATGTCGTCTTTTTTCATCAACTCCTTCATTCTTGCCTGTTTTTCTTTCATTGCTTTCTGCTGTTCTTTCATCTCATCCTTGTTCACAAACTTGTTTTGGATAAATTGCGAGACAACCGCCAAAACAAGCGATATGCCTGCAATGTCAACCATGGGATTTACAATCATATTAAAACCTTTGAACCGAAAAATAAGGAAAATCGGGGGAATAATTTACTATTATTTTTTCCACCAATGCCTTTTAAAATCTCCCTCCTTGTCCGAAAAGCCTGCCGAGCATTGGATGCATCTCCATTAGCTGCTCCCTTGCAAGTTCCTCGTAAAGCCTGTAAACAATTCCAACTGTAAGAAGAATTCCTGTCCCGGAACCTATTGCACCCGTAAGGTCGGCAAGACCAGCAAGAAGCCCAACAAACGCACTTCCAAGAATTGTAATAGTTGGAATGTACCTATCCAAAACCTGTTTGATAACCCTTGGATCTCTCCTAAAACCAGGAATTGACATTCCGGCTTTCTGCAATTGCGCAGCAACCTTATCCGGACCTTGTCCCCCAAGTTCTATCCAGAATCTTCCAAAAATCGTCGCAGCAACAACAAGAATAATTATGTATAAGAAAGCGTGTATTATTGATCCTCCCAATCCAATCAATTGGAATGTTGTAATACTTTGTATCATTTGGTCAAATATAGTGGGGGAGATTCCCTCCAAAAAAATCTGTTGAACCAACCCATAAGGCGGAATAACAATCGCGGCAATCCCACCAATAAATGCCCCTACAAAAGGAACTCCTTTTGTAAGTGCAGCCCAAATTGAAAAATTCGCAAACAATGCAACCGCAAGAATAACCGGCATGTTTGAAACATACAAAAATTTTACCGGATATCTGCCCCCCGTTCCTTTTCTTCCCATTGTAATTGGAATGTTAACATGAATTCCTTCCGCGTAAACAACCACAAAAAATATCAGTAATGTAAAAAGTATGGGAAGCAATGCAACAATGAAAGCATTCAACACATTGGTTGCAACTTCCCTGAAAAACAGGAACAAAAGCCCGTTTCCTTGAGCAATGTTAAAGTTCTGTGCAACATCTATAGGGGAGAAAATTCTCCAAACAATTTCTCCCGAAACCTGTGCCGCAATGAACAATCCAATTCCTGAACCAACTCCGTATTTTGAAACAACTTCATCCAAGTAAAGCAATATTATGGAACCGATTGCAACCTGCAATACAACAAGCGGAAGCATTCCCGGCGCCGGAGTTATAAAACCTGTAAGTGAAAAAGCAAGTGCTTCGAAAAAACTCAAAATAATAGCAAGAAGTTTTTGCATTCCGGAAAATTCTGTTTTGTCCGCAGGATTGCTCAAATCAAGTTTTATTATTCCTCCGCCCACAAGAAGCTGGAGAATTATTGAAGCAAGAACAATCGGGCCTATTCCAACCGTTAAAAGCGAACCAATTTGTGAAGCTAATACCACTTGAAGCTGAGATAATTGCCCCGCGCTTTGAGCTGTCAAACCGATAAGAGATATGTTTCCAAGAACAAAGAATGCTAATAATGCGATTCCTGTCCAAAGAAGCCTTTGTTTAAGCGCGGGTTTTTGTTCCGGAGTTCTTACTTCCGGAAGCGCCCCATAAATAGGCTTGAATATTGCAAAAGAACCCATTATGCTTCAGCCTCTTCCTCCGCATCTTCCGCTTCAAAATCATCTTCTGCTTCCACTATGCCGCCTTTTGCCCTAATTTTATCCGCAGCTTTTTGTGTAAGAACAGCATTCTCAATTTTTATTTTTTCGTTAACGGATCCGTTTCCAAGAACTTTTTCAAATCCAAGAACTTTTCCATCTAAAACAATTATTGAACCGTCTTTTTTTGCAGTTCCTTTTTCAATCCATTTAGGAAGCTTGTTTGAAATAATTTCAAGGCTTATAACAGTCATTTTTTTCTTTGCTTTCAGAGTTCTCTTTGTTCCGAAATCAAGGTAATACTTTGAAAACTTGTGTTTGTGTGAACCTGCTCTTCCCACTCCACCTCTATTTCCGGCTCCGCGTCTGTTCTTTGTTCCGCCTCCACCGTGGTATCTTCCTCCTCTCAATTTATTCTTTTTTCTTCTTCTTCGCACAACCATTTCAAATCACCTAACTCATTTTCGCTATCAACACATCAATTTCTTTTCCTCTATCTCCAAGCGCTCCGCCAAGACTGAACTGGATTTTTGTTCCAGCTCTCTTGTGGCCTTTCCTTGGAGGGTGTAATCTCAAAACAGGTTTTATTCCCAAATCTCTAAGCTTTACTTTTCCTTCCAACACTTGCTTTGCAAGTGCTTCAAATCCTGAAATTTTTTTTCCTTTCAAAAATTCAAGTGTGACTCGTTCATCTCCTTCCAAGCGAGCTCTTTTTGTAAGAAGCTTTCCAAGAGTTGCTTCGCCGATTTCTCCAAAAGTAACATAATCCCTTACTTTCTCCAACATTTTTTTCCCGCCCTTATCATTGTTCACCAAAACAAGATGATTTGGTTTGTAAAGCATGAGGGATTCAAGTGCAGTTGTTATTTGAGGTGAAACATTTACTGTTCCTCTAACTCTAATTGCCGCAATCATTGATTTTTCACCTCAATTTTTTTTGCAATATCATTGTTAAGCCTTACTTTGTTTGTAGCATAAAGTGCGTCAACCGCAGCAGCAACAAAATCAAGTGTTGAACCTGTATTTCCGGATGTCTTGCTCCAAACATCTTTTATGCCTGCAAATCTCATAACATCTTTTATTGCATCCCCAACAACAAGTCCTGTTCCTTTCGGAGCAGGCATTAAAGTTACTTTAACCGAGGAAGATTTTCCAATAACTTTGTACGGAACAGAATGTGTTCCTTGTGTTCTTTCCTGCCAGCTTCCTGCGCCTCTTCTGAGTTTTTTAATGTTAAGTTTTGCATTTCGAGCTGCTTTGTTTATTGCAGGGAATTTTTCTTTATCCTTTGCTGTTCCTAAACCAATGTAAGAATCTCCATCTCCAATAAGGACTGCTGCTCTAAAAGAAAAATTTCTTCCCTGTCTTGTAACTCTGGTTGTTTTCCTAAAATCAACCATTTTTTCCTTCATATCAGGAATCAATACATCAATTATTTCAGGCTCCATTATCCTGTAGCCTTTTGAAAAAAAATCATCCAAAGAATCTATTTCCTTGTTTTTTACGAGCTTTCCTGTTTCTGTTTTTGGAACCCAATCAGAAACTCTTTTTACTTTTTCTTCTTCTCTTCTGATTTTTCGTTCGTTTTCGTCTCTTTCCCTTTTTTCCCTAGCCATTTTAATCAAACTCCTTGTTTATTTTAGATTTAACTTCATCAAAATTCTTTTCCGCATCAGCGCTAATGTGTTTTCCTTTAATTCTATCTTCTTTCGGGAAAGCGCTTGCATCGCTTGGGATTTTCATACCTGCATCAATTGCACCTTTCAAAGCAGCAAATATTCTATTCCCGTGAACCGGAGTAGCCAATCCAAGATCAAGAACAGCTTCCTTGATTTCGGCTTTCAAAGCTTTTTTTGCGCACAAGTATCCCGTCAAATATGCAGCAGGAATATTTCCTGTATGTCCTTTCCAACCGCTTTTTTTGAGAGAATTGCTCGCAAAATAAGCCTTTACCTCATCCCCGTGTGGTTTGTAAACAACAAACTCGCAAATAGTTGAGTTATTTGTTTTTCTAACCACAAGCCTTGGCTTGTCGGATTTTATAAGAGCAAGTCTTTTGCTGTAATTTGTTTTGAAAGTTCTTCTTCTCCTGAACTTAACCTTGTAATTCGGCCCGCTGCTCATTTTTTGCCCTCCTCAACCATTGCCTGTAAAGATTTTTTTCCTTTGAAAAAATTTCCTTTGATCATAAGATAAATTTGTCTTGCAGGTTTTTTCAACTTCACTCCTGAATCCTTCATTTCTTTAAGAGTTCTTCTTTGTGCGCGAACATTTTTACGCCAAGAAGCTTTTCTCTCCATTCTTGCTCCTCTTTTACCGGTTCTCTTTCCTTTTCCCCTTTTTCTTCCCTTCTTTTTCTTTGCAGCAAGAATCCTAGCTCTGCCCCTGCTTTGCAAGTGATCCAATCTCTTTTTTATTAATCCTTCTTTTATAAGCGATCTAACATCTTCCTTGGTCATTGCGTCCTTAAATCTTTTTGTTTCGCCGGGAGTCAAATATATTTTTGTGACCCCGACTTTAAGGATTTCCGCCGCCATTTTTTTTGCATTTTGTTCTTTCATTTTACAAACACCTCAAGGGTTCAAAACCTTTATTCCTTTTGCAATTGCTTTATCAACAATCGCGATTTTTTTCTTTCTTCCCAAACCGGAAACAACTCTTATTGCGTGCATGTCCGGAACCATTTCAATTTCGCTGATTTTTGTAACAACAAATTCTCTGTAACCGCTTGGATGTATATCTCTAATTGCCTTCGGTCTTCTATACCCTCCATGAGGGTTGAATCCGTCGCTTGCAACATGTTTAACATCAATTCCTCTTGGAAAGCGCCACTTGTTCCATTTTTCATTTCCCTTTCTCCTCTGGCTTCTTTTTCCGAATCTTCCTCTAAAAACAGGTGTTCCTGTTTTTCTCAAAATTTTTCTTCTTTGAGCTAAAACTTGCTTTGTTTTTTTAACAGCAACTTTCCTGGATTTTTCCTTAGGCCTTTTCTTTTTTGCCTTAACAATTTTTTCCTCTTTCTTGGTTTCTTTTTTTGCATCGGCTTTGCCGGAAACCTTTTCCTCTTTCACAGGAGCTTTTGCCTCGTGCTTATGATCCGCATGCGAATGTTCTTCATGCATGTGATCGTGTTTCTTTTCTTCTTTTGTTTCTTTTTTTTGTTTTGTTTCAGCCATTTTCAATCACTTTGATTTTTGAGTAATATAAATTCCGTCATGGTATATTCTGATGTCTTTTCCCCTGATTTTTGTTGCCTGCTCCATGTTTGCAGCCGTCTGTCCAACATGCTCTTTGTTGTGTCCTTTAACCGTTATGTCCTTTCCTTTAACATCAACCTTTGATTTGCCAACAATCCTTGCTTTTCTTGGATGCTTTGCCCCGGCAAGATTGTTTATTTCCACAAACCCTTCCTTTACCGTAACATTCATTGGAAAGTGACTGTAAACAACTTCAAGCTTGTACTCATACTCTTGCCCAAGTCCTTTCAACATGTTTTTGATGTGCGATGCTATTGAGAGCGATTCCGCCAAATCATTTTTCCTATCGCTGGTTGAATAAACTTCAATTTTGTTTTCAACTTTTTTCAGTATTACATATGTTGATTTGAATTTTCTGGAACTTTCTTTTCCGCCGGCTTTTACGCTAAGCTCGTTGCCGCGCAATTCGGCTTGAACTCCTTGCGGAATTTCTATTGTTGCCATTTTTTGTTCCATAATATACCACTAATAAATGTACGCCAAAAGCCTTCCGCCGGAATGCATTTGCTTTGCCTCATCATGCGTTACAACGCCTTTCGGTGTTGTTACAATAATTGTTCCGACATCAAATGAAGGCAAGTATCTTTTTTCGAATTTTTCGAACTCTGTTTTTTTCACGGCATACCTTGGTTTTATTGCCCTGCATTCGTTGATTCTTCCAATCAACTTTACTTTGAACAATCCTTCTCTTCCGTCATCCACAAATTCAAATGCGCCAATATACTCTTTTTCCTGCATTATTCTGAGGACTTCTTTCATGATCTTTGAAGCAGGCCTGATAACGCATTCTTTCTTTGCCGCGTTCTCATGATTCTTCATGTTGATCAATGCATCTGCTAATGGGTCGTTTCTACTCATTCGGGAACACCTTCCCGACGAGAGGTGTGCGACCTTCGGTCCCACTGATTTTGTTTGTGTTGTTCATCTTCATCACGTCCTCTAATCAAATTTCCTGAAGCCTAGTGCTTCTGCGCTTGCCTTGAAAAATCTCCTATCCATATCCAAACCATACTTGCTAATGTGTCCGCCGTGCTTCTTGCCCTTTCTCTTGAGCTTTGTTCCTCTTTTCAACTGCTTGCTTTTTCGCTCAGTCATTCAACAGCAACTCCGTATTTTTGTTTAACAAATTCAACTGCATCATCCTGGTTTATCACATGCTTATGACTGACTTTTGCCTTGGCAATCTTTCTTCTTTTGATTCTATAACCGGGTCTTTCAAGCGTGACAAGAACATCCAAACCTTTTATTCCGAGTTTAGGATCGTACTTTGCTCTTGGAAGATCAATATATTCTTTAATTCCAAATCCAAAATTTCCAACCTTGTCAAAACTTTTTCTCTTGATTTTATTATCAACCGCTGTAAATGCTTCTTTCAAAAAAGTTTGAGCTTTTGCGCCGCGCAAAGTAACCTTTGCTCCGATTGTTAATCCGGGTCTTAGACCCCAGGTTGGTTGCTTTACTTTACACTGAGTGTGCATTGGTTTTGCATTTGTAATAATCTGCATTATGGTTGTAGCCTTGTTGAGTTCATCTCCTGTTTGGCCTACTCCCATGTTCACGGTAACCTTCTCCACTCTAATCTGTTTCATTGGATTTTCAGTCATAAATCATCACTCCGTTAAAACCTCTAATTCAGGCTTGCTTTTTCCCACAACAAAAACATTGTTGGCAACAGTTTGGTATTTCTGTGATTCCTTTCCAAGCGAAATGAGTTTTTCTCTCTGCATGTTTCCCTCAATAATTGAATCAATCTTACTTGTTTCCCCGACATGTGTTCCCGCAACTATGAAAACACTGTTTCCTTTCTCCAATCTGAGAACTTCTTCAATTTTTCTGCTCGGCAATCCTATTCTCACACTATCTCCAACATTAACACTTTCTTTTCCAACTTCAAGTATGAACCCATCATTCGTTGTCAACACTACTTTTCCTTTTTTGATTTTCCTTTTCCCCACTATTTTTGAAATCTTGAAATCCTTTGACTTATAATCTATCTCTTTTGCAACAAGCCTTCCTTTCGAATCAAAAGTGAATCTCCACTTTTTCTTCATTGATTCGATTTCAATTATATCAAATAATCCAACCGTAAATCTCATGCTTTTTCTTACAATTCCGTTTACTTTAACCTGTCCTTCGGAAAGAATCGCCTTTGCTTCTCTTGCTATTCCAGCAACCTTGAGTAACTGCGTTAATGCAAATGTCAATGGAACAGATGTTTCCTTGTTATGAGGGCCCGGTCTGCTTGTTGTTGTAAACTTATCTTTTTTTCTCAAAAAATATCTCGCGTTAGGCGCCGACAAACTCTTTTGTGTTTTTGTTTCTCCTCTATTTGCCATCTTTCTTCACCTCTGCTTTTTCCGTACTGATGCTTTTTTTCAATTTTTTCATCCTTCTTTTATCGCTTTCATCAATTGCAACAATCATCAAATTACTCGGTCTAAAAGGAATCTGAATTTCTGTTCCGCTCATTTTTTTTCTTGTTATTCCTTCCACCAAAACCTGTCTCTTGTGTCTATTAACAGCGGTAATTTTCCCCTGCTTTCCGACAAATGATTTATTCCCCCTCATAACTTTTACAGTATCCTCTTTTTTTGCATCAATGCTTCTTTTTCCAAATGTTTTTCTAAGTTTTTCGCTCAAATGAATCGCAAAGTCACTCTGTATTCTATGCAGCGGCTTGGTATGATGCCACTTTCTTCTCTTGTTTGGTTTTGAACTTTGCACTTGCATCTTAAACAACCCCTGAACTGATTCCGGCTATTTTCGGAAACCTTTCTCCAACTTCCTTTGCCACAACACCCTTTACCTCAGATCCTTTTGGCAAGCCTTTTTCATCAACAAGAACAACCGCATTGTCTTCGAATTTTATTCTTGTTCCGTCAGGTCTTTTGTATTCTTTCCTCACTCTGATAATAACAGCTTTTTCAACTTTTTTTCTTATCTCCGGTTTTCCCTTCTTAACAACAACATTCACCATATCCGCTATAGCGCCTTTTGCAATTGTTCTTTTTCTTCCCTTGTACTTGTAAACGGAAATTATCCTCACTTCCTTTGCTCCGGAGTTATCGGCACAAACACAGTTTGTTCCGAAGTTAATGCTTCTGACTCCTTTTGCCGTTATTGCCTTCATTATTGTTCGCCTCTTTTCAAAATGTTCAATACAACAAAGCTCTTTGTTTTACTGAGCTTTCTTGTTTCACCAATTGTAACAACATCCCCTTCTTTTGCATTGATTTCCTCAGGATTATGCGCTTTAATTTTTGACTTTGATTTTTTGTACCTTTCGTATTTCGGAATGTACTTTGTAAATCTTCTTTCAACAGTAACTGTTTTTGGGGCCTTTGCGCTAACAACCATTCCGGTGAGTATTGCACCGCGCACGCTGAACTTGCTTGTTGCCTTATTTTTTTCCGCGTTTTCTTTTTTGTGTTCTTTTGTCATTGCGCATTCCTCCATAGTACTTTAGCTCGCTGTTCAGGTGTGTATAATATTTTTTTTCCTGAAACAACTGCTTTTTCTTTTCCAATCATAAACTCAAACTCCGATTCATTTTTTGGTATTTTTTTTTCAATCCCATTGGTTTCAATTATAATAACATTTTTTGTTTCATCAACAACTTTTCCCATTATTCCTTTCCTGCTTTGATCGGTGCTCCGCAAAACCTTTACATCCAAGCCTATGAGCTCGT
>C687J35174_10009905_pt1 | contig 11901 bp, 12 predicted proteins | sample RifCSPhighO2_01_FD_35174 | JGI IMG/M metagenome (IMG submission 35174) | reverse complement strand
CTCCGAGCGCAGCTGGATTTTCTGCGGAGCCCCGCCTCCCGAAAGCTTTTTATAACGGCAGGGCGAAGTGGGCAGCATGGATGTCCAGGAGCGGTTCNATCTCGTCAAGAGGAACACGGCAGAGACCATCACNGATGGGGAGCTGCGGGATCTGCTCCAGANGAAAAAGGCTCCNCGGGCGTACATCGGGTTCGCNGTNACCGGGAAGATCCATATCGGGTATTATATCCCGGTGATGAAGATAGCTGATTTTTTGCAGGCAGGCTTCCATTTCATCGTCTTGCTGGCGGACATCCATGCGCACCTGGATGACCGGAAGACCCCGTTTGAGCTGCTGGACCACCGGGTGAAATATTATCAGGAGGCGGTTACCGCCATGCTCAAGTCGCTCCGCGTGGACACCGCAAACCTCAAGTTTGTGAAAGGCAGCGATTTCCAGCTCACCAAGGAGTATACGATGGACATGTACCGGCTGGCTGCCCTGAACACCTTTGAGCGGTGCAGGCGGGCAGCGTCCGAGGTCGTCCGGTTCGGTGAGCATCCCAAGCTCAGCGGATTCATGTATCCGATCCTGCAGGCATTGGACGAGCAATACCTGGACGTGGATGTCCAGTACGGGGGGATAGACCAGCGGAAGATACTGGCGTTCGCCAGGGAGAATCTTCCCGGGCTGGGGTACCGGGCAAGGGTCGAGGTGATGACTCCCATGCTTCCGGGCCTGACCGGCGCGAAGATGAGCGCCTCGGCAAAAGAGTCAAAGATAGATATTGCTGAAGACAGGGACGCGGTGAAGGGGAAGGTGATGTCCGCATACTGCCCGCCGGCAGAGATAAAGGACAACGGCGTGCTGGCGTTCCTCAAGTATGTGGTCATGGTGTACAAGGCCGACAGGGATGAGCCGTTCCTGGTCGCCCGCCCGGCGAAATTTGGCGGTGACGCGGCATACCGGAAATATGAGGACATTGAAGGGGATTATCTCTCCGGCAAGCTGCATCCCCAGGACCTGAAGCTGGCGCTCGCTGAGGAGCTGAATGCGCTTCTGGAGCCCGTGCGGAAGCATTTCAAGGGCAAGGAAAATGTGGTGAAGAAGGCGTTCCCGGAAAGCGGGTAGCCCGGAGCGGATAGCGTCGGGAGCTGCATTGTTCCGCTATTTCTGCTGCATGATGGCCAGCGTGTAGTTGGGGGTGAGATGGCGCTTTGCTGCATCCCGCACCTCCTGCAGGTTTGCTCTTTTTATCCGGGAAAGATAGCCTTCTGCGTCGGCAAGCGCCCCGCTGTGGCAGAGCAGGGAAAGGAAGACCGCCTGCTTCTGGGTGTCCTCGTGCTCGAGCAGGAAATTGCCCTCGATGTAGGTCTGGGCATCCCGGAGGTCAGAGAGGGAAAGCCGCTGGAGCCGCGAGAATTCCTTGGTGATGAGGGATATCACCTGGGGGATGTCCTTCTGCGCCATGCCCACGTTCACCGCAAAGATGCCCTGGGCGATGCCCGGTTCATGGTGGACAGCAACGTCATAGCCCAGCCCGCGCTTCCCCCTAATCTCGCTGAACAGCCTGCCGGACTGCCCCCTTCCCAGCACGGCATGGATGATGTCCAGGCACGGGATGTCCGGGGAATCCCGCGCCGGTGTCTTGTATCCCAGGACAAGATAGCTTTGGGAGAGTGACGGCTTCATCTCGACGATGCGCTGCAGGGCGTTCGGCCGTTCGACGACCGATGAATGATGGGCCGCTCCCTGCGGAAGGGAGGAGAACGCTTTCGCGAGGTAGGGCAGCGCCCCGGGAACATCGCCGGCAAGCACCAGCACCAGGTTGCTGCCCGCATAATGCCTCCGGTGGTGGCCGGAGAGGTCTGCCTGCGTTATCCGCGAGACCGCCTCCTTGGTGCCATAGGTCGGATGCCGCATCGCGGAGGTGAACAGGTGCTTCTGGAACAAGATCCATTGGTAGTGCCTCGGCTCGTCGTTCACCATGTCGATCTCGCTCAGCACGATCTTCCTTTCCTTCTCGATCATCTTCGGCAGGAAGGAGGGATGGCAGATGATATCCGAGAGGATGTCCGCCGCCGCGCGAAAATGCCGCTTGAGGATCTTGATGTAGTAGAACGTCCGCTCGCTGTCGGTGGCGGCGTTGCAGTAGCCGCCCAGCCGCTCGATGGTGTTGCTGATCTCCTCGGCCGTCCTCTTTTTGGTGCCCTCGAACAGCATATGCTCGAGAAAATGCGAGATGCCGTACTGCTCCCCGTCGTCAGCAGATCCCACATGCACGCTCGCCAGGAGCGTGAGCGAGTCTCCCCTGCTGGGGGCCAGCACCAGGGTGATGCCGTTGGGAAGCCGCGCGATCTTCATGGAAAGAAAAGGTTTTTAAGTGGTATATAAAGGTTTGTTGGGTATGAAGCAGGGCATCATCCTCGTCTGCAACGCCGGAGAGCACCGCCGGGATCCAAACCTCAGGTATCTCACAGGGTTTGACACGGAGTATGCGTGCGCGGTGGAGAGGAAGGGGAAGGTGACCTTGTATGTCCCGGAGATGGAATACGAGCGTGCGCGCAGGTCCAGCAGGGCAAGGGTCGTGATGATAAAGGGTAAGCGGATTGCAGAGGCGCTGGCATCCTCGCTCAGGGGAAGGAAGGTCGGGGTGAACCTGGACCAGCTCAGCGTGAATGCGTTCAGGCGCCTGAAGCATGATATCCCGGCAAGCTATCATGATGTCAGCGAAGAGCTCCGGCAGCGCAGGGCGGTGAAAAGCAGCCTGGAGATCGCCCTGCTGAGGAAAGCGTGCAGGATCACCGACCGGGTATTCTCCATGCTGTTGGGGAAGATGCGCCTGATGAAGACCGAGCGCGATGTCGCCCGCTTCATCGGGCAGAAGATAGCAGAGGCAGGCGCAGAGCTCGCCTTTCCGGTGATCGTGGCGTCAGGCAGCGGGGCAGCCCAGCCGCATTATGTCCCGCAGGACGCGCCCCTGCGGAAGGGGTTTTGCGTGATCGATTTCGGGGCAAAGGTAGAGGGCTACCATGCGGATATGACCCGGACAGTGTACATCGGGAAGCCGGGCAGCAAGGAGCAGGAGCTCTATCAGCGGGTGCTGGGCGTGCAGCAGCGGCTGGTGGAGGATGTTCGGGAGGGAGTGGGATGCGCTGCGCTCTACCGGCAGGCGAAGAGGGGCCTGGGGAAGTACGCGGCATATTTCATCCATGGCCTGGGCCACGGCATCGGCGTGGAGATCCATGAGCTGCCCAACCTCAAGCCCGATGCAAAAGAGGTTTTGAAGGAGAACATGGTGCTCACCATCGAGCCCGGCGTCTATTTCGGCGGCAAAGGGATTAGGATAGAGGACAGCGTGCTGGTGAAGAAGAAAGGGAATGAGGTGCTGACCAGATCGCCGAAGAAGTTGATTGAAATTAGATAACAAACCTTCCGTTCTCCTGGATCACTTTCCCGTCAACCAGGATCTTCCCGCCGCTCCGCAGGTCCTTGATCATGTCCCAGTGGAGCGCGGACTCGTTTTTCCCCCCGCCCTTCTTGTATGCCATGCCCAGGGCGAGATGGACAGTTCCCCCGATCTTCTCGTCGAACAGGATGTTCTTGATGTGCCGCGTGATGCTGAAGTTGGTGCCGATGCCGCACTCCCCCAGATAAGAAGCGCCGGGATCGGTCGCAAGCATCTCTTTCAGGAACCCCTCGTTCTTGCTCGCGCTCGCCTCGACGACCTTTCCCTTATGGAACTGCAGCCGGACATTCTCCACCTCCCTCCCCCGGAATATGGCCGGGTAGGTGAAGTGGATATGGCCCTCAGTGGAGTCCTCCACCGGCGCCAGGAACACCTCGCCGTCCGGCATGTTGCAGTGCCCGCAGCAGAGGATGCCCTCCCTTCCCTCGATGGAAAACCGGATGTCCGTATTCTCCCCGACGATCCTCAATTCCCTCCCCGCATCAAGAATTGCCTTGAGCCTCTGCTGGAACTCCTCCTCCTGTTTCCAGTCGCGAAGGCATGCAGCGTACAGGAAATCCTCGAATTCCTCCAGGGACATGTCCGCCTCCTGGGCAAGCGCATGGGTGGGATATTCGCACAGCACCCAGTTGTCTTTCTTCAGGATGATCTCCGAGAGCGGCTGGATCACCCTGCTGCGGACAGCGATCTTCCGCGGATCGGTGGAGCTGAGCTCCCTCGTGTTGTACTGGGCGCCGATGGAGAGTGTGCCGTCGACGTGCTCTGCCTCGTATTTCCTGATGATGGGGACCTGCTGCAGCTGCCGCTCTGAGGCTGCGCTGAAATAGGCATAGGCAAAGCCCGGGAGATTGGCATGGACGATGACTTCCGCCCCTTTCCGGATGAGCAGCTTGTAGCAGGCCAGCGCCAGGGGGGCGGCATCCGCGTCAAAGCTGAGCGCGATCAGCGATCCCTCCCGCACCTCTAGGGAATAGTTCACCAGAATGTCCGCAAGCCGGGCTATCCGCTCATCCATGCAGGGAAGAATGGCAGAGGTTATATAAAGATTATGAAGGGGCGTGGATTCTTCAGTTACTTCCGTTCATCATCGCTTGCGCTCTGTGGGTGTTCACCAAAACATGCCCACGCCTCACTGCATAAAGAGGGCGTGCTTTTTAATGGTTTGGGTTATTGATGGTTATGTTGCGTGATTATAGTGGTTTTGGGAGTGGTTGAGACGGATTCTTTTGAACAAGTGTATACTGCACAATATAATTGTTTATATACCCGTTGGGGGATAAAGAAACATATGAACGGGTTCATTATTAACACGGAAAGTGAAAAGGGCATCAAAGAATCAAGAAAGAAGTTAAAAGAATTGAGGGAAAGAAACAGAAGATTACCTTTTCTTTTTCTTTAGTTCCCTGTTTTCAGCTATCAAATTCTCTACATCGGAAAAGAGAAGGTTATTATCATTAGATACTTTAATTAACTCTTCATTTCTTTTTGTAAATTTGTACTCCCAGACAAACTTCTCAAGAGTTGCCGTACTCACGACAACAAGGGCAAAAATCCCAATAAACATTTGTAATTTTGGTGCAACATTAAAATAGTATGCGCCAACGATTAAGAGCAATTGCTCAAAAGCAAATAAAATCAGAAATAGTATAGTGAAGAATCCGCTATACTTGCCTAAAAAAGACCTCAGATTTCCGCTAAAATCACCCAAAAAATTTAATATCCTATTATGCAGGAAAATGCAGAGGATAAAAATGATGCTGATTAAGATGATATCCGCTAAAACGAGCCAATCTGAAAATATTGATGTCATTTCTATTCTCTGCTATGGCATCAAAAATAGTTTATAATAATTTATATACTGAAATCTCTCTGTCAGAAAAGTTCTCGGTCTGTCAAGAACCGCCGGGCTGATGTCAGAAATCATAGATTTCTGAGCACACTCAGAAATGCCCTGCATTTCTGATGAGCCCGGGGCGTGTTCTTGAGCACGCTCGGAAATCGCCCTCTTGTTCCGAGCTGAAGCATGGAGCGGGCAAGTGGCGATTTCCGACGTGTCCGAAAAGTGGGATTTTCGGCTGCTGGCAGACAAAGCTCCTACTGCACCGCAAAATCAACGCACAGCCGGTAGGTATACGGCCGGTAATGCCCGCACGCGGTGATGCCGAGTATCCGTATCTTTTTTCCCAGTTTCGCGCATGAGGCAGCCAGGTTCTCCCGGATGGAGGCAAACTCCCGCTCCTGCCCGAAGGTATAGAAATGGATGATGGTTCCCTTCTTGGAGTGCCGGAATGCTGCAGGAAGGAAATCCTCCGCTTCCTTGGGGAGCGGCATCAGGATCCGGTCGAATTTCTTGGGAAGAGTAATGCGCGAGGCATCGCCGTGCAGCAGGGTGACCCGAGAGAGCTTGTTCAGCTGCAGGTTCTCCACCGCATAGCGGTGGGCAGCCCGGTTCAGCTCAATCCCATATACCTCCCTTGCCCTGCTGTTCTTCGCGATCTCCAGTGGAAACGGCCCGATGCCGGAGAACAGCACCAGGACAGATTCCCCGGGCTTCACCAGATGGAATATCCGCTTCCGCTCCGTCGCTGAGCGGGGGGAGAAGTACACTTTTGCCAGGTCCAGTTTCAGCTTGAGCCCATTCTCTACATGGACTGTCTCGGTCTTCCGCTCCCCGCACACCCAGGCGAGTTTCCGGGTGCGGTACTTTCCCTTATGGATGTCCGCGCGCCGCAGCACGGTCCGGAGATGCGGATGCAGGGCAAGCAGCGCCCGGGCGATCAGGAGACGCTTGCGCAGGAGCAAGGGAGGGATCTCCACGACCGCGATATCCCCGATCAGGTCATAGCCCTGGATAAGGGCAGCAGATTCCGGCTTAGTGAGCTTTCCCCGGAGCATCTCTTTAAGCCCCATGGAGTGCCTCCCGTAGGATAGGTGGATGATGGGTGTCAGTGGCGGGTTTCATAGTGCGATGAGGAAAGCTCCCCCCAGGATGACTGCCCCGGCGATGGTTTTGGTGAGGAGATGCCGCTCGTGGAAAAACCTGCCTCCGATGATGGCAGCGACCAATGTGCTCAGCCGCTTGAGCGACACCACCAGGGGGACAAAGGCAAGGGCAAGCGCATGGAAGTAGAAGATGCGGGAGAGGAAGAGGAGTGCAGCAATCACCAATATCCACCACCCGTATCGGGAGAATCCCCGGGAGATGCCCACGACCCCGTCATGCAGGAAGATGTGCAGGACGAGCAGGAAGAGGAGAATCACGATCTGCGCAAAAAAGAGATAGGTATAGACATCCAGCCCGTGCGTGAGGAGGTAGCGCTCGATGATGCCAGTGACGCTGTACAGCAGGACCGTAAGCAGCAGGTAGAGAGAATATTTCGAGAGCAGGAAGCGGAGGGGAGCAGCAATCCTGGTGAGGGAATGGTCAGCCTCCAGCGCATAGGTGCCTGCTACCATCAGCCCCAGCCCGGCCATCTGGAGGGAAGAGATGCCCTCTCCCAGGATGAAGAAGGAAAGCGCGGCGATGGCTGCCGGAGAGAGGTTGAGCAGGGGAAGGGCGGTGGATATCTCCAGGTGCCGCATCGCCTTCTGGATCAGCAGGAAGCCGAGCGCTCCCAGGATCCCGGAGATGATGATGAGCAGCATGCTGGATGAGGGGATGGAAAAATCCACCCAGGGAAGCAGGGGCAGGGAAAAGGCGACCGTGAAGAGCGAGAATATCGTGGAGAACTCCAGGGCATGCTCTTTCAGCAGGACTTTCTTGTTCAGGATGGCCGCTATCCCCGTAAAGAACGCGGCGATGAGCGCGAAGAGCAGCCAGAGCATCTACACCCACCCGGAAAGGCTCCCCTGGGAGAGGTCTCCCACTGCGCCGAGCTGCTTCTCGGTCCGCTCCAGGGAGAAGTCATGCTGGTCGACCAGGAAATTGAGGAGCGCCTCGCGCCGGATACGCCCGAAGGATATCTTCGGCTGGCGGATCACCGGCATGTCCGTGAACAGGGAAAATATTGTCTTCCAGGGTGTGGGGCAATGCGCTTCCCAGCGGACATGGCTGAACAGCCCCTCCAGGTTATCCCCGAACTGGCGCACCAGCTTCAGCGCGTTTTTCGGGCCAACTCCCTTGATGCCCGCCCGGTTGTAGTCGGTACCGACGAGCATACCTAAAGCGATGAGCTGCTCGTGCGAGATCTGGAGGTGCTGTAGGTTCTGCTGCAGGTCAACCATCTCCGGCTCGATGGAGGCATAGGCCAGGGTTTTCGGATGCTTTTTCCTGCCGGTGAGCGAGAGGTTCCGGATGAGCCGCGGCGCGCCGAAGAGCAGCGCATCCGCATCCTGGGACGCCACCGCATAAGCAAGGTTCTCCCGGGCCAATGAGGCTGCCTGTGCCTCTCCCTCGGATGGCGCCTGGATGAACGGCACCCCCAGGCAGCCAAGCAGCTCCTGGGCCTCGGTAGTCATCTCCGGAGATATCCTGCTGGTCTGGGAAGCAAATCTTTTCATCGCGGCAGTGTCCTGGATCTCCGCAGCCTGCTCATATCGCTTTTGCGCCCGGTCCTTCGCCGCCCTCCGCTTCTCCTGCTCCGCTGACTTGAGCGCAGGGGGCTTGCCGTCAAAGATGTAGATGGGCCTAATCCCGTATTCCAGGAACTTCACTGTCCTGCTGAACAGGCCGATGAGATGTGAGGTGATATTGCCATGGGAATCAGTCAGGAGATTGCCGTCGCGCTGCCTGATCGTGGTGAGGAACTGGTAGAGGAATATGGAGGCGTCGATGGCGATGGTCTTATGGCGCAGCTCCGCAAAGGTGATGCTCTCCTTGAGCAGGAGGGCATGGATAGGAACTCCCATGTTAGCTCAGCTTCTTGACCGTGACTCCCCGCAGCTCGCTCTCCGCGATCTCCTTTGCCCTCTTGGTGAGCTCTCCGGTGGTGATCAGCAGGCTGGGAAGCTTCCGTGATTGCGCCGCCAGCAGGGCTGCCTGCAGGTCTGCTTCGGTGACGGTCTTCTTGTTCCTCGCCTTGCAGAAGTAGATGGCCGCTCCCAGGGAGCTGGGCACGCTCAGCACCAGGTCAGCCTCGCTGTTCCGCTTGATGATCTGGTATTCCAGCACCTGGATCTCCTTCTTCTGGAGGTATTTCCTGATCCGGTCCAGAAACGCGTCTTTCTCGTCCTCCTCCTTTCTTTTCATCTCCCGCAGCTGCTCCCTGTCCGAGGGCGGGGCTGCCTTCTTCAGCTCCTTTTTCATCTCCTCGCGGAGCTGCTGGAGAAGCTCTTCGCGGAGCCCCTCGTGGCTGGACTCGGGCGCTGCTGCAGGAGCCTCGGGCGCAGGCTTGGGCGCTGGCGCAGCAGGCTGCTGCTCGGGCTGCGGCGGCCCGGGAATCCGCTCAGCAATCTGCTGCAGGCGCTGGTGGATCTCATCAGGCGAGCAGAGATACCATCCCCAGAATATCTCGGTCCTGCCGTGGACTGTCGCCTCCACCGGCTGGGCAAAATCATGCATCTGCCGGAACGCTACCCGTAGTCCCGGGTCCAGCCCCCGGTCATGGACCACCTGCTCTTTCTTCAGGAGATCGAAGGCCTGCTTTTCCTTGCTGGGCAGCTGGTCATAGAGCTGCTGGAGCTTCTCCTCCTGCCCCGGGACATAGTAGAACGGGCTTCCCCCGAATTTCGCATGGGAGAACTGGATCTTCTTGGCAGAGACCAGCTCCGAGAGCATGGCAGAGGCGAAATAGACATTGGTGTTGATCTCCTTGGATATCTGCACCGGGAGGACTGGGCCTCTCTGCTTGACGATCTGGAGCACCTTATCCCTGTCCATAAAGGGAAGGAGAGGCAGTGGTATAAATAAGTTATGGGAAAGATGGGTGCCTACGGCCGCATCCAGCGGATCTCGTAGTAGGTGACGTCATTCTCATCATCCACGATGCCTATCAGCAGCCGCTTCTTGGTGCTGTGCGCCACCCGGTTCTTTGCCGAGAACTCGTACCAGGTGACGACATTGCTCTCCTGGACCGGATACACCACCCAGCGGGCATGGTCCTCCCCCGGCTTCACCCCCCGGTCATAGACGCGGAAATCCGCGCCGAATTTCAAGGCAGTCTTGATGATGTACCCCCTATTCCGGATGTCCTTGTAGACGCAGTATCTCGTCCAGAAGTTCGGTTCGAGCTTCTGGCTCCTCTCGACGATCTGGCTGAAGCCGAGCTTCTTCTTACCGGCCAGGATGAATATCTTCTGTTTCTCAAAGAGGTAGAGGGCCTCATGCAGGGCCAGCTGGATCTTGCCGTCATCCAGCGGCTCGCCATACCTGCCCTGGTTGAACAGGTCCAAGGCTCCATCGCTCTGCTCCAGGAACACCCGCTCCTGGCTGAAGAGCGCTTTCAGCGGCTTGGGCTTGGGCTTGGGCGGGACTTCCGGTGCTGCATCAGGCTTCGCCGTCTCGGCTGGTTTCTTCCGCGGCATAGGGAAGAAGAGTTGATGGTGGTTTAAAAAGGTAGCGGATGGTTAGAGCAAGAAAAAATAGATGGCCAGCCATGCATGGCTGCCGTCGTCGCTTCGCTCCTCGTCGGACACCCCGAAGGGGGCAACCCCCGTCCGACCGGCGCCATGGCTGGCAAGTCCTCCAGGGCGGGCTCAACCAGCGCAACATTTATTAAGATGGGCTGATAAATGAAGGATATGGTGTTCGGGTTTTTCGTGGACGCGCTCATCGTGGTGCTCATCTACCTCCTGAGCGGCCTGAAGGTCGTCAAGGAGTATGAGCGGGGGGTGAAGTTCACCTTAGGGAAGTTCGCCGGCACGATGCAGCCCGGGCTGCGCATGATCCTGCCTATTATTCAGGCCTGGCAGCGGGTGGACATCCGGGTGAAAGTGATTGATGTGCCGGACCAGGACGCGATCACCCGGGACAATGTCTCGATCAAGGTCAACGCAGTCCTCTATTTCAGGGTAAGCGACGCGCAGCTGGCGATCCTCAAGGTGGAGGCGTTCAACTATGCAGTCTCCCAGCTGGCGCAGACCACCATGCGCGACGTGGTGGGAGAGGTCTCCCTGGACGAGCTATTGAGCAAGCGGGACTCCATATCCAAGCGGATCCGCGAGATTGTGGACAAGGCGACCGATCCCTGGGGCATCAAGGTGGAGTCGGTCGAGCTGAAGCATGTCGAGCTGCCCGAGCAGCTCAAGCGGACGATCGGGAAGGAAGCGGAGGCGGAGCGCGAGCGGCGCGCGGTGATCATCAAGGCGCAGGGCGAGGTTGCCTCGGCCAACAACATGGCCAAGGCGGCATCCACCCTGGCAAAGGCCCCCGGAGCCCTGCATCTCCGCACCCTCCAGACGCTGAACGACCTCAGCTCAGACCAGAGCAACACCGTCATCATCGGCATCCCCCTGGAGATGCTCAGGGCGTATGAGGGGAAGAAGAAGTGAATGGACGCCTTTAGAAAATATTGTTAATGTTGATTTATCGGGATAGAAAGCTTATATTGAGGCTCTTTCTTCAATTGTTAGTTTAAGCATACCTCTTCCATCATAGTTCCAATAGGTAATGTCCTGCTCAATGAATAACCATTTCAATATTTTTAGCAATAATTCAACTCCAAAACCTTCCTTAAAGTTCATCTTTCTTTTTTTAATAACCTCATCTGGTTCTTGACAATTCCAAACATCTTCAATGGATTGTATTAAAAATGGAAAATCATTTGGATTTTCATCTTTTTTTATGGCTAAATCCTTAAAAACATCCTGGTGGCTTGGTCTTTTATCGTTATCTCCATCCATTTTTTCTACCCATACTTGAAAATCGATTCCTTTGTTGAGAAACGTCGGTCTTTTTAGATACACTCTTCTTCCATCGCTTAAGTTTTCTACAAAATATTTGTAACGAGTAGCGTGCTTTTTCCCATCTTTCCAATATCCAGGTTTCTCCGAAATAAAAGTTTCGACCGTTTTCTTCATTAATTCTTGTCTGGAATTTGAGCTTAGATTAAAATTCAATTCGTATTCCTCATATATTTTTTCATCTTTTTTGGGCATCTCCTTACGAAGGTCGTAAGAAATTATAACCATATGTTACAACGTGCCGTAACTTACTTATTTATATTGTAACTTGATGCAGAAATCCATGGAATTGAAATTTAAGCTAGCTTTAGAAAAAATTGGCGAATTATCCAAAATCTTCTTGATACTTTCTAATATAAAAAGATTAAAACTATTGCTGCTATTAATCAAAATTGGTCCTTCTTCTTCTGTAAGTATTCACCAATTAGCGCATAGGGAAAAATTGTATGATAATCGGGAAACGACATATAGGGCTTTAGAGGATCTTGTAAAGACAAGATTAGTTTCTAAGGTTTATGACGAGGAGAAGAAAGAGTTGTTATATTCTTTAAAGAAAAATGAAAACCAACCATAGCATAATCATTGGCGACGCATTGGAAAAACTAAAGGAAAT
>C687J35174_10009900_pt1 | contig 11903 bp, 5 predicted proteins | sample RifCSPhighO2_01_FD_35174 | JGI IMG/M metagenome (IMG submission 35174) | reverse complement strand
TGGGGTCCAAGCGAAGCCGCCACTTCCCGAACCACATGCCGTACCGGTGTTGGATATGGTGCCGTCGGCGGCGAATGTCGCACATCCCGTACTTCCACCCGCAGAAGAGACGATGAGATTCGTGGTGCTTGCGGTCGTGAAGTAGCCAGTACCGGAGACGGAAAGCGCGGTGGAGGACGCGTATGGGAAGGTGGAGGCGACGCCATCGCCGCGGATGGTCGTCGTGGCCGATCCACCCACATAGAGGCGATCGAAAATAGAAAGGAGTGTCGTTGACGCATTCGCGACTTTGAGAAGACCGGTCGACGAGCTGAACGTGAATGTGGAGCTTCCCGCAAACGAGCCGTTATCATTGAACTGCACTTGCGTGTCGCTTCCTCCCGGCGTTCCGCTTCCGCCTCCGCCACTTCCCGTGATACACGTTCCGTCAACGGCAAAACAGCCGTCCGCGAGATTGATGCCGTTGGCGAACGTCGAGGAGGCGGAAGTCGAAGTGATGTTGAGCGCTGTTGCCTGAACGCCGCCGGCAAATGTCGTGGTACCTGTGCCGGTAACAGCAAGACTCGTCAGCGAAGCGGAAGCGCCCGTGATAGAACCACCGCTGATAGTGGAGTTGTTGAGGTCGATCTTATCGAGCTGATCAATCCTTTGTGCGCCTCCCACTGCGTTGTAGTTGTTGACGATCTCCGTCGTGTTGCGCGAGCTTTGCGCCGCTACCGCATAGAGCTGCGAAGAAAGGTCGTTGTTGAGCTGCGTGAGTCGCGTATTCAAATATTCTTCCGTAATGCCGCCTGCCGAAGAGACGATGCGCTGGATCTCCCTCACGCGCTCGACCACTCGCTCGGCACTGGTAGAAGGAGCAGCTGCTATGCTCGGAGAAGTACTCGGGGCAGGCACAGTGGTCGTGCGCTCCTGTGGAACGACACGTACCGAGACGACGCCAGTTTGCGAAGGACTCGCGCCAAATGGAAACATGATTCCGTACACCAAAGAGTCGACGCGACGATTGAAAGTTTGTGCGAGTAGAGAGAAAACATTCGAGACCGCTTCCATCGGATTTTGTGCGGCGGCCAACTGTGCACGTGTTGCTTCAACGATCTCCGAACCGATGGTCGTCGACCGTTGCGCGATGCGCGCGTATTGCGCATCGACGAAAAGGTACGTGCCCACAACAAACGTGAGCGCCGTAACGATCGCAAATAATTTGTGGAGCGCATCGGTCACTGGCGGAAAGATGTGAGCACCTGCGTGTTTACCGACAGATGCCGCATACACTGGAACGCTCGTAACCATGCGTGCGGTTCGCGTCGCGTCTGGCATCCGTGCCGCGGCGGCCGCAAGTGCGTTGTGAATGTGGGAACGGACTGCGATGGGAGTGGCGTTGCGTCTCACGCTCTGAACACCCTCAAATGCGTTCGGAAAAACGATCTTTCTTGGAGCAACGTCGCCGTTACCCTTGTATTCCATGCGACGTTCCTTGGTCAATTGTTCCCGCCGCTTTGCCCGCGCGTACTCCTGCGACACTGCAAAATCCTTCACCGATCCCTCGCTCACATACCACTGCTTCCCGATCCGTTTGCTTACGAGCTTGTCTTCCTTGCACAAACGTGCGATGTAGTCGCGCGAGAACCCGGCAAGTTCGCCGGCCTCACCCGCAGAAATATATCGGATGCCATCAAATGAAATTTCGTCTGTCATCGAGATAAGGCGCGCACACGACTTATCTATATTTTACTAGCTATTCTGGATATCCTGTTGATTACCTGTGAGTGAATGTGTGGATAAGAGAAGATCTTGGATTATTCCGGTACAAGAACAGAGAAAACAATAAAAAATCTTATGATGAGGAGAGACAGAGCGAGATAAGGGAAAACAAGATACACAAGTAGCGTATTTTAAGACTTATCTCGGCTGGTCGAGATGCGAGGGAATCGAGATCTAGGGCCTAAAAACCTCTTCTGTACAAAATCTCTGGTGACAAAATTGCCTCAACCTTATCTCCAAGTCGAGCGAGTACGGACTGGAGCTGTCCCGCCAATGCAAACATGGCCTGGTTTTCGGGTTGGTTTTGAGCGTAGACAGGCTTTCTTTGCGTCCAAACGTATCCAAGGGTTAGCGTAATCACTACAGTCGCAGCAACCACGGGCAAGGCTTGGATCAAAAGTCTGCTGCGCTTTCCTGTGGATGCTGTAGCAAGCCCAATCTTGCCGCCCTGGGTCATGGGTGCTTGTGTTATCTCTCCATTCGAACTCATTTTCCGTATCGGTATGGTATGTGCTCGATCTCGGCTCTCCAATGTAGAGACATCTCGGGATGCCGAGATAGATTCTCGTTCCCGTCTTTCTGCCGTGGAGAGTACGGGGAATAGATCACCATTATCTTGAGTGTATGTTAAATAGGGTCCAGCTCCACGATAATCAAGAGTCTGCGCAGCAGCAGACCCCTCCTTCTTCGGTATTCCCACAGCTTCTCTCTGAACAACCGCGAGAAGCGCATCCTTGGTCTTCTTATGGGAAAGTATGCCCTCGCGATCCACGTACCAACGGCTCCCTACCTGTCGTGACAAAACCTTCCCTTCACGTGCCAGCTGGCCCACATAGTCGGCATGATAGCCGGTTATCCCAGCCGCGCGCCCTGCCGAAACAAAATCCTTTCCGTCGAAAGCGATGAGCGCATCAACCTCCGGAGGAAGCTTCCTCTGCTCGGGCGGCGTCGGCTTGTATGCACCAGCATCTCTCTTGTATTGTTCCAACGATTTGAGAGAGACATACCAGAGACCGCTTATTCGCTTCCCTTCAACGAGACCCTTGCGCGCAAGCTGACCGATATAGTCCTGCGCATACCCCGTAACTTCCGATGCTCGCTTCGACGAGATATATCCCTCTCCTGCAATCTGTATCTCGTCGCTCATGCCAGCAGTATAGCCCAAACTGAAAATAATGCATGAGTGTAGCGGTTTACATGTGGATTACGAAGAAACATCTTATCTCGGGTCATGAGCGTGAAGAAAACAGCGAAGGGAATCGATCGACTCCGAACTCGGAATATGATTGTGCGACATGGACAGTCGTCTCCACTTAATATTGTGCGACACCGATTTACCTGCGGATCTTTCAAAAGATCCAGCAAAATATAATTATTCCGGATATACAGACGATTCCGTTTAACCTAGTTTTTCTTTTATCAGCGTTCGCAAGGTCTCCGGATCAGCGGCCCCACGAGTTGCCTTCATTCCCTGCCCCACAAGGTACTCAAGTGCATTTGCCTTCCCTCTCTTGAAATCCTCAACGACGGGTGCATTGGCTTTCAGAACCCCCTCGACAATAGATATAAGCTCACTTGAAGCAGATACACGCAGAAGACCAAGCTCCTTGGCCAAGAGGCCCGGATCGCGATCTTCCTTCGAAGACGCGAGAAGAAGATCCTTCGCAACACGTGATGATATGTCTTTTTGGACAAGCATCCTCATGATCGTGTTGAAATTACCGGCCGTTATAGGGATCTCGGCAATAGTCTCTGTATCTCGATTGCCCATGTCTCGGATGACTCCGACAAGGTCGTTGGTTATGTAGTTCGCGACGATCTGAGCAGGAACGCTGGATGCCGATATCTGCGTGACCTCGTCGAAAAAGTGGGCCAAAAGAGGCTCTCCGGTGAGAATGTCGGCATCTTCTTTCTTTAGCCCCAGACCGAGATAGCGTTCACGCCTTTGGGACGGTAGCTCGGGCATCTCGCTCCGCAGAGACTCGACCGAAAGTTCGGTCTCTGAAAGCCGCAATGATGGTAAGTCCGGATCAGGAAAGTATCGATAATCCGCGCTCCCCTCTTTGGTGCGCTGGGGGAACGTCGATTGCTTCGCTTCGTCCCAGCCGCGCGTTTCCTGCAAGACCTTCCCGCCACGCTTCAACAACTCACTTTGACGTTGTATCTCATACGCCACTGCTCGCTCCATTGCTCGAAATGAATTCAGGTTCTTAATCTCTACTTTTGTTCCCATTTTGTCCTTCTCCCCCATTGATATATTCGCTTCTACACGCATCTCCCCTTTCTCCATATTTGCGTCGCTTGCACCGAGATATCGAAGGAGTAGTTGCAACTCCCTTGCGAAGCTTCCGGCTTCTTCAGCAGAATGAATGATGGGCTCGGTGACCAACTCCATCAAAGGAATACCTGCACGATTGAAATCAATAACGGTCGTGTGCGCGCTCTCGTCATGAATGGAACTTGCCGTATCTTCTTCGAGGTGTATTCGTGTCAGCGCAATGCCGGCGAGCTCTCCCCCCGAGACAAGTGGGTATTCATACTGACTGATCTGATACCCCTTCGGAAGATCGGGGTAGAAATAGTTCTTCCGATCGAACTCCGTATAATCCGCAAGTGTTCCCCCGAGAGCGACGCCAACGCGCAACACGTGCCGTACCGCCTCCTTGTTGATGACTGGGAGTGTTCCGGGATGTGCAAGACACACCGGACAAACGTTTACATTCGCCCTCCCCTCTTCGGGGTCATTCTTCGAGTTGCAGAACATCTTGGTCCTCGTTTTAAGTTCTGCATGGATCTCCAATCCTATGGTCGGCACGTATTCTCCCATCGCAATACTCTACCAAAGACGCCTCGTGTCCGAAAGGCGTATGGAACGCACTCACCCGACGATACGCCACCCTTGTGAAAGCAGAGGTTCAGCCTTCTTGTATTTCACCTCGCGCGTCTCTGTGCCGTTCGTTATCACGACATGATCGTTCCTGCCGTGTGCTTTCTGCGCCAGAGGAGCGTGTAAAGCCGTGATCGCACGCGCTTTCTCCCGGACAATCTCTCCCTGCTTATCCGTGCGGGCGCCTCCTTGCACGGTACCCGCCTTTGCGCCGAGACGCGACAGTGCCTGGCGCGCATACATAAGATACGACTCTTCCATCGTGCGGAACAGCTGGAGCCCTTCCTTTTTATACTCCACGAGTGGATCGCGTTGACCGTAGGCACGTAAATTGACGCTCGAGCGCAGATACTCCATCGCCTCGAGGTGTTCGACCCACAGCATGTCAACTGTCTGCAAGAGATATCTCCGCACAAGCGGGAAGAAGTTCGACGAAAGCTCGGTCTTCTTTTCCTCGATATGCTTCACGAGCTCTTCATCGCCTTCCGCAATGCGTGAAAGTTCGGCATCTATCGCCGCATCGTCTCCCACGAGCAGCGTGCGGCGGCGCGTATAAATACTCTTGCGCTGGATGTTCAATATATCGTCATAAGCGAGTACGTGTTTGCGCGCATCGAAATTCAACTCTTCGATCCTCGTTTGCGCCTTCTCCAGTGAGCGCGTGATCATGGAATTGTAGATCGGCTCATCTTCGGCGATCTTGAAGGTTCCCATCACGCGCTTGATCATATCGGATGCGAAGATGCGCATGAGAGAATCTTCGAGGGAGACAAAGAATTGCGTCTCTCCCGGATCACCCTGCCGACCGCTTCTTCCACGCAACTGGTTGTCGATGCGCCGCGCTTCATGCCGCTCGGTGCCAAGCACAAAGAGGCCGCCAAGATCCTTCACTTCCTCGTACTCGGCGTCCGTCGCGGGATTGCCACCGAGCTTAATGTCGACACCGCGCCCCGCCATGTTGGTCGCGATCGTGACCGCGCCCTTGCGGCCCGCTTGTGCGATGATCTCGCCTTCCCGCTCGTGATTTTTCGCGTTCAGTATCTCATGAGGGATACCTTCCTGCTTGAAATGCGCGCCTAGGAGCTCGTTCTTCTCGACCGAGACCGTACCCACCAAAACCGGCTGACCATTCTCGTGCAGCGTCTTCACGGCACGCGCGATCGCCTTTAACTTTCCCGCTTCGCTCTGAAAGATGAGGTCGTCGTGGTCGTTGCGCTCCGGCGATTTATTGGTCGGTATTGCTACTGTGTTCAATCCGTAGACCTTGTAAAATTCTTCCGAAGAGGTGAGCGCCGTACCTGTCATACCGGAGAGCTTTTCATACAGACGGAAGTAATTTTGGAAGGTGATGGAAGCGAACGTGCGTGATTCCTGCTGAACGGCGACACCCTCCTTTGCTTCGATCGCCTGGTGCAGACCGTCCGACCATCGGCGGCCCGGCTGCATTCGTCCGGTAAACTCATCAACAATAACAACCTGTCCATCGCGGACAACGTACTGTTTATCGCGTTCGTACAATGCTTTCGCGCGGACAGCTGTCTCGAGGTGGTGTACGTACTTCAGCCCCTGGTCAGTGTAGATGTTCTCTATCCCGAGGACACTCTGCGCTTTTTCAATACCCGCGTCGGTGAGCGCGATCTGCTTGTGCTTTTCGTCTACCGTATAATCCGCTTCTGGTATAAGGCTCTGTGCGATGGCCGTAAAACGGCCGTAGAGGGACTCCGCGTCGGAAATGGGGGCCGAGATAATGAGAGGCGTCCGCGCTTCATCAATAAGGATAGAGTCGATCTCGTCGACGATGGCGTAGTGGTACCCGCGCTGACGCGTGTTGCCGGGCTCATACTCGAGGTTGTCGCGAAGGTAGTCGAAGCCGAACTCGTTGTTGGTGCCATAGGTGATATCCGCCGCGTAGGATTCCCGTCGCGTGCAATGCCGAAGAAATTCCTGCTCGACCTTAAAACTTCCGAGTTCGTCCCGCTCCTTATCGAGTGCCGTATCTTCCGCAGCATTCGCTGCTGGATCATAGAGATAAGAAGCCTCGTGATTGATCACTCCGACAGAAAGACCAAGCGCGTGGTAGATCTGTCCCATCCAGACCGCATCACGTCTCGAGAGGTAGTCGTTCACCGTAACGATGTGCACGCCCGCGCCTTCGAGCGCGTTGAGGTATGCGGGAAGTGTCGCGACCAAGGTCTTTCCCTCTCCGGTACGCATCTCGGCGATGTCACCGGTGTGAAGGACCATGCCGCCCACAAGCTGTACATCGAAGTGCCGTTGCCCCAGTGTCCGCCGCGCGGCTTCCCGCACGGCAGCGAACGCTTCGGGCGCGAGATCATCGAGCGATTCACCCCCTGCGAGACGACTCTTGAACTCAAGGGTTTTGCTTTTCAGCGCATCATCGGGAAGTGCCGTAACATTGGCTTCAAGCGCATTGACCCGAACTGCGAAAGCTTCTCCACGCTTTATGGTGGCCCTGTTGCCGTCACCGAAGAGAGACTTCAAAAAAGACATCGGCTCATCCTACCTCAAAACAATCGCCCATGAAACATACGAGGAATCGATGCGTCAAAAAAAACGACCCGCGGTATGCGGATCGTTTTTCTCTAGTCTAGAGAAGCGAGACTAGCGGCGCTTCTTTTTCTTCGCTTTCTTTTTCTTCGCCATAAAAATGTACGTAGCTTGTGTGCTAATCTCGACCCGCACGCGCTCAAGTGAGCGAAGATGCGTTTACTGTTTCATTATTGCACTCATGGTTGCGCACAATCGTTTTTTGGTTTCAATATGTGGATAACTCCCTTCGCTCGAAATGAGAAATAAAATATCAAAAAACAAAAAAGAAATGTGATACAGAGAAACGCGCAAAGCGGAGGACGGGTGAGCCGCGAGATAGTGAGCGGCGCAAGGCCGCAGGCGCGACGGCGCCGAGGCGGGGTCGCGCAATTCGCCAACAGGCGAATATGCGTGACCGAGCGCTCGCACCCGTGTTGCATTGCTTACGACGAGTGCGCAAAGCGGAGGACGGGTGCGAGCTCCAAAGTAGAAAGTCTATATGTGAGTGCCGCCGCCCTCCGCTCTGCGCGCTTTGTTAAGAGTACCACTTCAATACAATGTGTAAAAACGCAAACCCACAGGTATATAATTTCGCCCGAGCTACGCTCGGGATACGTACACAAACGCAAACCCCGCCGTAAAGCGGGATCTACGCGACTTTCTTGGAGAGCCCGTTGGGCGCTCACTCGAATAGTATACAAGCCTTCCATTTATAAGCGAGCGGGCATGTGTGTTTTGGAGTCTTCGCGCAGGCCGAGCCGAGCGGGAGCGATCCGCCAGCAGGCGGATACGCGACTCCGGAACACACATGCTCGCGAGCACTCCTCTTTACTGCACGTCGAGCGTGCCGCTTCGGATTTCTCCGATGAGCGTGTCTGCTTGTACTTTTGCCTCCGGTACCGTCGCACCCAATTCTTGCAATACTTCAATGGAGCGTGCCGAGTTGCCCATTTGGTAGTAGGCGGCAGCGAGCGTGAGATAGCTTTGCGCATCAGTCGGAACGGCCTTTACACGAGCACTCCAAATCTCAACGATCTTGTCGTAGCGCCCACGCGATACATAGGCTGCGGCAATGCGTGCATCGGCGGCCTGTCCGCTCTCGATGATCGGCGCTAGAATTTCGTCGGCAAGTGCATCCTTGCCCGCGTGTATCGCCCCCGCGGCGTAAAAGAGACGCGTGTCTACGATCTCGGGTGCAAGCTCCCATGCTTCTTTGTACGCGGCTAGCATTCCCTCCGTATCCCCTCGCGCAAAACTATTCGCCGCGATCTCAAAGAGAATGGTTTGCTTGCCGGGAGAAAGCTCGTGCGCTTTTTCGAGGATCGGCTTGGCATTGACGAAATCTCCAGCAGCATCGAGAAGCCCGCCTAAGAAAAGCGGGAAGCGCGCATCCAACGGCGAACTCTTAGCTTGCGCCATCATCTCGATAGCGGCGGTATTGAGAAAGCCCTCTTTCACCTCCTTAGCCACACCCTCGGCGCGAACGACCTGTGCTGCCGCTTGTGTGAGTTGCTCGCGCGCTTCCTGCGAGCCGAACGTACCGTACGAGATCGACTCCTTGAAATATTCGAGATTCTTTGTAATGCCCTCTTGCTGCGGCTGAAGCGCCTTGATGAGCACGCGATTCGCCGCGAGTGGTTGTGCGTTGACGTACCAAGCGACTCCCCACACGAGTATCACCGCCACGGCGACTGTCACCGGAAGGAGATTTGCGGGAACACTCGGGAGCGGAACGGTAGGTGCATCCTTCGCTCCACGCGAAGCGATGTAGGCGAGCACGGTAGCGAACAGGAGATAACTCGAAATATTGTCGAACACGAATAGATTATGGAAGAAGTATGCCGCCAAGAGCCCAGTGAGAATGCTGCGTTCGTATGAAATGAATGCGTCACTCTTCCACAAGGTAATAAGTGCGAACGCAAAGAGTGAGAGATACGAGAGGAGCCCGAGGATGCCGGCTGCGACGAGCCAGTCGAAAACAACGTTGTGCACGCGGTCGAACCATTGCTCCTGCCCATACATGCGGGGGTTGTAGTACTTGTCGAAAACGATGGCATAGTTCTCCTGTCCCCATCCTAGGAGCGGCCGCTCCTTGAACCCTTCCCAGGCCATGCCCCAGTTCATGAAGCGCGCTCTCGTAGTGCTGTCGTCGAGCGAGATAGTGGCAAGACGCTGGAGGAACGATACTTTTTGGACCCACGCTTGCTCGCGCACAAGGAAAAACGCCCCTCCGAGAACGACGACGCCGACAAACATCGATATCGTGATGCGACGCGACTCGCGAGATGTAAGCGCAACGAGGAGTACCGAAAGCACGACTCCTCCGATGAGACCGAGCATCGTTCCACGCGTGCCGGTCAAAAATAAGATCAGGGTATCGAGCGCAATAATACTTCCGTAGAGGATCGAGAGAGAGCGCAATCCGCGAGCTCTTGTGTGCCACGCACGCGTCCAGAGTATTGCCGCGATGCCGATATGGAAAAGCATATAGACCGCGAGGTAGATAGGGTTGCCGAACGTTGCATCAATGCGATAGACGGAAGAAAATCCAGGATTAAGACTCACGATGCCGGCGACCTGGAGAAGCCCATAGAGACCGACCATCGCAGAAACGGCGAGGGAGACATGCCAGAACGCCTTCCAGAGTTTCTCGGTATTCAAGATGCTCGAGGCGGCAATGAAATAGGCAAGAAGGTGCGCGAGTGTTACCCATCCGTCCATCCGCTCGTAATTGCTCCAAAAACTCTTGGAGGGATAGACGCCGAACACATCGGCGAGCGCAACGACGAGTACAAAAAGCGCGAAGGCGCCCAAAAGCCAGGAGCGCTTCGGACGGTAGCTTGGATTTGTGAGCGCGAGCGCGAGCCAGGCGCCCGTTATGATCTCGACAATGATGCGAAAGGTGAAATTCTTCCCCGTGATGAAGGGGAAGAAAAGCGTCTGCGCGACGATGAAAACGATGAAGGGAAGAGCAAAAACACCTCCGAGCACGATCCACCGAAGCGTCTTTTCGATAACCATATTGCGCTAGTGTAACATGCAAAAATCTACCGCCGTTTTTTTGTATGACGCTCCGGCACGCGGCCGTGGTCGTCCTTGATCCGTACGATGTCGTCCTCGTTAAAAGTACCGAGCGCTATCTCAACGATCGTGCCACCGCGCTTGGATTCGAGCCGGTGCACGATACGCATCGGTACCGAGAATATTTGCCCCTTCACGAGAGGAATGCGCACGTGTTTTCCATTGGCCTCGATCGTCGCCGTCGCATCCCCGTCGACCAAGGTCCACAGTTCAGCTCGATGATGGTGGTACTGGAGCGACAAACGCTTTCCCGGTGCGACATATACGGTCTTCAAATACCAATCCCTTCCGCCGTCCCACCCATAGAAGCGTCCCCACGGCCGGCGCGTCTCAGCAGCGGGACGGCGTGCTGCCGATATCATCCAAGAAGAAGACTGCACCTTCCCGCCCCTCCCAACGTTGAAGACAACACCGATGCCGAGCTTTTTACACAGCATCACCTCCGGCGTGTTCATCCTTCCCCTATCGCCGCCGTTGGCGAATATGGTAGGGCGGAGCTTTTGCAGGGCGCGAACGACGCTCCTGTCGGGATCACCTTTCTGATGGTCGGTCAATATGACCTTGTCGACAAAGGGAAATGCCCGTATCAGCTCCATACGTTCCCGCTGCGGCATGAACACAAAACCTTTCTTCGCACGGAGCCAATTATCGTTGTTGATGATGACGGCAAGCTTATCACCAAGTTGCCGTGCCGCCTTCAAAAGGCGCACGTGCCCTATATGGAGAGGATCGAACCCTCCGGAAACCGCCACCCATTTCTCCTTTTTCATTGTCCGGCAGTATACCCCGTGAGATACTTGGCCTCAATGCACCTTTCCATTATCCTTCCCGCGACCGATGAAACGTTCTCGCTTACGGAGACCGTCGAGCAAATCGAGCGATTGTGCTCTTCGCACACTATCGAGTACCTTGTCGTGACCCATCCGAGGCTCACGACGGAAAAATGCCGCGATACTATCGCTATGCTGCGGAAGGACCGCGGCTCTCTCAATGCGTTCGACCAGACACGGCCCGGCATCGGTGGTGCGATACAAGACGCCATCGAGCACGCAACGGGCGAGGGAATCGTCTTGATGGCGGCGGACCTGGAAACCGATCCGACCGTCTTGCCCACGATGCTTGAAAAACTGAATGAATACGATGTCGTCGCAACGAGCCGTTGGAAAGGCGGCGCACGCTTCAGCGGATACGCGCCGATAAAGTTCGTGCTGAATTTCTTCTTCCAACATTTTTTCAGGATTCTCTACTGGACGGAGCTCACCGATCTCACCTATGCCTACCGAGCGTATCGCGCCGATATACTCAAGAGCATCCGTTGGGAGGAAACCGGGTTCCCCTTTCTCTTCGAATCCATCCTGAAGCCCCTGCGGCTCGGCTACCGCATAGCGGAGGTGGAGGCGCCATGGCGTGCGCGACAAGAGGGTGTAAGCCACAATTCTTTCGCGCAAACATTTGCATACACTTGGCTCGGTATTCGCCTACGATTTCAGCGCACCACTAAGATGATATATAGTTCTTCTTAATGAGTACGCGAGTGGCGGGGTTTGCGTTGCGGAGTGTCTCGCAGGCTGGGCCGAGAGGCAGCGCTGCCGCAACAGCGGCAGATAGCGACTCCGCAACG
>C687J35174_10009897_pt1 | contig 11904 bp, 12 predicted proteins | sample RifCSPhighO2_01_FD_35174 | JGI IMG/M metagenome (IMG submission 35174) | reverse complement strand
AGCCTTATTATCATAGCAGAAAAACAGCTAAAAGTGAATGTTCGTATACAGAAAATGAAAAACACCCCTTTGGGGGTGCTTTGTCCAGTTCGGCGCGACATGGCGAACAATGTTAGAACTGCAATTAAGGCTCATAATGCCTATGTTTACATTCCCGACTTGCGCACTTACATGACAACTGAAAACGAACGACTTAGTAATTCTATAGGTTCTAGGGATACCTGCGCTGAGTCTGTAAAAATGGTTCCTATTTCCCTAACCTCTCTAGATAGTATCATAAAATAACTCTGCTTTGAATGGTATTAAAAGAATAACAATAGCATTAACTGACGAGTTCGGCCGCCGAACTCGTCAGTTTTTTGTTATTTAAAATCACTTTATAAATTAAGCTGAAAATGCTAGAATGGCGAAATGCCGACGCTAAACTGGATTGGAAAAGAAAAGATTGTAAATCATGACAAAGAGGTGCCTTTTCGCCTACTTAAGAAAAATAAGGCACTTTCTCTTGGCACTAGCGAGAATCTTATTATTGAAGGTGACAATTTAGAGGCGCTGAAGGCACTGATGCCTTATTATGTCGGCAAGGTAAAGTGTATTTACATAGATCCCCCATACAATACCGGCAACGAAGGCTGGGTTTATAATGATAATGTTAATTCGCCGAAAATAAAGCAATGGATTGGTAAAGTTGTAGGTAGTGAAGGAGAAGATCTAACGCGCCATGATAAATGGCTTTGCATGATGTATCCACGTTTAAAACTTTTACATGATTTGCTTCGCGACGATGGAGTTATTTTTGTTTCTATTGATGATAATGAGCATTGTCATTTGAAAATTATACTTGATGAGCTTTTTGGTGCAGAAAACTTTGTAACAAATATTATCTGGCAGAAAAAATATACACAGAGCAATGATGCGAAGTACTTTTCTGCAACACACGATTTCATAGTTTGTTATGCAAAAAATGAGAAAAATAAAGATTTTAAAATTAATCTTTTAGCAAGAACAGCAGAACAAAATGCACGATATAAGAATCCAGATAACGACCCTAGGGGTAATTGGATGACTCAACCACTTCATGCAAAAAGTGGCACAGATAAGAAATATAGTTTTACCTTCAAAAATGGAGTGACTTGGAAGCCACCAGTCGGGACATTTCCCCGTTATAGTCTTGAGACATTACGAAAAGCAGACAAAGAAGGGCAAATATGGTTTGGTTCAAACGGAACAGCAGTTCCTCGTTTAAAAAAATATTTACTAGAAATGAAAGAAGGTGTAATACCGAAAACAATTTGGTTATATGATGAAGTTGGTAGTAATGATGAAGCTCGAAGTGAATTAAAAAAGATTTTTTCTAATAATCCATTTGATACACCGAAACCTACTAGACTTTTGAAAACAATTTTTAAGCTAGGATCTAATAAAAACGACCTTATGCTCGATTCTTTTGCGGGTTCAGGTACAACAGCGGACGCTGTAATGCAATTAAATAAAGAAGATGGTGGTAATCGTAAGTTTATCCTTGTTGAAATTGATAAAAATGTAGCTCAAAAAATCACAGCAGAAAGAGTGCGTCGCGTTAGTAAAAATCTTAATGGGGGTTTTGAATATTGCACTCTTGGCAATAAACTTTTTAGTGCCGGAGGCGCCATTGACGAAGAAGTAGCTTTTAACGACCTTGCAAACTATATCTATTTTACCGAAACACAGACAAACCTTGAGAAAAAGCAAATTTCAGGTAATTTCATAGGTGAGCATAATGAAAATGATTTTTATCTGCTTTTCAAAGAAAAAGGCAAGAATACACTGACTAAGTCATTTATAAAAAATGTTACAAAAAATAGCCATAAAAAAGTTATCTATGCCGACTTTTGTACGATTTCTGACGATATATTACAAGCGCATAATATCACCTTCAAACAAATTCCCTATGAGGTGAAGGTTTATTAAATTTTTATGGATATAGAGACAAAAAATAAAATTTTGAACAAATTATTCGAAAAACAAGGAGAGTGTGATTTAACGGAAATCGCAACCTTTGTAGTTCAAACTATAAAAACTAAAGATCCTATAAATTGGGAATCAATAAAAGACAAGACACGCCAAGTCCTGATTGCAATGAAAGATTATGGTTTAATTGAAGAAAGAATTAACTCAGAGGACAGAAGGAATCCAATTTACTGGTATCGACTTTCAGCTAATGGTTATAAGGAATTTGATCCATGGTATAAAAAGTTTTGGCGTTTTCTTAATGATGATTTCGCTAAACTGCTTAGTTTAATTGCAATAATATTGAGTATTATTGCAACAATTATAAGTATTATAAAATAATATGCGACTAAGAAAATATCAAGGGGCGATTAAATAAATTTATGGAAGAAGAAAAAATTAAAACTGCAGAAAAAGATTTTCTATATTATGTAGATAACTTAAAATTGTTTTTAGAATACCAAGAGAAGTTTTTTGACTCCTTTTTAAATATAAAACTTGCATTTCTAACTTTCGTTGGAATTATTATAACTATTGTTTTTAATCAAAAAGACAATTTTTCCCGTCAGTTTTTAATTATCCTTGTATCAATACTAATTATTTCGTTTATATTTTTAGTAATAGACTTACTTGTTAAATTTTTAGATACAACAAATGCTATTAAAAAACAGCACAAAAGAACAATGCTGGCGAAAATTAGACATATTGCAATAATGAGAGGAACTTTTAAAGAATATGGATCAAGAGCTGAGGAATTATTAACACAGGAAGAAAAAACTGAACAAAAAATGCTAAATAACGAATCTTTAAAGGAAATTATAAAATACCCACGAAATATATTGCCTGTGATTATTTTTATATTATGGTTACTAATCATTATTAGTGTCCCAACTTTATTTTTGTTAGAAATTCTTGGAAAACTATAAAACATTTATGCAACTAAAAAAATATCAAAAAAATTCAATAGAAAAACTAAGGGAATATCTCAAAGAAGTCCAAAAGGATGGACCTAAAAAGGCCTTTAATAACATTACTTCTGAAGATGCGCCAAAATATAAAGAAAGCTTTTTTGGCGAAGTGCCATTTGTCTGTATGAAAATCCCGACAGGCGGAGGTAAAACACTTGTAGGGTGTCATGCCCTACCGGAGATATTTAATACTGTCCTCAAGAATAAGATGGAAAGAGGTATAGTATTATGGTTTACTCCGTCAGAAGCTATCAAGACACAGACACTAAGGAAGTTTAAAGACCGCACCGACTGGCACAGACAGGCGCTAGATGAAGCGTTTGATAATAAGGTTGTCGTTTTCTCAAATGAAGAAGCCCTAAGAATCCGCAAAGGAGATGTAGAGAATAATATCTGTATCATTATCGCCAGCTTAGAGGCATTCCGTAAAGACAAATCTTTACAGAAAAAATATAAAGTTTACAAAGAAAATGGGGAACTTTTGAGTCATTTTGAAAATGTAAAAGATGAAAGCAATTTAGAGAAGGACAGCGAAGGAATGATTATTAATTCTCTTGCAAATGTTGTGCGAATGGATAATCCCCTAGTAGTAGTTGATGAAGGCCACAAAACACAAACAAAACTATCGATAGATTTTATAAAAGAATTGAATCCAAGTTTTATAATAGAATACACAGCTACTCCCCGCGCCGGAAGTAATATCCTTATTGATGTCTTTGCTTCAGAATTAAAAGATGAGCAAATGGTAAAAATCCCTATCGTACTTGAAAGCGCAGTGCAATGGGAAAATGCGCTAGATCGCGGAATGAAAAAGCGTGTCGATCTTGAGAAAGAAGCAAATAAAAACAAAAAGGAGTATATTCGTCCTATTGTTTTAATACAAGCGCAGCCGGAAAGCAAAACTAGTAAGCATGTGACAGTAGATGTTGTAAAAGAGTACTTGCTCAAAACTAAAATTAAAGAAGAAGAAATAGCGATAAAGATTTCCGGCAAGAATGAGCTTGAAGGAATAGATTTATTGTCTAAAAAGTGTCCAGTAAAATATATCATTACCGTCAATGCCCTTGCGGAAGGATGGGACTGTTCTTTTGCTTATGTCCTAGTATCACTTGCTAATGTCGGCGCTAAAATAGCCGTAGAGCAAATTATTGGGCGTATTTTACGAATGCCATATGCTAAAAAGAAAGAGAATGAGGCGCTAAACAGGAGTTACATTTTTGCTTCAGCTAAAAATTTTAATGAAGCGGCAGAGGCAATCATTTCTGGACTTGAAGATAACGGCTACAGTAGATCTGATTTTATTGACGGCAGTAAGAAAGAACAAAAATATGAATTAGAAGTTGAACGCGCATTTAAAAAGGATTTAGTAGTACCTATGATTAGTTATGCCGGAGAAAAACTATCATTTGAGGACTTAATAGGAGAAGATTTTGAACTTTCTAAACAAGATCATAAATTTGATTTTGATGTTCATTACGATAACGACGGACAAGCCATTATTGATATTAAGAAAGAGAATGAATGGATACGAGAATCGCAAAAGTCTCTTAATTTGATATATCAAGATAGAAATGTTACAGAAGCAGAATTGGCGCAATGGCTAGATAAACGATTGAGGTTTACACAAATAGAAAGAAAGGAGAAAGTCGCTTTTATTGAAAAAGCTCTTGAATACCAACTAAGCGCCAGAAAACGCACTCTTACAGAATTATCTGTGAATAGGTACTTATTATCTGATAAATTACACGATGTTATTGAAAGCATTCTAGAAAACTACGCCAAGAAAAGATTTGATGAATTTATTAAAAAAGGGAAGATTACCACAAAAGCGCTTGATAAGTTCCCCACCACCATAACCATTAGCCAGGAGATACCACAAACATTCAATAGAAGTTATTACAAAAAGATAGATAAATTAAATGGTGAAGAAAAGAATTTTATTGAACGACTTGACCTAGACACTTTACCTAATGTTGATTTTTGGGTGCGCAACCGAGAGAAAAAAGATCCATTTTATATTCAAGGATGGCAAAGAAACAAGTTTTATCCTGATTTCGTGGCTGTAACCAAAAAAGGAAACATTATTGCGCTAGAGTGGAAAGGAGAAGATAGAGTAAGCAACGAAGATACCCAATATAAAGAAGTTATTGCGCAAATATGGGAGAAATTAGGAAAAGGCAAACTTCACTTTTTCTTAGTACACAATAAGAATACAGAGGAAGTCCTTATAAAAACTAAAAATTTGTAGTTTTAAATGAATATAAAAATTAGCAGTCACCAGTTAAATAACCTCAATCAAGTAAACATTCTTCTTGGAAAGAATGGTTCCGGCAAAAGTACTCTTCTGAAAAAGATGCTCACTGCTAAGAATGATTCAGGGCAGGATATTTATACTGAATATGTTACCCCTGAACGTGGCGGTTTCCTAAAATATGAAGCTGGGGTAGATTCACAAATTACGAATGATGTTAATTATTTACCATCAAGTCGAAAAGTGAATCAAATAAATCAGTTTAAACAACAAACTATTTCTCGTTATCAAGGTTTAGAGCTTGAAGTATTAAGAGATATTCAGGATAAGAAAATCGCAGACGACACATCTCCCGCAGGTTCCCCTAAGAATACCTATTCTTACTTTTCAAAGTACATAGATGCAATAAATAGTTTATTAGAAAATATTGAAATAAAGACAACTCGCGGTGCAAAGTCATTTAAAATTTATAAAAAAAATACCACAGACCCAATAGAACCAGACAATATAAGCAGTGGGGAATCCGAACTAATCTCTCTTGCTATTGAATGTTTGTATTTTCAAAAAACTGACAGTAAGGGAAAGGATAAAGTTATTTTTCTGGACGAGCCTGATGTTCACCTTCACCCCGATTTACAAGTAAAATTTATGAGATTTATTCATGCCCTAGCAACAGAACCAGGTTCAGAGTTTAAAATTGTTATTGCCACTCATAGCACAGCTTTTTTAGGTGCGCTTGAAGATACTACTAATGTGGGTATTGCTTTTATCTTGCCCAATCAAACAACAATAGATTTTAAACCCATCACGTATATTTATAAAGAATTTTTACCAGTATTTGGCGCGCATCCATTATCAAATATTTTCAATGAGGCTCCGGTTTTACTTGTTGAAGGTGAAGATGACGAGCGGATATGGCAGCAAGCGGTAAGAACTTCGGTTGGCACAATAAAAGTTTATCCTTGTGTTTGCGGAGATGTAAGTAAAATCAGTATATTTGAAAATGAAATAAAAACTATTATTAATAGTGTTTACGATAATGCGAAAGCATATTCGCTTAGAGATCGAGATGACACATCAGAAAATGATCTTACGGACAATCCCCCAATCATTAAACATAAACTGAGATGTTATAGTGCAGAAAATTTACTTCTTGCAGATGAAGTATTAGTATCCTTAAATTTAACGTGGAAAAACTTAAAACTAAAAATTGATGAGTGGATCATAGAAAAAAATGGAAAAACACACCCACAACTAGAAGATATGAAGGCGTTTCAATTAGCCAAATATGATAGAAAAAATTTAAAGATCAAAACTTTGCGTATATTGCTTATGGGTATAATGGGTTCAGATAAACCATGGGAAGTTATTGTTGGACAAACTATTGCCACATTAAAATGGGATTCTTCAACTGATTTTACAAAGGAGGGCAGTATCTATAATTTTCTAGGGAAGAAACTGGTAGAAGGACTATTACCAAAAAAATAATCAAAGTTGTTTCCCATTTGAGAGAAAAATCCACTGAAATGCTAGCGGGAAAAGTTTAGTGGCTAACTACTTTTTGTGTTTTGTCTTATCGACAAGCACAAAGGTTTTCGCATCTCCCCCGTAAGGAGGAACGCGCTCACCTTTAGTTAGAGTAATTTCGCGTTTCGTTCCCGAAACTTGATATTGCCCTGACTTCGGAGCAGTGCCACCTGTTTTGATTTTAGTCATAACAGTTATTTGCTTAATTCTAATAATCTAGGGGCTTATCGAACCTCTCGCCCCCACGTTTAAGCTTCAAAAAAGCGCAAACGAGGGGGAGGAGGATAAGTTGATCCCCTAAAGTATAAAATTCGGCACTCAGACTATCCCACTAGCATTTCAAAGGACTTTAACATTTGAGATTATACTACTACTATTTTAAAAAACCAATTTAGACAAATAGCCACGCCTACGCATTAGGAATAATGAGTTTAGGCGTAACATATTAACGTTATAACTCTTTCAAATAACATATTTTCAAGCTAACGAGTTACAAATATTATTTTATTTTTAATCTTTTTAAGGTGTTTTAGGTAAGACGAATGAACAGCCGAGTACGGACAATTCATTCGATTGCTCTAATCAGCCATTAATCTTAGTTAGAAACCATAAGAAGGTGGCTAATATAAAACATTTCTCATAAACAATCTCGTTATCTCGAACTTGCGAATAAGCGTGATACCGTTTTTCTCGTAAGCTATTTCCCAGAAAAAGCAGTTCAAAAAAGATACTTCAATGTTTTGTCGAAGGAAATGGTTCGCTTCTTTCCAACGTAATAGTAGGGTTTTAATCCTATTCTTGGTGGCCTTACAATACAAACTAAGTTTGTATGTCATTTTACTGAAATGTATTTTTGCGAACTTAATTCCAGAAGAACCTAGTTGGAATTAGACATTTTCAGCTCTATTATTTTAAACTCCGCCTGTTCATCAATTGGCCAACGGAGTCCCTCAACTTGCTTATTCGATCTTCTATATAGCCTTTATTTGCTGTTGAGAGCAGTGATAATGGCTTTGTAGAGTTCTTGTCTTGCCTAACAAGAAAACCCTTTCAGTAGAGCGCAAATTGCGGGTTGCGCGCTCCTGGAAAGGTTCTAGAACGCACTAGCAATTAAATCTCTACTGGTGAATCTTAAGTGACTCACGCATACACTATACGCCAGTACAATTAGGCGCACAAAGTGGATAACGAGATTGCAGCCCGGCAGGCACATAGAGCAACTTTTCCCTAATTATAGGAATTAGAGGCAAAATTTCGAATGGTGCCCCACCATTTCATTTAATTTATTGGTTGTACTTATTTACCTCTCCTTTTATGGTATCTGTTATTACTTTCATTCTCACCGGATCAGCTGTGCCATTTCTGGCTTCCTTATATCTTTTTAAAGTTTCTACACAGTTATTCTCTATAGCAAATGCGTGTCTGGCTTTTGCCCAGTCTCCAAGATTACTACTAGGATGCGCGTCAAAGAAGTCGTTTGTCCACTTATCCATATCAGCCATGTATTCTGCGGAGCCAGCATCAGTTTGAGCGTAGTCATTTGGACACTTTTTGAGTACACCAATTTGTTCTTGCGCCGGAACTCTAGAAAAATACAGAATTGCACAAAAACTAACGAATATGAATATGTAAAATATATTTTTTTTCATAAAAAAGAATACTGGCAACCACAAGCGCCACATTTACAAACAATCCAGTGGCACATAAGGCATTCAGCCCTAGAAGAATTATTCAAAGATTCTTTGCAGTCATAACAGCGTGCAACGCGATACAATACCTCTATTTCGTTACCTTTTTCTATTCGCTGTATTTCTGTCTCTATCAACTTATTTAATGCTCTTCCTGCCTCACTTTTTACTTTTACCTCATTTAATAAAGATTTTTTCCAGTTTTCATCAAATAATTCGGCATCAAAAAGAAATTTTGCTTTTTCAACTTCATTTGATATTACTAAATCATTTATTTTATTTTTAAAAATTTTACGACAGTGTAAATCGCCATCATAATCAGCTATTTCTCCACATTTTGAACATTCTTTTTGCATATCATTCTAACTATATTTTGATATCATGGCTTGCCTATTTCTTGAGCTTTCCATTTTGTCATGACACGCTTTACAGAGGACTTGTCCATTATTGACATTCCACAACGACTCACATTCAGATGCTTGCTCTATTGAAATCACTTTATTTTGTATTAGTATTGAAAAAAGCGAAACACGATGATGAATTTGCAAATTTTCACCAGAATCACATTCTGCACACTTTCTTCCGTATTTTGCAAAAACTGAACGTCTCCATTGCGCATATTGTGGCATTATCTCAATATCTTTTCTTAGTTGGTGATATTTATCTATCGCTTTCTTATCTGCTATTTTTATCTCTAGCGACATGGTAAAAAACCATAATGCAATAAATATTCCAATAATTATGATTACTATCATAGTGGTATTTTAAAAACGCAAAAATCCACCTACCAGGTGGCCCGAAAGCCTATGCAAATTTCTCTGCATAACGCGAACAGCGTCCTGATAAGTGGATTACTACGCTGTTCGCGATTTCTTTCGCCATGACGACATTTCTATCGTTTTAGGCTCATATTAAGTTTTGCTCACGTTTCAATTATATGCCCCCTAGTTTAATACTGCAAATCTTAATTTTCTGTGAAAATTTTTTAAGCCACTTAATCCAAAATTGGCAATTTTTTACAAAACCGCAAATGGTTACGTTACCTATACTCTACCTCAACTTCTCAGTACCTAAATCGAGAACCCCCCCGTCACCAAAATCAAAACTAAGTGTATGGGGTAATCTACAACTTAAAATACTCCGTCATGAGTTAGTCCCTCATGTCTTTATTTATTATATGTATATGACAAAGGTAATAGCACATGGTTTTGATGGTCCTAGAGGACATTATGTTTTTCCTCTTGGTTCTATAGGAGAAGAAGAGCTTATAAACAATGGGCAAAGACGGACACTTACAGAGTTAATCTTAAGGAATATAGAGGATTCTAACGAACAAGAGCAAAGATTAGCCCTGCTGGACGATTTAACAGTACGAGAGGCAGATAAGGCTATATTTGAGTTTATGGCGGCTAATTGGTAACAAAAGGGCATAAAAGGCGTTAGTCATTTACTGGCTAGCGCCTTTTTTCGTGCGTGGTGGATAATGGTATTCCTAGAATGAAACAAGGGTGTTAAAGTAAGGAATATAAGAGAAATTAAGTAAAAAACATGGAATCAACATCATCTAAAACTCACCTAAATAGTATGCGTATTTCTAATGAAAGATTGGCACAGTTTACTGAACTTTTTGAAAGAAAAACCGGCAGGAAACTATCAGAATCGCAGGCGCTAGCGCGAGCAGAAATGCTACTGCGGACAATATCTATTCTATATCATCCTATAAACATAAAAGATTATTCTTCTGCATTAGCCAAAAAAATGTTTCTCAAAACTAAGTCTTAAAGATTATTAAATAATATGAAAATACTATGAAAAATATATATGCAGGGTACATTAGAAAATCGAGCGAAAGCAAAGAAAAACAAGCTCTTTCAATAAAATCTCAGAGAGAGGAATTACAAAGAACATTTCCCGAACTTAATATAACTGAATGGATTGAAGAAGAAAAAAGTGCCTTCAAGCCATATAATAGGCCTAAATTCGCAGATCTGATGAAAAGAGTTCACGAAGGCAAAATATATGGAATCGTAGCCTGGCACCCCGACAGATTATCTCGTAATGAAATTGATGCAGGCAATATCACATATGCGCTCAGAAGTGGCGTTCTCAAGGATTTAAAATTTGCAAGTTATGGTTTCACTATATCACCAGAGGGCATACAGCAACTTCAAAATTCTCTTTCATCCTCACAATACTATTCAGCGAAACTTGGTGTCGATGTCAAACGTGGATTGGCTGATAAACTAAAAATGGGCAGAATGCCCTGTCTGGCACCAATCGGCTATAAAAATTCAAAATTGGCAACACGAGGAGAGAATAAAATTGAAGTGGATCCTGAACGATTTAATCGTGTCCGAAAAATGTGGGATTTATTGCTGACCGGAAATTACAGTGTTCCACAAGTAAGGAATATTGCTACAAATGAATGGGACTTGCGAACCACAGAAAAGAAGAAGAGCGGTGGACACCGTATCGGCTATACTAGTGCTTATGGAATGTTTTCAAACCTCTTTTATACTGGACAATTTATGTATAAGGGAAAAATGTACAAGGGAGACCATGTTGCCATGATATCTATGGCAGAATTTGACCGGATACAGACCCTTATAAAGGAGCATGGCAAACCTAGGGCAAAAAACCATGAATTTGCTTATGGATGTGGCGCTTTTAAATGTGGCGAATGTAATCGTTCAGTTGTCGGCATAGAAAAGGTTAAATTCCTAAAAAGTAAGAAGATAACGAAATCTTATACTTTCTATCTTTGTGGCCATAAAAAGAGCGTAATTTACTGCAGTCAGAAATACAATATCAACGAAATTGAACTGGAAAAACAGATAGAAGCTGAAATTACAAAATACACAATTGATGAAGAATTTCTGGGCTGGGCACTTGAAGTCATGAAAGACAATAACTTCATAGAGGAAGCGACAGAAAAAGATATCAAAGATAGTGTGGCAAAAACTCTAGAAAGTAAGCAGGAAGAACTAAAGAAACTAATTCAAATGGCTACTAAGGGCTTTCTCTCAGACGAGGAATTTAAGGAGTCTAGGGCAGAGTTGGATAAAGAGATAAATGGCCTAAAAAGCCAGTTAAATGAGAATAAGGAAGACAAGAACGACAACCTCATGGAACTAACTGAAAAAGCGTTCATCTTTTCTACTTATGCCCTTATTGCGCTACAAAATAGCGACAAACGCACCAGGAAAGAGATCGTTATAAGTTTGGGTATGAACCGGACTATAAAGAACAAAATACTCAACATTGAAGCCCATGAATGGTATTCCCAAATCAAAAAAGGCTATTTCTCTATCAAAGAAATATTAGCTGGTACTGAACTGAAAGTATATTGTAAACAAAAGACGATTAATGACTTTCCTCGTCTTCGTTCACTATTGCGCGGCTGATGGGTGCTGACCCCACGACCTCTCCCGTGACAGGGGAGTGTTCCACCGTTGAACTACAGCCGCATACTTTATTTAAT
>C687J35174_10009896_pt1 | contig 11905 bp, 9 predicted proteins | sample RifCSPhighO2_01_FD_35174 | JGI IMG/M metagenome (IMG submission 35174) | reverse complement strand
TTTATTACTAAATAAAGAGCTTATTATAGTTAAACCGTCCGGTATTAAGGAAACAAAAACGCAAATATATATTATTAGTTGATTTTTAGAAAAGAGCAAAATTATTATTATGGCTAGGCAAAAATCTAAAAATACTTTTAAAATATCGGGTAGAGATTTTCTCCAATTTTTTTCTCTTATATTATCAATAGAATATTCAATGTGAGGGAAAAGATCTAAAAAATAATGGCCTAACAAAGCCAGTATAATAGCTAAAAAAACATTATGAATTACACTTCCAATGGCTGCTCCAAAGAGCATATGGGCTAATAAGATCATTGCAGATTTAAGATTTATGATTTAAGATTTACTAATCTATTATGACAAAAAAATTCTACATTACAACTACCCTACCTTATGTAAATGCATCTCCGCATATTGGTTTTGCGATGGAAATAATCCAATCAGATGTTATAGCCCGACATAAACATCAGCAGGGTTTTGAAGTTTTTTTTAACATGGGTTCTGACGAACATGGCGTAAAAATATTACGCAAGGCCCAGGAATCCAACATGGAGCCCAAGGCCTATTGCGATATTTATGCCGCCAAGTTTGACAATTTAAAAGAAAAACTTAATTTAACTTACAACAACTTTATTCGTACAACTGACGATCATCACATAAAAGCCGCGCAAGAATTTTGGTTGCGGTGCCAAAAAAATGGTGATATTTATAAAAAAAATTACAAAGTAAAGTATTGCGTAGGTTGTGAATTGGAAAAAACCGATTCTGAACTTGAAAATGGCAAGTGTCCGGTACACCCTAATCAGGAAATTGAACTAATAGAAGAAGAGAATTATTTTTTCAAATATTCAAATTATAAAAAACCGCTTTTAGATTTTTACGAAAAAAATCCGGATTTTGTAGTACCGGCATCACGTTTAAATGAGATTACAGAATTTACCAAAAAAGGATTGGAAGATTTTAGTATTTCAAGATTAAAAGCAAAAATGCCTTGGGGAGTAGATGTTCCTAATGACCCAAACCATGTAATGTATGTGTGGTTTGACGCCTTAGTTGGGTATATTTCAGCGCTCGGCTGGCCCAATAACGATAAACAATTTAATAATTTTTGGCCGGGCATACAGGTTGCAGGAAAAGATAATTTACGCCAGCAATCCAGCATGTGGCAGTCAATGTTGATGTCTGCTGGCCTACCTAATTCAAAACAGATTTTTATCCACGGCTTTATTACCGTTAATGGACAAAAAATGTCTAAGTCGCTAGGAAATGTCATTGATCCCTTTGAATTAGTTGAAAAATACGGGGTTGATGTGATTAGGTATTATTTATTGCGAGAAATTACCCCCACAGAAGATGGTGATTTTACTATTGAAAAACTTGAACAACGATACAATTCTGACTTAGCTAGCGGTATAGGAAATTTATTAGCAAGAACAATTACTCTCGCAGTAAAACCAAATTTTGAAGAAAAAAAACCAAGTGCAAAAATAAAGAAAGAAGCAACTAAGACAAAAAAAATCTGTGAACAATATTTAGAAAATTTTAAATTTAATGATTCTCTAAAATCAATTTGGGAACTGATTACTTTTTGCGATAAATACATTAACCAAGAAAAACCGTGGATCGCCAGCAAAAAATCTTCCCAAGTTATTTCTGATATTTTATTTGCATTAGAAGAAATTTCATACCTATTAAAGCCATTTTTACCAGAAACCTCAGAAAAAATAAAAAATATGCTTAAAAGTAAAACATCAGAGATTTTGTTTCCAAGGCTGTTAAAATCCTAAGCATGATTATTGATACTCATAGCCACCTACAATTTAACGCCTATAAGGACGATGTGAATGAAGTAACAAAAAGAACCCAATCTAAAAATATTTGGTGTATTAATGTTGGGACCAACTATCCGTCAAGCAAAGACGGGATTTTATTTGCCGAAAAACACGGGGAAAGTTTTTTTTCAGCTATTGGCTTGCATCCGATGTATGCAGGCGCTGAATTTTTAAAAATCAAAAATGATGATAATGAAAGCAAGGAATTAGTTGAAGAAAATACTTTTGACACTCAAAAATACAGGGAATTGGCTCAATCAAAAAAAGTAGTGGCGATTGGCGAAATTGGACTAGATTATTACTACAAGCCGAAAACTGCCACGAAGTTAGCGGAGTTTAAAGAGAAACAAAAACAAATTTTTTTGCAACAACTAGATTTGGCAAAAGAATTAAATCTGCCCGTTATTTTACATTGCCGAATGGCGCACGAAGACATTTTAGAAATTCTTAAATCATATATCGTAAATCATAAATCAATGAATGGAGTGATTCATTGTTTTACGGGCACAATTGAGCAGGCAAAAAAATATATTGACCTTGGATTTAGTATTGGTATTAATGGAATTATTTTTAAGTTTAATATAGATGAAGTAATTAAAAATATTTCATTAAGCAACATGCTTCTTGAAACTGATTGCCCGTATTTAACCCCCCTGCCCGCTGTAGCTTTAGCGAAAGCGGGGCCTGATAGCCACATAAGAAACGAACCGATTTTTATAAAACACACTATCCAAAAAATCGCAGATTTAAAGGGAATTACTTTTGAGGAGGTTTGCAATAAAACTACTCAAAATGCTAAAAGATTATTCACCCTGGTTAAATAATTTTGACCGAAAGTCAAAATTAAAATCCAAAGGATTTTATTTAACTGGGTAAAAATTTAATCAACGAGGCTATTATAAAAAAGCGGTTAAAATCGCTTTTTTTTGTGTATAAATTATGATATGATACTTAAAAATATGGCTAAATATAACCCTCAAAAAATAGAAAAGAAGTGGCAAAAGAAATGGTATGACGGAAGCCTATTTAAGGCTCAAAACCCTTCGGCTCGCTCAGGGCAAGATAGCTCCAAGAAGGAGAAATTTTATATCTTAGATGAATTTCCCTATCCTTCAGGAGATGGCCTTCACATAGGCCATTGCAGGCCCTATATTGGCTTAGATATTATTGCCAGAAAAAGAAGAATGCAGGGCCAAAATGTGTTATTTCCAATGGGTTGGGATGCTTTTGGTTTACCCACAGAAAACTACGCCATCAAAAAGGGCGTGCACCCAAGCATTGTAACCAAAAAAAATACCGATAACTTTAGAAAGCAAATGAAAAATTTGGGGCTTTCTTTTGATTGGAGCCGAGAAGTAAACACTACCGATCCAAAATATTATAAATGGACACAGTGGATTTTTATAAAACTTTTTGAAAACGGTTTGGCATATAAAGATAAACTGGCAATTAATTGGTGCCCAAGCTGTAAAATTGGTTTAGCGAATGAAGAAGTTGTCGCAGGAAATTGTGAACGATGCGGTACTAAAGTTGAAAAAAGGGAAAAAGAGCAATGGCTTATTAAAATTACAAAATATGCAGATAGATTAATTAACGATTTAGCAACCGTTGATTATCAGCAAAGAATAAAAGACCAGCAGATTAATTGGATTGGAAGATCAGAGGGATCAGAAATTGATTTTTCAATTGTTAATTCCAACGAAAAAATAAAAGTATTTACTACGAGACCAGATACATTATTTGGTTGCACATTTTTAGTACTTGCTCCTGANCATGAAATTTTAAAAAAAATAAAAAATAAAATTAAAAATTGGCAGGAAGTTGAAAAATATATTAATCAGGCAAAAAATAAATCTGATTTAGAGAGACAAGAGAATCAAAAAGATAAAACCGGAATTGAGCTTGAAAGCATCAAAGCAATAAATCCGGCAAATAAAGAACGCTTACCTATTTTTGTGGCTGATTATGTAATGGTAAATTACGGAACTGGAGCTATTATGGCAGTTCCAGCGCACGACCAGCGAGATCTTGAATTTGCAAAAAAATACAACCAAAAAATCATTGAGGTAATTGATAATAAAAAAATGCTGTTAAATTCGGGGGAGTTTAACGGAATGGAAAGCGAAAAAGGAAAAATCGCAATTACTGAACTTGTTGGTGGAAAAAAATCGGTCAATTATAAATTAAGGGATTGGGTGTTTTCACGCCAGCACTATTGGGGAGAACCAATTCCTATGATTAATTGTACAGCGTGCGGGTGGCAAACTGTACCAGAAAAAGAGTTACCAGTTGAGTTGCCTAAGGTACAAAAATACCAACCTACAGATACAGGAGAGTCTCCATTATCTGCAATTGAAAAGTGGGTGAATGTAAAATGTCCAACATGCAAGGGGCCTGCAAAAAGAGAAACTGATACCATGCCAAACTGGGCGGGATCAAATTGGTACTATCTTGCTTATTTGGCTGCAGATAAGCAGGGAAATTCGAAATTCGAAATTCGAAATTCGAAATTATTGAGCTATTGGATGCCAGTTGATTGGTATAATGGTGGCATGGAGCATACTACTTTGCATTTACTTTATTCGCGATTTATTTTTAAATTTTTGTGGGATATTGGAGCAATTCCAAAAAAAATTGGCAACGAACCTTATAAAAAAAGGACTTCCCATGGTATTATTTTAGCCGAAGGCGGAGTTAAAATGTCAAAAAGCAAAGGCAATGTAATAAACCCAGACGATGTAGTAAAAAACTACGGTGGTGATGCCTTAAGGGTGTATGAAATGTTTATGGGTCCATTTGAACAAATGATTCCTTGGGATTCAAAAGGAATTGTAGGAGCAAGGCGTTTTCTTGAAAAAATATACAACCTTGCCCTAAAATTCCAAATCCCAAATTCCAAATCACAAATAAATCCAAAATTAGAAATTCAAAATCTCTTAAACAAAACTATTAAAAAGGTTGGGGATGATATTGAGTTAATGAAATTCAATACTGCAATTTCTTCGTTAATGATTTTAGTAAATGGTTTTTATGAAAAACCACAAGATATTACTAAGGAAAATGTAAAAAATTTATTAATTCTATTAAGCCCTTTTGCCCCGCATTTGGCCGAAGAATTGTGGGAGAAACTAGGCTCAAAAGGATTGTGTTCACAGCAAAAATGGCTAAAGTACAATGAACGCCTAATTAACCAAGAAAAAGTAGTGTTTATGATACAGGTGAATGGAAAAGTAAGAGATAAAATAGAAGTTAATGCAGGTTTGGATCAAAGCCAAATAGAAGGAATTGCACAAAAGGGATTAAGGATTACGCCATGGATAAATGGCAAACAAATTAAAAAGATAATTTTTGTGCCAAATAAATTAATTAATATTGTTATATAGATTATGGAAAAGATTTCACTGGCAATTATAATCGCAATCTGTATTTTGTTATCAATATTTATTGGATATAAATTCTTCCTTAATGGGAGTGTTGCCCATAATGAAACGCAATTTAACAACCCCATTCTCACTGAAGATCAGACACAACAAAATAATGAATACAATGAATATTTAGATAACCTCAAGAAGGAAGTAGAAAATGAATTTAATACCTATTTAAAAAGTAAACTAGAAAATTGGTCTTTATATATCGCAGATCCAGAATCTTATGACAAGCAGTTTGGAAGTACTGATGGTTGTGGTGGTACTGTAAAAGTAAGTGATGACTTTGTTGATTATATTAAAAAGTCAGAAAAGGGACCGGTCTATAAATTACCTCTGAAATACAGATTATATCTTGTGTATACCCCTAATTATAACTATTGGTCAACAAAAAAGTTTTTATCTTTTACAAGCGACGATATGGGGATTTGTGGGGTGGGTGGACCCATGAGAATATCTGCAACTGCTGATAAAGTTTTATGGATCAATGGAATGTGTGGTGGAGCCGGAGGGCCCGATTGTGATCAAAATTATTTTCTTTTAGAATTAATAAAAGATTATTTTATCAAAAACTAATATGATAAAAAAAGTAGTGGTTGCGGTTGCCGGAACTGGAACCCGAATGCTAGACCTAGCAAAAGATAAACCAAAACATCTTATTACTGTTTTAAATAGGCCCTTTTTGGCATATTTGCTAGATAATCTTTTCTATGCGGGCTATAAGGATATTATTTTAGTGGTGGGGCACAAAGGCGAAATGATAGAAAATTTTAAGAATTCATATATTCCTCCGGTAACGGGCGAATTTAAAATACAAGCCATAAGCCAATACGACCTTTTAGGAACAAAAGAACAGGGAACCTATGGGACTGCTTGCCCCTTAATGTGCGTAAAAGATATTATCGATGAGCCATTTATATTTTTATATGGAGATAATTTGTACTCGGTAAAAGATTTAAAAGCATTAAATATTGATGATAATTATAACTATATTGCCGGAATGCACCACGATGCACCAGAAAAATATGGGGTTTTGATCTCTGATGAAGAAGGATTTTTAAAAGAGATTATAGAAAAACCGAAAGAATTTGTGGGAAACATGATTAACACGGGGCCATTCAAATTTACTCCAGAAGTTTTTGAAAAACTGCCTTTGATACAAAAATCTCCTAGGGGGGAATATGAAATTACTGATGTTATTTCTCTCTTAGCTAAAGAAAAGAAAGTAAAAATAAAAAAAATAGAAGATTATTGGATTGATTTTGGAAAACCCGAAGATGTAGAAAAACTCGCTGAATTTTTAACAAATGATCATAAAAATTTCGCCAAAAATAATACATAAAGTTTCTATATTTTTAAAAAAAGGAGGCCTGGTAATTTGTCCTACTGATACTGTGTATGGATTTTTAGCAGATGCTTCAAACAAAAAAGCTGTTGATAAAATTTTTAAGATCAAAAAGAGGTCGAAATCAAATCCCCTGTCACTGTTTGTGAAAAATTTTAAAATGGCGAATAGAATTGCTTTTATTAATGAGAAACAAGCTAATATTTTAAATAAATTTTGGCCTGGGAAATATACATTTAGAATAAAACGAAAACCTAAAAAAGATTTGTACGGCGTTGATAAAAACACTATTGCGATAAGAATTCCTAAGTATAAATTCTTAAATGATTTATTAAATAAAATAAATAAACCATTAGTTCAAACATCGGTAAATATTTCTGGAAAAAATCCTCTTAATAAAATAAATGACATAATAAATACATTTGAGGNTTTAGATATTTTAATAATAAATGGAGGTAATATTAAAAAAGGCAAACCATCAAAAATACTAGATTTAACTCAGAATACAATTAAAACCTTAAGAAAATGAAATTAAAAAAAAGCGATCCGCAAATTGCAAAACTTATTAAATTAGAAACCCAACGCCAAGAAGATTCCCTACAAATGATTCCTTCTGAAAATCATTGTTCTTTTGCGGTACGCGAAGCTTTGGGCTCAATTTTGACTGATAAATATGCAGAGGGTTATCCTTCAAAAAGATATTATGGGGGNAATGAATTTATAGATAAAGTAGAAAATTTAGCTATTGAAAGGGTAAAAAAAATCTTCAAAGTTGAGCATGTAAATGTCCAACCACATTCAGGTTCGCCTGCAAACGCAGGTGTATATATGGCAATATGCGAGCCAAAAGACACTATTATGGGCATGGCCTTGCAAATGGGAGGCCACTTAACNCATGGGTTTAAATTAAGTTTTTCTGGTAAATTTTTTAACGCAGTACAATACGGACTTGATGAAAAAACGCATCTAATAAACTATGATGAAGTTGAAAAATTAGCAAAAGAACATAAACCTAAATTAATTTGGGTGGGGGGAAGTGCATATCCAAGGATTTTTGACTGGAAAAAAATGGGCCAAGTTGCAGATTCTGTGGGCGCATATTTAGTAGCCGATATAGCTCATATTGCGGGATTAATAGCAGGAGGCATACACCCAAGTCCTGTGCCATTTGTACATATTATAACTACTACTACTCACAAAACACTACGAGGACCAAGGGGAGGCATTATTATGGTAACAAAAAAGGGCATTGAAAAAGACCCTGATTTACCTAAAAAAATTGATAAAGCAGTTTTTCCTGGGCTTCAAGGAGGGCCGCACGAAAACGCGATTGCGGCAATTGCAGTTTGCATAAAAGAAGCCTCAACTCCAGCTTTTAAAAAATATGCAGCCCAGGTTGTAAAAAATGCCAAAACACTGGCAGAAGAGTTAACAAAATATGGATTTAACTTAATAAGCGGTGGTACAGAGAATCATCTAATATTAATTGATTTACGAAATAAAAATATTACAGGAGCTGATGCGCAAAATTTATTAGAAAAAATAGGAATGTCTATGAATAAAAATAGCATCCCCTATGACCCAGCCCCACCTTTTAAGCCTTCTGGAATTAGAATGGGAACTCCTGCAATTACAACTCGGGGAATGAAAGAAAAAGAAATGAAACAAATTGCAATCTGGATAAACGAAGTAATATCAAACCCAGGGGCAGTAAAAAAAATTAGAGAAAAAATTAAGAAATTCTGTAAAAAATTTCCGTTGCCAAAATAAATAAATTATAGATCTAAATGGTAATTGATTCTTATATTTTTGAATTTATTAATAGTTTTGCGGGAAAATGGCAGTTTTTAGATTTATTGGGAATATTTTTTGCAAAATACTTTGAATATTTTTTACTGTTTGCCTTAGTTATATTTTTAGTTAAAGATTTTAAAAAATATTGGAAAATGGTGACTGGGGCAGTGTTAGTCGCTTTTTTTGTAAGATTTGTATTGGTGGAAATTTTTTATTGGTTACACTTTAGGGCAAGGCCTTTTGCAAACGGCTATATAAAGTCCCTGATTGATTATGATCCAGAAAAAACAGCTTTCCCCTCAGGCCACGCTTCATTCTATTTTGCGCTATCAACTATTATTTACGGATATAATAAAAAAGCAGGAATCTTATTTTTTATTGGAAGCTTTTTAATTGTATTGGCTAGAGTTTTTGTGGGTCTTCATTGGCCATCAGATATTTTAGCCGGAGCAATACTAGGAATTATAATGGGAATAATTTTAAATAAACTATTTAAAAAAATACTACTTAAAAAACACCTTGATCAATAATTCCACATACGAAAAAAGAAGAGATTAATCTCTTCTTTTTTCGTATGTGCCCGAGGTGGGAGTTGAACCCACATGATATTGCTATCGCGGGATTTTGAGTCCCGTGCGTCTGCCAATTCCGCCACCCGGGCAATTTATGATAAATTTATCATAAATTGATATTCACTTCAAGCTTCTTCTTTCTTAAAGTCACAATCTTTACTTGAGCACTTCACTTTTTTAGATTTTGTTTCAACTAATATTAAACCACATGTCGGACAAAACTCATTGATTGGCTTATCCCATGCCGCAAAATCACATTTTGGATAATCATCACAACCATAAAATATTTTGCCTCTCCTGGTTTTTTTAGCTACCACCTGCCCCTTTTTGCATTTTGGACAAATAATATCTATTTTTATTGCCTGCGCTCCCGGATTATCTTTTATAATTGATTCGGTGTGTTTACAATCTGGAAATCCAGTACAGGCGTAAAATCTACCAAATCGCCCCATTTTATCAACCATATCTTTACCACATTTTGGACATTTTTTATCGGTTTTAATAGTTAAATCTTCTTTTGGAATTTCATCATATTTTTCTTTCAAATTTTTAGCAAATGGACCATAAAAATCTCCAACGATTTTTTCCCATACATCTTTACCTTCGGCTATTTCATCAAGCCCTTTTTCCATTTTTGCGGTAAATTCAATATCCACAATTTGCGGAAAATTTTTCACCAGCATTTCATTAACAATAGTTCCCATTTCAGTAGGCGCAAATCTTTTTTGTTCGTTTTTTGCTATGTAATTGCGGTCTTGTATCGTAGATAAAGTTGGTGCGTAGGTTGAAGGCCTGCCTATTCCATGAGATTCGAGTGCCTTAATCAGCGAAGCTTCGTTATAGCGGCTAGGAGGCTCGGTATAATGCTGGCTTGGATTTATTTTCACTAATTCCAATATTTCTTTCTCTTGTAATTTTGGCATTTCATTTTCTGAAAATTTCATCGGATAGATTTTTAAAAAGCCGTCAAATTTAAGCATTTGCCCATTAGCTCCAAAAATATATCCATTTCCCCCATTAATTTCAATAGAAGTTGAATCAAATATGGCTGGCGTCATTTGCGAGGCAATAAATCTTTGCCAAATTAAAGTATAAAGTTTAAGCTGCGCACCCTCTAATTCACTTTTCATAGATTCCGGAGTTTTATCCGCATAAGTAGGCCTTATGGCCTCGTGCGCTTCTTGAGCATTACCCTTAGCTTTAAATAGAGTGCCCTTAAAATAATCATTGCCAAAAGATTTTTTAATAAACTCTTCAGATGCAATTAAAGAAGATTGGGAAAGATTCAAAGAGTCAGTTCTATGATAAGTAATATGCCCCTGCTCATATAGTTTTTGAGCAACCGACATGGTCATTTTTGCAGTAAAATGGAATTTATTAGCCGCAGTTTGCTGCATGGTGCTTGTAGTAAATGGCGGCAGAGGATTTCTTTTTGTTTCTTTTTTAGTAATTTTTTCTATTTGATACTTTGCGTTTTCTAAACCGACTAAAATTTCATCAGCATGTTTTTTATTTTTTATCTCTAGTTTATCAATAATTTTTCCGTCTTTTTTAATTAAAAAAGCAGAAAAATTTTTATTTTCCTTATTAAAGATTGCCTCAATCTCCCAATATTCCTCTGCAATAAATTTTTTAATTTCTTCTTCTCGCTCAACTACTAATCGCACCGCCACTGATTGCACGCGCCCAGCAGAAAGCCCTTTTGATATTTTTTTCCATAAAAAAGGGGATAATTTATACCCCACAATTCTATCTAAAACCCTGCGGGCTTGTTGAGCATCTACCAAGTGCATATCTATCTTTCCAGGTGTTTTTAGAGCCTCTGCAATAGCGCTTTTAGTAATTTCGTGGAATACAATTCTTTTTGGATCTTTTAAATTCAGGGCCTCCGCCAAATGCCATGAAATAGATTCTCCTTCGCGATCTTGGTCAGTTGCTAAAATAACCTCATCAGCTAGTTTTGCCTCCTTCTTTAATTCAGCAATAACTTTTTTGGCTTTTGTAGGAATTACATATTTAGGCTCAAAGTTTTTTTCAACATTCACACCAAGTTCGCGTTTTGGTAAATCGCGCACATGACCAAAAGAAGCCACTACTTTATAGTTTTTTCCTAAAAAGCGGCTGATTGTGCGTCCCTTGGTTGGGCTCTCCACCACAAGTAAAATCATTTTGAAAATTTATTAATAATATTATATTTATGTATTCCCAGTGCTGAAGCTTTGTGCTGAATTTCTTGCCATTTTCTACCGGGAAATAGGGATAATAGTTTACTTTTCGGATATGTTCTATAAAACTTTCGTATAATTTCTTCCTCTTCTTTTGTGTAACCCTTTCTGTATCTTATTTCTACCAGAGAGGCTCTTTGGGCAAGTTTAAATTTCCTTTTAATGTATAGTGTAGAATTCGTGTAAAGATAATCTATTAGAGTTTTTGCTGAATTTGACCTATACGCTATATAAAAAAGAAACTGACTATTTTCATCTTTTTTTACGCTACATATTTTTGAATAAAGATTAAATGTATTAAGAAAATGATTCTGTATAAAAGTTATAGTATTTTTCCCTCCGCAAACACTTATGGTGGGGTGATTTCTTTTATCGAAATAAATGCTACCATCACCATCTATAACACCTCGTATGAAATCTTTTATATATTCGCGGGGAACAATTGGAACATTTTCCCTTAAACTTTTCCTATATATAATACCCAATTTCTTAAGATCATCGACAATTATCTGACTAGTTATGCCGAGGTGAAAGGCATTTAGAGAAGGAGAAATTTTGTGGTTTGAAGATAATTCTTTTTTTATTTTTTCTAAAATATCAATATCTCTTTTCTGTACTCCAAACTTCAAAGCATCACTATAACCCTTGTATATTCCTTTGACAATACATCCATCAGCCAGAATAAAACCAAGAATATAGGCCATTTCAG
>C687J35174_10009886_pt1 | contig 11912 bp, 10 predicted proteins | sample RifCSPhighO2_01_FD_35174 | JGI IMG/M metagenome (IMG submission 35174) | reverse complement strand
TGTCCATATATTCTCACATTTAATAGCGGTGGTATACGAACGTTGCCGAGCCCCTCTCCCATCCGCACCGCGTTACAGTGTCCATTTCACCCTGCAAACCTGACTCCGGCTATATCCCCAGTTTCGTCTTCAGGAAGGGATGCGCGTACCGTATCATGAGCGCATATGCGTCTCGCTCGACGCCGTTCTGGACCTACGCGTCATCCCCCTCACTCGTCCGCAGCGGCAACACCACCAAGGTCAACTGGAGCGCACAGACAGAACGTCACTTCCTGCACCGTCCGAGGTGAAAACGGAGACTCCTGGACCGGCACCGCCTCACCCTTAGGAGGCAAGACCTCACGGCCCATCACCGCAGAGACCCGCTACACGCTCTCGTGCCGAGACCTCCAAGGAAACACGCAAACCAAGATGGCGACAGTGAGGGTCCTGCCGAGGTTTCAGGAGATTNAAAGGGGTGGTGCCTAAACCTAAAGGCTACGGCAGAGAACGCTATTTTCGGGGGANGCGGCGCGAGATGGCGAGGAGTATTCCGGCACTTCCGAGAGAGACCAGCATCGCGCTGCCNCCTTGGCTGATGAAGGTGAGAGGAATGCCGGTAAGAGGAGCCAAGCCCAGCATCGCGGCGATATTGATAAACGCTTCGCCGACGAGATACGTGGAAATGCCGACGGCAAGAAGGCCTCCAAAAAGATCGGGTGCGCGTGCCGCGAGGCCATATCCACGAAGTCCCAGGATGAGAAAGAGTACGACCATGATGCTGCCCCCGATGAATCCGAGCTCTTCGGCGACGACAGCGAATATCGAATCCCCCATTGGCTCGGGGAGATACGTGAACTTCTGTATCCCCTGCCCCAAGCCCCGCCCCGTGAGGCCGCCCGAGCCGATAGCGATAAGCGATTGCCGTATCTGGTACCCTTCGCCCTGCGCGCTTTGAGCCNCNGGNTTGATGAAGGTCNCGATACGATCAGAGACGTAGGCGTATTTAGGCGTAAAGGAAAGAAGGACGAGGCTCGCGATCCCGACGACGCTGATGAGCGCGATATCGCGCAGACGCACGCCTGCGGCAATGGCAACGGCGAATACCGAAACCACGATGATGCCCAATGTCCCGAAATCGGGCTGGAGCGCAAGGAGAAGCGCTGGAAGGGCGCAGAGGCCGCAAAAGGCCGCGAGGCCCTTCCAGGAGGCCGTTTCTTCGCGCAAGGTGGCAAAGAGGGCGGCCGCCATGACGACGGCCGCGAGCTTGAGGAGTTCCGCGGGTTGAAAGGTCGCGAAACCGAGGTCGAGCCAGCGGCGGCCGCCGGCGTGTTCGAAACCGAGGCCCGGTATGAAGACGAGTGCCGTCGCAAGAAGCGCGAATGCGAAAAGATACGGTGCGAGCGTGCGCCAGAGGCGGTAGTCGAGAGAGAAGCCCGCGAGGAGCGCGATTAACCCAACACCGATGCCGAGCGCGAAGTGGTTGAAGACGACCCCAGAGATGTTGGTTGCCCCGCGTGCAAGAAGCCCGACTGCCGCCGACGAGAACATCAGGGCACCGCTCAAAACCAACGCGGCGAAAATGATAATAAGAAGCGTGTCGGCCCGTCCCGTTAGAGACCACCCTGCTTTACTCATAGAGAAAAAAGTTCCATACGAACTCTATATTTTGGAGGCTCTAACGGGGCACGGGCAATTCGCATGTAAGGGATTCTTAGCGGCCGATAAGTGCGATGATGACGCCGAGGAATGCGAAGACGATCGAGAGCACCCAGTAGCGCATGGTCACCTTCTCCCCCGGCCAGCCGATGGCCTCGAAGTGATGATGCAGGGGCGCGATGCGCAAGAGCTTGCGGCCGAACGCAGCTTTCCAGAACATCTGCAGGATATCGGATGCGACGGTGAGGACAAGCAATGCTCCGATAATAGGGAGGACAGCAACACCAATGCCATCGCCAAGATCGTCGGTCATGAATGCGACGACGGGGATGGCGAGCGTGAGGGCCATGGTGCCCGTGTCACTCATATAAAAACGGGCGGGAGGGATGTTGAACCACAGGAATGCAAGAAGTCCGCCGCAGACCGTCGCGCAAAAAGCGGCGAGATCGATCTGGTTCTGGGCGAACGCGATGATGGCATACGAGGCGAAAACGGAGGCGAAAATGCCGCCGGAGAGGCCGTCGATGCCATCGATGACCCCGCTCGCGAAGAGCGCCAAGGAGAGCGCCACGAAAAAAGGAATGATGAGGATGCCGATCTCCAAGGGGCCGTCAAAGGGGATGCGGATGGCCGTCACGTCGAGCTTCGCGAAAAACCACCAGCCGATGACAAGCGAGAGCGCGACGACGACGGCAAGACGATAGCGAAGTTGCAGGCCTTCCCCATCTGGCCGGACCCCGTTAGAGGCCTGAACCTCGTGTTCAGCAGCCGCTTGCGGCTGGCCTCTAACGGGGCGAATGATGAGGAGGTCGTCAATGAATCCCGCGATGGCACCGACGAGAAGTGCGGCCAAGGGAAGCCATGTCTGATTACGACTTAGAAAATTGAATTGCTCGAAAAGAGGGTTTTCAGTCAAGAGTGCAAGAAGAGCAAGCACGGCTGTGGTAAGAAGCACGCTCCCCCAGACAACAATGCCGCCCATGCGTGGCGCACGCACCTCATGCTTCGTGTGGAGGCGGTTGAATTCCGATGCGACGCTGCCGTCGTACGCGATCTTGCCGCTGTTCTTCTTCCACGCTTTGTACCGATAGAGATAGTGCGTGAGGATCGGCGTGCATGCGATGCCGATAGCAAAAGCGGCACCTGCCGGAACGAGGACCCGGACGACATCGGAAACCATTGCATTATTTTACCTCCATTTCCGATGTGCTCCTACTCACGTAGTTTTGTCTCGACTGCAAGAACATGGAGCGTGGTCGCGACGAGCTTTTTCATGTCTTCGAATCGCCCTTCAGGAGTGGAGCTCAAAACCACGATCACAACGGGGTGATTGACGCCCGCGTCGAAAACGATGGCGAGGTTTCCCCCGGCGAGGTCGGTGAGTCCCGTCTTCCCCATGATGATGTTCGGGATGGAAGAGAGCACTTCATTCGTGTTATGTGCCTCCTTTTTAGGCATATTAAGCGGGCCCACAACCTCGCCCGCGCGCACCGTGCCGGCAAAAAGGCTTCTGTTCGCGCGCAGCGCATAGGCAAAGAGACCGGCGATATCTTTTGACGAGCCCAGGGCGCCCGCTTGGGTGGTGCTCTCGTCGAGGCCGCTGGCGTTTACAAAGTAGGTTGACTGGAGGCCGAGCCGCTCGGCAAGCGAATTCATGCGCCATACGGCTGCCTCGCCGCGAGGCGCTTCGGGATATTTCCCCCGCAGGCGGCCTTCCGCTGCCTCGGCCAAGCCTTCCGCGGCCGTATTCGAGGAGGCGATGAGCATGTAATCGATAAGGTCGCGTGCGAGCCACTCTTCCCCCATCGTGAGGCCCCCTTCGCCGCGGATGACGGCGCTGCGCGAAATCGTGATGATCTCTTCCGGCGAGAGCACTTCAGAGACGACCAAGGCGAGCGCGACTTTGGTCAGCGAGGCAAGCGGAAGCTGCGCATTGGGCTCGCGCGCAAAAAGGACCTTCCCCGTCGCAAGGTCGGTGATATAGATGCCTTTCCCTTCCAATTGGAGCGATTGATACGCGTCATGCGGCGCTGCCTGCGCGGCGGCGATGTTCGCTTCCCCCCGTGTGGGAAGAGAAGGAAGCGCCGCGACGACAAGTCCCATACCGCCGACGAGGCTTACCGCGAGAAAGATCGCTCCCACGATGACGCGTCCCAAAGGCGGCCGCGACGATGCCGGGGCAGCTTCCTGTACCATCTCTGGCACGGGAGCTGCTTCAGTTTGTATCTGATCCTGATTCGCTTCCGGTTCCACCCCGTTAGAAATAGGACGCGGACCATCAGGGATGTTGGGTTGCGTGTTCATAAGCACAGCCGTACGTGTATCACAAATAATCTTTTTGCGCGTCCGCGATTTCTAACGGGGTTCCTTGATCTTTTTGCGCGGCTTTGAAAGCCGCAAGTTCGCGGCCAATTGTATCATATCCCGGCAGGTCTTCCCTTCTTCCGGCGCCAAGATAGGCCAAGACGTCAGTCGTCGGCTTGTAGAGATATTCGCGGCCGTCCTCCGGGTTCCCGCTTCTCTCCACAAGGCCGCGCGTGAGGAGCGTGCGGATGGTGGAGACAGAATTCACGCCGCGGATATAGTCAATCTCGGCCCGCGTCGAGGGGCCCTCATAGAGGATGATTGCGAGCACTTCGAGCCCCGCGTCGCCAATATCGCGCTCCGTCTCTTCAGTCGCCTTTTTCATGACCGTCTCGCGCGCCTGCGCCGCAACGACGAGCGCCGCTTCGGTGTCGGAGCGCACCACGGCGAGGCCACTCCCCTGCAGTTTCTGCGACAGCACATCAAGGCCTTCGAGGAGCGCCTGATGGTCGCATTCGAGCGTTTTTGAAAGATTCTTGAACGAAAGAGAGCCACCTTCAGCGAAAAGAAGCGCGTGGATGTCCATTGCACGTTGTTGATTATCCATATTTCGGGGCCGATGAAACGGCATCTGACTCAAGAATGATATCACTGAAGAGCTTCTCTTGTGTCGCGGAAATAGAACCGCTCCTCATAAGCTCGAGGATGGCGAGGAAATGCACGATGGTAACATCGCGCGATGTCCCCTTCGTGAATTCGCTCCAGCGGGCCCGTACTGCCGATGAAAGACGCGTCTTCAGCTGCGCGATCACGTCTTCGAGCGCCAAGACTGGCGCGACAGTCGCTTCGCCGAGCTTCGTGACCGTCGGGAACGTACTCACGAGCGCTGCCGCGGCCTTTCGAATGGCCTCCAGAGTCGCCTCTGCCGGCGCGAATTTCAGCTGTGCCATACCGGATATTTTCGCGATGTCCGGCGTGCGCCGCGCGAAAGTAAGTGGCGCGGTTCCCCACTTCTTGCTTAAGGCTTTTGAGGCTTTCCTTATGAGCGCGAGCCGCTGGAGCCGTTGCTCCAGTTCCTCGATAGACTGCTCTTCCTCGTCGGAGAGATCGACCGAAGGAAGGAGCGAGCAGGATTTGATGAGAAGCAAGGTGGATGCGACGAGCACGAACTGCGAGGTCTCGGAGAGTGGTAGTTCGGGAAGCTTCTCGACATACGCGAGATACGTGTCGCAGACTTCCGCGAGCGAGACTTTCGAGACAGAAAGTTTACGCTTCTCGATGAGGTTAAGCAGGGTTTCCAGTGGACCTGCGAAATGTTCAGTTTCGATAGTGAACGTATCCACCCGACTATTATACCGCTTTCTTCTTGATCTCGAGCCCGAGTTCCCGCAATTGCCTCTCTGAAAGCGGTTTAGGAGCTTTCATCACTGCCGTCTGGCCGCCGCGCGTCATAGGAAATGCCTGCACCTCGCGCAGGTAGCTTTCGCCCGTGAGGTTCATGATGTTGCGTTCAATGCCAAGCGCAATACCGCCGTGCGGCGGCGCGCCATAGGTGAAGGCCTCAAGCATGTGGCCGATGCGCTCCTCTGTCTCCGCATCGCTCATGCCCATTACGCGATACGTTGCGCGCAGGATTTCCGGATCGTGTGCGCGAATGGAGCCGCCGCCCGTCTCAAACCCGTTGCAGACGAGGTCGTACTGTGTGGTAAGAATCTCCCCTATTCGTTCGCCGCGTTTCAGCCACTCGACGTGCTCCGGTATCGGCATCGAGAACGGATTATGTGTGAACGTCCATCCGCCTTCTTCCGTGTTTTCAAAAAACGGAAAGTTGACCACCCATGCGTATGCAAGAACACCCGAAGCCTTTTCCTCCTCAGTGCGCAGATCAAATTTATCAGCCCCATACTTCTCCATCGCCTCTTTGTAGCTGAGACAAGGGAACGGTTTCTCTTTGATGGTTTTCCCCATCGCCTCGGCGACCCTGATCATCATCTCTTCAACGGTTCGTATTACATCTCCCATGTTCACAAACGCCATCTCAATATCTACCTGTGAGTGCTCGAAGCCACGGTCAGCGCGCAGATCTTCATCTCGCACGCAGCGCGCGATCTGGAAGTAGCGCTCCACGCCACTGGCCATAAGAAGTTGTTTGTACTGCTGGGGTGATTGCGGGAGGGCATAAAACTCACCCGGGTGCAGGCGCGACGGGACGACAAAGTCACGGGAGCCCTCGGGGGTGGATTCAGTCAGAAGCGGCGTTTCGATCTCGATAAAATCCTGAGCGAACAGGTGCTCGCGAACACGCTGCACGAATTCGCTNCGCACACGGATGTTGCGCTGCATGCGTGGTGAGCGCAGATCAAGATAGCGATACTTCAAACGCACCTCTTCATNNATCTCACTCGTATCTTCCCGGACGTCAAATGGCGGCGTCTTTGAAGCNTTCAGGATCTCGATTCCCGTGATNTCAAGCTCGATGTCTCCATTCTCGACATTGGCGGCAATATTTTTCTCCGGCCGCTTGTTGACGATGCCGGTGATCGCGACGGCGTATTCTCTGTTCGTATCTTTTGCAGCTTCGATCGCCGCGCTTTTCGGCAGCACGACTCCCTGGACTGTTCCTGACCTGTCACGAATATCAAAAAAGACCATCTTCCCCTGGTCGCGGCGCACCGAAACCCATCCCATAATGGTGACGGTCTTCCCGATGTGGTCATGCAGGTCCCCGATGAGTGTGCGTTCTACCCCGTTAGAAATAGGACGCGGACTATCAAGTTTGTCTGGCTTAGGATTCGTGCTCATATACGTATATTTATTGCGAATATTACATTTGCGCGTCCGCGATTTCTAACAGGGTTCCATACTTACAGTGAGATGCCGAGCTTAGCACGGACAGCCTTCATTTTGGAAGCGGCGCGTTCGCGCGCCTTCACACTCCCCTCGTCCAGGACGCGCTTCACGTCGGCATCGGATATCTCGTTACGCACGGTGCGCATCGGTGCAACCAAGATTTCCACATCCTCGATAAGCGCCTCTTTAAGAGCCTTGTAGCTCCCTTTATTGGCCTCGTACAGTGCGGCGAGTTCGGATTCCGTCTTGAAGAGCTTGTGGATGGCGTAGACGTTCTCTGGCCTGTCCCCTCCCGAATCAGTGACGATGCTCATGACCGCCTTCGTGAGCTCGTCTTTCGTCCCGAAAAGCGGGATGGTGTTGCCGTAGCTCTTGCTCATCTTCTTGCCGTCCGTCCCCGGGACGATCGCGACCGATTTCTGGATGAGTTCTTTCGGCTCTTTGAATGTTTCGCCAAATGCCGTGTTGAATTTCGCTGCCGCTTCACGTGCGTATTCGAGATGCTGGCGCTGGTCTTCGCCGACCGGCACGACATCGGTGTCGTAGAGGAGGATGTCAGCCGCCATGAGCATCGGATACGCGAAAAGGCCGGCATTCTGCTCAAGCCCTTTCGCGACCTTGTCTTTGTAGGCGTGCGCCTGCATGAGGAATGGGACCGTCACGAGCGTCTGGAATATCCATGCAAGCTCGGTGTGTTCGGGCACTTGCGATTGCTGGAAGATGATGACGCTGTCCGGCTGGATGCCGACAGCGAGGTAGTCGCGCACGACATTTTTGATATTCTCTTGCAATTCTTGAGGGTTCTTGAGCGAGGTGAGTGCATGGTAATCCGCGACCATGAGCATGCACTCATATTGTTTCGAAAGCTCCACGAACGGTTTCAGTGCTCCGAAATAGTTGCCGATGTGTAGCGCGCCAGAAGGCTGGAGACCTGTTAAAAGTTTCTGTTTACCTGTTGAGGACAATTTCGAATCATTATTGCCGCTGTTATATACGCTCATAACGACCATAATAGTAAAATGGGATTTCTTGACATTAAAATTACTCTGTGGTGCAACCAAGGCAATTCGAAATTGTCCTCGGAAATTGTCCTCGTGGGCATGCGGCACATTCTAACAGAAAAATGGCTAGCTGTAAGGACTACTTCGCGGTATTGTCTTATAACGTATGTGCGGCATATTCGGCTATATCGGCGAGAGCAGGGACGCGGGAGAAGCGGTCGTTGAGGGCCTGTGCCGTTTGGATTACCGCGGCTATGACAGTTGGGGCGTTGCCGTCTTGAACGATGCTGATATCGAGATCGAGAAACGAGTGGGTGTCGTTTCCGGCGCTCCGCTTCCCTTTCACGGCGGACACGTCGGCATCGGCCACACGCGCTGGGCGACGCACGGCGCGGTGACAGAGGTGAACGCGCATCCTCACCTTGCGACCGACCGCTCGTTCGCGCTCGCGCACAACGGCATCGTGGAAAATATGGACGAGCTGAAGGCAGCACTCCAGAAAAAAGGATATTCGTTCCTCTCGCAAACTGATACCGAGGCGATCGTCTACCTCATCGAAGAGAAATGGAAGAAGGCGCGGACGCTTCCGGAGGCGGTACGCGCAGCATTTAAAGAGCTTAAGGGCCGCAACACCATCATCGTCCTTGCAAACGATGGCTTGATCTTGGGCGCGCGCAACGGTTCGCCGTTGGTTCTCGGAATCGGTGCCCAAGGAGGCGAGCTTTATTTCTCGTCCGACGTCCTCTCCTTTTCGTCGCATGTGAAAGGCGTAGTGGTCTTAGAGAACGGACAGATGGCAATTACAAGTCCGCAAGGTCTCTCCATCATCGATATCGCAAGCGGCAAGAAGCTCACAACCACCATCGAGAAAAACACCCTCGTCGGCGCTTCTGCGGATAAGGGGGCGTACGAACACTACATGCTCAAAGAGATCATGGAGTCCCCCATGGTCATCGAGCGAGTAACCAATCAAAAAAACGCTGATGTCCGCATGCTTGCGAGCGCGATAATGAAAGCGCGGCGGGTGTACACGATCGGCTCGGGCACTGCGGGCGCTGCTGCGGCGCAAATGGCTTATTATCTGCGTGAGTACGGCAGCATCCCCGCAACTGCCCTTATCGGCGCCGAGGCGAGCGAATATTACGACCTTATCGGCAAGGGAGACCTCCTCATCGCGCTTTCGCAAAGCGGGGAAACGGCAGATGTCTTGGAAGTATTGGAGTTCGCGAAGAAGAAAGGCGCCAAGATCGCCTCGTACGTGAACATGCCCGGCAGCATGATGACCCGCATGTCGGACTATACATACATGGCCGAAGCGGGGCCGGAGATATGCGTCATGTCCACGAAGATATTCACCTCGCAGATTGCATGGGGCTATCTTGTGGCGAAAGCGGTGCAAGGAAAGCTTGCTGACGGGAAAAAACAACTCAAGCAGCTCGCACTCCAAGCGAAAAAACTGCTGAAAGATACGGTGAAGATCGCGGAGATAAAAGCGCTCGCGCCGCAGATGGCAGGACATCAGCACCTCTTTGTGCTTGCTAAGGGGCAGAACCTGCAGATAGCGCGCGAAGCGATGGTCAAGATCATCGAAAGCTCATACATCCACGCGCATGCGATCCCTGCGGGAGACCTCAAGCACTACGCGATAACCCTTATGGCGCCGGGAGTTCCTGTCATCGCCATTCTTTCGAATGACGACCTGCGCAGCGATGTGTTGAATGCCATTCACGAAGTGAAGACGCGCGGCGCCTTTGTGACTGGCGTCTCCCCTCTTGCCGCGAAAGAGTTCGATCAGACGCTTCTCGTCCCGGACACCAAAGAGACGAGTGCCATCATGAACATCATCCCCCTCCAACTTCTCGCCTACTACATGTCAGTCCACCTCGGTAATAACGTCGACAAGCCCCGCAATATCGCCAAAAGCGTGACGGTAAAATAGCGTGAGTAGTCTTTTGTACCATGGTACAAAAGACTACTCATTGTATATAGACGGAAGCTCGACGATGAATTCGAACTTGTTTCCCTCCATGCTCCCAGGGATTCCATGCGGCAGATTTGCTACGTCGTAATAGCCCGCACGTGTTTTTGCACGCCGCGGAGAGTTTTCGCATCAAGCGATCCGATTTTCTGCACAACGTTACGCGTGTCTATGCATGCGATCTTCAACGTACGCACGATCGACGGCGCAGGCAGTCCAGCTGCCTTGAGATCGGCAACTACGATGTCGTGTGGCCATTGAGCAAATTGTCGTAGATGGTGTCTGCAGAATCGCTCCACTCCGTAAACGTTGCGTATGGATTATCGAACGGGTCATTTGAGTTTGGTGCCGACGAGCTCACGGGAACGATACGCACGAGAGGCTTTCCGGCGCGCTCGATGACGTATGTATCGCCACGGAGCGCCACGCGGTTCATTATCTCCCCGAACGAGCGGCGAGCCTTCATTGCTGAAATGGTTTTTACCTTTGCTGTATCCATGCAATTATACTAATTGATTGAATTGCCGGTGTCAATGGGCAGTTCGACGACGAATTCGGAGCCTTTGCCCTTCCCTTCCGACTCCGCCCAGATACGGCCCCCGTGGGCTTCCGTGACCTGTTTTGCAATGAAGAGGCCGTAGCCGGTCGAATCCACGTTTACTTTGATGGATTCCTTCCCGTGACCGCCTTCCGTAAAAAGATTGTGCATATCTTCCGGCGTGATGCCAACGCCGGTATCTTTGACCGAGAATCGGATCATATCTGCCGTGCGACTCAATGACAACGTAATGCTCCCCGATGGCGTGTAATGAATGGAGTTGTCTATGAGATTGCGGATAAGATGCCGGCGCATTTTAGTCTCATCGCCCAGGAGCGGATAGGCTCCCGGTTCGATGCGGGATTCGAGCACGAGGCCTTTTTCCTTCATCGCAGGCTCTGAATCGTGAAGGACGTTCGTAAGGGTTTTTCCGAAATTAAAGGTCTTTTTCTCGTACTGCATCGTCCCCTTCCGCAGATTCGCCGCATCAAGTATGTCTGAAACCATATCGACGCCTTTGCGCATATCCACAAGGCCGTCGTCAGCCATTGTTTTAAGCTTCAGCGAAACGTCTCCATAATCTCCCTGCATAATGCCAGCAAACGCCGCTTCGCTCTTTCCCAAATACCCCTTCACCTCATGGCTGATGAATGCAAGAAGGTTTTCCTGCTGACGATTTGCAATTTCCAACTCTCTCGAAAGTTTTGCAAGCATTTCTGCTCGCCGTTCCCAGATGTAAATCAGTGTGATTGCCAATACCGCGATAATTAGTGTCAAAAACACGATAAACATCACAAATGGGTAGAGTGTTTGCCTCGTTACTGTGAAGAAGTCGTCCGCTTTAATATCGGTTGCGAGTACGGCGACTGTATTGCCGTTAGCGTCTTTGATTGGGGCGTAACCTGTGAGCACCTGACCATACGAATCTTCATACAGTTCTGCAGCAGTCAGTGCACCGCTGTACGCTTCGAACGCTTCTGGAATATCGATCGCCTCCGGATAATCTTGTCCCGGCCATTGCAATTTATCAGCGCCTTCCGAATCTACTATTCCATCGCCGTTCGCGTCCACATCGTTACTCAGATTATTGTCGAGGTTCGCATAAGGGTTAATGGACTCTGCATCTGCGACAAACTCCATTTGCGTCGGATCATCTTTGTCATATCGAAAGATATACATGAACACGATGTTAGGATTCGCGTTCTTTGCTTTTTTGAGTCTTGAAACTACGTCTGTCCACTCGGGCTTTATCCAGTCCGCCTCCACCTGAAGCGCCTCAAGGGATTCAGCATTGATATTAGCGGCCTGAGTCGTCGATATCGATAACAGCCTCTGTCGCAGGTTATCAGTCAAAAGGTTGATAGTGTGTTCATAGAGTACTACCGACGCAACAATCGCGAATACAACAGCTGCCAGCGCTATGAAACTTCCAGCCCACACTAAGGTTCGTAATTTCTTCGTTTGCGGTTCCATATGGTAAAAGTTATTACTCAAACCATTCGTGCTATTAGGATACCATATTCCGTGAACTATACGTCGAGCAATTTTCGTATCCTTACCAGGTCAACATCCGCAAGGAATATCGAGAGGCGCGGGCCGGATT
>C687J35174_10009881_pt1 | contig 11914 bp, 24 predicted proteins | sample RifCSPhighO2_01_FD_35174 | JGI IMG/M metagenome (IMG submission 35174) | reverse complement strand
ATAAAAATGACTTCGAAAAAGCAAGATTACATGCAAAAAGAAAAGGAACATTAATTAGAATTCTAAACATAGATGGCAAAGAAGAAAAAAAAGAAATTAATTTTTCTATCTAACCAATAGGATAACAACCAGCAACTCCAGGGGCTGTTTCTCGACAAATCTTCCCGTAATTAGAACATACAACCGTAGTATACCATTTACCTGCTGTACAGGTTTCAACCCAAGAACGTGATGGGAAATAAGTGCCTTGACACCTTCTATCACCACCATTACATTCCGTATCAATTACAGGTTCTATTCCCGATACAGGTTCAGTAACTATAGGTTTAGGTTGGCCAAATAAAAAATCCCATAACCAAAATCCTCCAATCACATTAGCATCTCCAACAGAACTAAAAACAATACCAACAGCTAAAACTAAAACCAAAAATATAATTATTAAATTATTATTTTCCATTTTATCACCTCTTTGCTAATTTAATATCAACTCCCTTAATTGTTTTTCTACCAGAATGTTGTGCTAATTTTATAGATTTATTACCCAAATCATTACTAATCTCTTCCAATACATCTCTTAATTCCTCTTTAGCACAAGAACTAACCCTTTCAGCACCACTGTTTTTTAATAATTTTTCCATTGCTGATAAAGACAATATTTTACCCATTATTTACTAACAAAACTAATTACTTTATTAAAGTTTCCTTTTTCTTTAAAATCCACCAAAAACTTTATAAATCAATTTTTCAATAATAAAACCTACTCTTTAAGGGTATATCCATAAAAACAAAATGGGTTTTGGAGGGAATCCATTTAATAAGAAACATTCGCCATTTCTAAGCGGCAATTTGTTGCGCTTCTCAAAGAAGCAATGTTCAATTTCCTTTCAATAACTCGGGTGATCAAAAGGACAAATAAAACATGCCTACAACACGTAGACCAAGAAAAGGAAGTATGCAATTTTGGCCAAGATCTAGAGCTAGAAGGATCTATCCTAAAGTAAAATCTAATTCCAAATTAACAGAAACAAAAATAATAGCTTTTCCTGGTTACAAAGCAGGTATGACACACACAACATTACTTGATCAAAATCCAAAATCATTAACTAATAACCAAGAAATTTTCTGTCCTGTTACAATCATTGAATGTCCACCAATAAAACCTTTTTCTCTACGTTTTTACAAAAAAACCCCGGATGGCTTAAAACTTATTTCTGAAATAATATCTAAGAAACTTGATAAAGAATTAAAAAGAAAAATTAAATTTCCTAAAAAAGATCCTAAACCATTAATAGAACAATTTGATGATTTAAGAATTGCTTTTTATACACAACCAAGACTAACAACCATCGGGAAGAAAAAACCAGAGATATTAGAAATTCCAATTTCAGGTTCTAAAGAAAAAAAATTAGAATATGCTAAATCATTATTAGAAAAAGAAATTAAAATCTCAGATATCTTCAAAGAATATCAATTTGTAGATGTTCATGCAGTAACAAAAGGTAAAGGTTTCCAAGGTCCAATAAAAAGATTTCATTTAAAATTAAAATCACATAAATCAGAAAAGAAAAGAAGATCTGGAGGTAACCTAGGTGCATGGACTCCCAAAAAAGTTTCTCACACAGTACCACAAGCAGGTTCCATGGGTTTTAACACAAGAACAGAATACAACAAACTAATTCTGAAAATAGATTCTGATCAAAAAATTATACTTCCAAAATCAGGCATTCCACATTATGGTTTAATAAAAAATGATTATTTATTAATAAAAGGTTCTATCCCAGGTCCTAAAAAAAGGACAATCATATTAACAGAACCAATAAAAGCTCGTAAACAATTAACATATGAAATTAATTACATAAGCAAATGAAAGCAAATATATTAAATTTAAATGGAGAAAAAATCAAAATAATAGATTTACCTACTCAATTTGATGAACCATATCACCCTAATTTAATCAAAAGATCTGTTCTGACTATATTATCAAATTTAAGACAACAATATGGAGCAAAACCAGAAGCAGGAAAAAGAGCATCAGCTAAACTTTCAAAAAGAAGAAGAAATTACAGGGGCTCTTATGGTTTAGGAATTTCAAGAGTTCCAAGAAAAATTTTATGGAGAAGAGGAAGAAGATTTGGTTGGGTAGGTGCTTTTGCACCAGGAACAGTTTCAGGAAGAAAAGCACACCCACCAAAAGCAGAAAAAAATTATTCTAAAAAAATAAATATCAAAGAAAGAAGGAAATCTATTCGTTCAGCATTATCAGCAACAACCAATAAAGAGATAGTAAAACAAAGAGGACATATCTTCAATTTGGATTTACCAATAATNATAGAATCAAAATTTGAATCTTTAACCAAAACAAAAGAAGTAGAAAAAATTCTAAAAAACTTACTTAAAGAGGAAATGCAAAGATCATCCATCAAAAAAATAAGAGCTGGAAAAGGAAAAATGCGTGGAAGGAAATACAAAAAGAGAAAAGGACCTTTAATCATTGTATCTAAAAAATGTCCTTTATTAAATTCAACTAAGAATATTCCAGGAATTGATATCTGTACTGTGAACCTAATAAATACAAATCTGCTTGCTCCAGGAGCTGAACCAGGAAGATTAACTATATTTACAGAAGATTCAATTGAAAGATTAAGAAAGGAGAACTTGTTCAAATGAAAGATCCATATAAAATAATTTCACATCCATTAGCAACAGAAAAAGCAATAAGACTAATGGAATCAGAAAACAAATTAATCTTTATAGTAAATAGAAAATCAACAAAACAAGAAGTAAAAAAAGCAATAGAACAACTATTTAAAACAAAAGTACAAAAAATTAACACCACAATAACTCCAAAAGGAACAAAAAAAGCATATATTAAATTTTCACCAGAAACCCCAGCTATTGACATAGCAACAGAATTAGGTTTAATATAAAATGGGAAAAAGACTTATAACTCAAAGGCGTGGAAGAGGAACCTTAACATACAGAGCACCTAGTCATCGCTATAAAGCAAAAGTAAAACACAGACCTTATGATCAACTAGAAAGAGAAGGGGTAATATATGGAAAAATAATTGATATTATACATTGCCCAGGTCACACAGCTCCATTAGCTAAAGTCGCTTATGAAAATGGAGAAAAACATTATATTTTTGCACCAGAAGGTATAAGGGTAAATGATATTATTGCTTCTGGTAGTAAAGCAGAAATACAATCGGCAAACACATTACCATTGAAAACCATACCAAAAGGAACATTTGTGTTTAATATAGAACAAAACCCAGGAGATGGAGGGAAATTTGTTAGAAGTTCAGGAACATTTGCAAGAATTATTTCAAGTATCAAAAATAGAATCATAATAGAATTACCATCCAAAAAACAAAAAACATTCTTGCCAGATTGCAGAGCCACAATAGGTGTTTTAGCAGGATCTGGAAGAACAGAAAAACCATTTATAAAAGCAGGTAGAAAATATCATGCAATGAAAGCAAGAAACAAATTATATCCAAGAACTTCAGGTGTAGCAATGAATGCTGTAGACCATCCATTTGGTTCTGGGAGAGGACGTCATGTAGGAAAACCAAAAACACCTCCAAGAAACGCTCCTCCAGGAAGAAATATTGGTTTGATAAGGGCTAAGAAAACAGGAAAAAAACGATAAAATGGCAATAAAACAATTTACATTCAAAGGAAAAACAATAGAGGAATTGAAAACAATGGATTTAAAAGAATTTATTGAGCTGGTACAGTCAAGACAAAAAAGATCGCTTAAACGTGGCTTTACAGATAATCAAAAAAAGCTTCTAGAGAAAGTCAAAAAAGCAAAACAAGGAATTTATAAAAAACCCATAAAAACTCATGCAAGAGACATGATTGTTGTACCAGAATTATTAGACCAAATAATTCATGTTCATATTGGTAAAGAATTTGTTCCAATAAAGATTATTCCAGAAATGTTGGGTAAATTTTTAGGAGAATTAACATTAACAAGAAAGAGGGTTGAACACTCAGCTCCAGGTGTTGGTGCTACAAAATCTAGTGCCGCCATAACTGCTAAAAAATGAACGAGGANAATATAGCAAAAACAGTAGCAAGGAACCTGCCTATTTCATTAAAGCAATCAGTAGAAATATGCTCATTTATTAAAAACAAAACAACAGCAAAAGCAAAATCACAATTACAACAGGTAATAAAGAAAAAATTAGCGATTCCATTCAAGAGATANAATCAAGATCTAGCACATAAACCTGGTATGGCTTCGGGAAGATATCCAGAAAAAGCATCAATATACTTTATAAAGCTCTTAAATAGTTTAGAAGCAAATGCAGAATTCAAAAATTTAAGTACAAATTTAATAATCACATATGCATCAGCAAGTAAAGGTAATTCACAGTTTCACTTTGGCAGACAAAGAAGAAGAAAAATGAAAAGAACGCATATTGAAATAAGAGCAATGGAAAAAGAACCTGAAGAAGAATCAAAAAAGCAGAAAATTAAAACTACAAAAGAAACACAGGATAAGAAGATAAAAAATGATAGAAAAGAAATTCATAAACCAGAATCTTAAGGAATTCCAAATACAGGAATTCATAATAAACAAACTAGGTACAGCTGGTTATAGTCATATCGATATCCAAAGAACTCCTTTAGGCGAAAAAGTAATTATTCATACTTCCAGACCTGGCTTAATGGTAGGAAGAAAAGGAGAAAATATCAAAAAATTAACAGAAGTACTTAAAGACAAATTCAAAATGGAAAATCCACAGATTGAGATTGCTGATGTTGAAAATCCAGCTTTGAATCCTCAAGCTGTTGCAGAAAGAATAGTTTATGTTCTAGAAAGATTTGGAGCTAGACGTTTTAAATCAGTAGGGTACAAATCACTACAAGAAATTATGAACGGAGGAGCAATAGGAGCAGAAATAGTAATCTCAGGTAAAATACCAAGTTCAAGAGCAAAAACTTGGAGATTTTATGCTGGTTATCTAAAAAAATCAGGCGATATTTCAGAAAGTAAAGTAAGAAAATGTAAGGCAACAGCTAATCTAAAATCAGGTGTTATAGGAATAAAAGTTAGTATTTTAACACCAGATATAGAATTGCCTGATAAAATCACTGATAAAATAATCAAATTGGAAGAAATAAAACATGGCAATAATAAGATTAAAACAACTAAGGGAAATGAGCAAACAAGATCTACAAAATAAATTAGTAGATCTTAAAAAAGAATTGATGAAGATCAAATCCCAAATTTCAAGAGGAACTCTCCCTGAAAATCCGGGGAGAACAAAAGAAATAAGGAGAACTATCGCTCGTATTAATCAAATAAATAAGGAGGTTTTAAACAAAAAAGCATGAGCAACATTTGTAAAAAATGTGGTTTACCAATAGAACTTTGTGTATGTGAGGCGATAGCAAAGGAAACGCAGAGAATAAAAATAAAGGTTGTTAAAAGACGATTCGGAAAATTGACTACAGTTATAGAAGGTATTAATGAAAAAGAAATTGATTTAAAGGAATTGTCTAAGAAACTAAAAGCAAAGTTTGCATGCGGTGGAACAGCTAAAGATGGAAAAATTGAGTTACAAGGAGATCATAAAGATACATTAAAACAAGAATTAATAACTTTAGGCTTTTCACCAGACACAATTTCAACTTGAGATGAATAAAAAAAGATTTGTAAAAGCGGAACTAATAGGTTTAACTATAGAAATAACCAACTCAAAGAATAAATCTTTGATGGGTTTAAAAGGAAAAATAATTGATGAAACTAAAAACATGTTAACAATAGAAAAAAACAACATCATAAAAAGAATAATCAAAGATCAATCAACTTTGTATTTTCCAAAACAAAAAATCAAAATCAATGGAAAATTCCTTATCGGAAGATCTGAAGATAGATTAAAAAAATGAAAAAAGAAAGACATATCGGATTAAAAGTAAAAACGCCTAGTGAAAACTGTCAAGATTCAAAATGTCCATTTCATGGGACATTAAGTATTAGAGGAAGGGTTTTCACAGGGACAGTAATTAGCGATATAGCACATAAAACAGTTACAATAGAATGGCCAAGATTATTTTATTTACCAAAATATGAAAGATATGAAAAAAGAAGAACAAGAGTAAAAGCTTATAATCCAACATGTATAAATGCTAAAACAGGTGACAAAGTGAAAATTACAGAATGTAGGAAATTAAGTAAAACAAAATCATTTGTTATAATTGAGGTTTTAAAATGAGACCCATAAAAGCAAAAATCACGAGAAGTTTACCAGTAGGGACAACCATGCAAACCTGTGATAATTCAGGAGCTAAAATAATCAGATTAGTATCAGTAAAGGGTCTTAAAACTGTTAAAAAAAGACCTCAATCAGCTGGTGTTGGTGACTTAGTCATAGTCTCAGTGATAAAAGGATTAAAAGAAATTAGAAAACAACTTGTTCCGGCAGTAATTGTAAGACAAAAAAAAGAATATTCAAGACCAGATGGAACAAGAATAAAATTTTCAGATAACTCGGTTGTAATCTTAAAAGACGAAAAAGGAAATCCAAAAGGCACTATTTTCAAAGGCCCAATAGCAAAAGAAGCAGCAGAAAGATGGCCAGGAATATCAAAAATTGCAAATATTGTGGTGTAAAATGAAAAAAAAATTTTCAAGATCATGGAAATCAAGTAAACAACCAAGAAAACAGAGAAAATACCTACATAATGCACCATTACACATTCAAAGAAAATTCCTTTCATCTCATCTTTCAAAAGAATTAAGGAAAAAACACACTAGAAGAGCCATTAAAATAAGGACAGGTGATAGGGTAAAGATTATGAGAGGTCAATTTAAAAATAAAACAGGAAAAATTGAAAGAATAAATACAAAACGAAAAAGAGTTTTCATAGAAAACGTCCATATGTTAAAAAAGGACGGAACAAAAGTACCATATCCATTCCATCCATCTAACTTATTGATCTTAGAATTAAATTTGGAGGATAAAAAAAGACAAAAATTATTAGAAAGAAAAAATGTCAAAAAAACATTTGAAAAGATTAGCAGCACCAAGAACATGGCCGATACAAAGAAAAACAAATAAATGGATTACAAAACCAAATCCATCAGGTCATTCTATAGATAAAACTATGCCGATTAATTTAATATTAAAAGAAATATTAAAATTAACAAAAACCACACAAGAAACTAAAAAAATATTAAATCAAAAAAAAGTTTTAATTAATAAAAAACCAATAAAAAACATAAAATTTCCTGTTTCTTTAATGGATATTTTAGAAATACCTAAAATAAATAAATATTACAGAGTATTATTCAATAAAAAAGGGAAACTTATCTTACATCCAATCGAAAAAGAAGAAGCAAGCATAAAATTAAGTAAAATTATAAATAAGACATTATTAAAACATAAAAAACTTCAATTAAATCTAGATGATGGAAGGAACATATTGATTGATAAAGAAGAATACAAAACTGGAGATACAATTGTTTTCGACCTTTCTAAAAATGAGATTAAATTACATCTTAAATTAGAAAAAGATGTTCTAATTTATTTAACAGGTGGAAAAAATATTAGTAAGGTAGGAACATTTGAAAAGATTAAAGAATTTCAAGGTTCGCAAAAAGATAAAATAATCTTTAAAATAGATAAACAACCTCTAGAATCATTAAAAGAATATGCTTTTGTAATAGGCAAAGACAAACCAATTATTTCAATACCATGAAAATGAAACAAGTTTTATTGGAAAAAGTAACTATTAATATTTGTTTAGGAAATGAACAAGAAAAAATAAACAAAGCAATGAATTTATTAAAATCTATAACGGGCGTAAAGCCAGTAAAAACAGTTGCTAAGAAACGAATACCAACTTTTGATATAAGGCCAGGTTTGTCAATAGGTTGTAAAGTTACATTAAGGAGAGAAAAAGCAAAAGTGATATTAAAAAGAGCATTAGAAGCAATCGATAATACCTTAAACAAATCCCAATTTGATGGTTATGGAAACTTCAGCTTNGGNATAGACGAATATATCAAAATTCCAGATGCAAAATANGATGTTGAAATAGGTGTTATNGGATTAGAGGTTGCAGTAACTCTAAAAAGACCTGGATACAGAGTAAAATACAGAAGAACAAAAACATCAAAGATATCAATAAAACATAGAGTAACAAAACAAGAAGCAATTGATTTTATGAAAAAAGAATTTGATGTAAAATTGGAGGAAGAAAATGAGTTACAGTAATTACAAAAAAGCTTTCAAACAATTAAAAGTAAAACCAGCAAAATTAGCCAAGTACATTAAACATAATGCTCCTAAAAAAAGAAAGTTTGGGATATCAACAAGACGTTGTAAAAGATGTGGAAGAATAGGAGGTCATATCAAAAAATATGGTCTTGATTTATGCAGACAATGTTATAGAGAATCTGCAAAAAAATTAGGATTCAAAAAATATTCATAAAATGTCACTAAATAACCCATTAGCAGATGCATTGGTTCACATTATGAATTGTGAAAGGATAGCTAAATCAGAGTGCATTATAAAACCATCTTCAAAAATAATAAAAGATGTATTAAATCTATTGAAAAAAGAAAAATATGTAGGCGACTTTGAAGTAATCAACCAAGGAAGTTATGAAATATTAAAATTAAATCTTCTTAATAAAATAAATAAAATAGGGATTATAAGACCATATTTTAGTGTTAAAAAAGATGATTTTGAAAAATTTGAAAAAAGATATCTTCCATCTAAGGAATTGGGGTTCTTGATAGTATCAACATCAAAAGGTTTAATGACAAATATTGAAGCTAAACAAAAAAAACTTGGGGGGAGATTAATAGCTTATGTCTACTAAAATGAAACAAAATATTATCGAGCAAATACAAATCCCAGAAAAAACAGAAGTTTCAATAGACAAGTCTTTAATAAAAATAAAAGGAGAAAAAGGTGAAATTGAAAGAAGATTAGTCAACCCAAAAATTGAAATTTCAAAAAAAGAAGATAAAATTGTTCTAGTTTCTAAAAAAGCTACTAAAAGGGAAAAAAAGATGATAAACACATTCAAAGCTCATATAAAAAATATGATTAAAGGAATTAATCAAGGATTTATTTATAAATTAAAAATATGTTCTAGTCATTTTCCAATGAATATTTCTGTACAAAATAACGAATTAACAATTAAAAATTTTTATGGAGAAAAAAAACCAAGAAAGGTAAAATTTCCACAAGAGATATCTGTTAAAGTCGATGGTGATGAAATAATAATAGAAGGCACCAATAAAGAACAGGTAGGTCAAACAGCATCTAAAATAGAAGGGCTTTGTAAAAAAAAGAGAAACAAATTTGATAGAAGAATCTTTCAAGATGGAATTTATATAACATTCAAGGATAATAAGGAGATAAGATGAACATAGAAAGATTAATTGAGTTAAAAGGAAGAAAGAAAAAAAAGAAACCAACCTTTCTTAGACAACAGTCTCATCTATCAAAATTAAAAAAAACCTGGAGAAAACCAAAAGGTATAGATTCAAAATTAAGATTAAACAAAAAAGGTCATAGAAAAAAACCATCTCCTGGTTATGGTTCACCAAGATTAGTAAAATATCTTAATCAAAATGGCTTTAAAGAAATACTTATTTATAATCCAAAAGATTTAGAGAAAATAGATTCTAAAACACAAATACCAAAAATGTCTAAAGTTGGTTTAAAAAAGAAATTACAAATTTTAGAAAAAGCTCTTTCTCTTAAATTAAAAATCTCAAATATAAAAGAGATCCAAAAAACAATAGACATCATTAGTGATAACATAAAAAAGAAACAAGAAAAGAAAAAGAAAATTTCAGAGAAAAAAGAAAAATCAAAGAAGGAATTAGAGAAAAAAGTAACAGAAGAAACAAAGGAAGAGAAGAAACCAAAAATAAAAGAAGAAGAAAAGAAGGAAAAAGATAAACTACTAATAAAAAGACAATGAAACTAAAAAATCAAAGAGAACTAGCATCAAAAATCCTGAAATCAGGAAGAAAAAGGATTTATTTAGATCCAACTAAATTAACCGAGATAAAAGAAGCAATAACAAAAACAGATATAAGATCTTTAATATCACAAAAAATAATCAAAGTAAAACCCAAAAAAGGTATCTCTAAATTTAGATCAAGAAAAAGAAGAATGCAAAGAGCAAAAGGTAGACAAAAAGGTTATGGATCTAGAAAAGGAAAAAAAACCGCAAGATTACCAAGAAAAAAAGCATGGATGTTAAAAGTAAGAGCTCAGAGAAACTTACTACAGCAATTAAAACCAAAATTATCATCAAGAGATTATCGATTTCTAAGAAAAAGAATAAAGGGAGGCTTCTTTAGAAGCAGAAGACATATTAACTTATACATAACCGAACAAGGATTTATTAAAAAATGAGAAAAACTAAACTTATACAATTCAAGAGAAAAAGAAAAGGTTTAACTAATTATAAAAAGAGATTAGACTTATTAAAATCTAAAAAACCAAGATTAGCGATAAGAAAGTCATTAAANAATTTAATAATCCAATTAATTCAATATCAACCAAGAGGAGATAAAATAATTTTATCAACACATTCTAAAGAACTAAGAAAATTTGGCTGGAAACCACACCTAAATAACATACCTTCTTCATACCTAACAGGTTTATTATGTGGAATAAAACTAAAAAAGAAGAATATAACAGATTTTGTAATAGATGTAGGGTTTACTAGAAAAACAAAAAATTCATCTGTTTTTACAGCGATAAAAGGCATTCATGATTCAGGTATTAACTTACATATACAAGAAATACCAGAAGAAAGAATCAAAGGTTCACATATTTCAAAATATGCAACTTTATTAAGAACAGACCAAGATAAATATAAAAAACAGTTTTCAAATTATCTAAAAATAAATTTCAATCCAGAAGAATTTGAAAATCATTTTTTAGAAATAAAAAATAAGATTTTAAAAGGAAATTAAAATGAGAGAAAAAATTAAAGAAGAACAAAGGACGAAACAGCTATTTGATAAAGAATCCTGGAAACCAAAAACAGAATTAGGCAGAAAAACAAAGAAAGGAGAAATAACAATAGACGAAATACTAGATAAGGGTTATAAAATATTAGAATCAGAAATTATTGATGCTTTAATCCCAGATTTACAATCAGATCTTATGGCTATAGGTCAATCAAAAGGTAAATTTGGTGGTGGTAAAAGAAGCATTTGGAGACAAACCCAGAAAAAAACAAGAGAAGGAAATAAACCTAAATTCGCAGCATTTGCTGTTGTAGGAAACAAAAAAGGTTACGTAGGTATAGGATTTGCTAAAGCAAAAGAAACAGTACCAGCAAGAGAAAAAGCAATTAGAAATGCTAAACTAAATATAATAAAAATCAGAAGAGGGTGTGGTTCTTGGGCATGTGGTTGTAAACAAACACATTCAATTCCATTCAAAATTTCTGGTAAATCAGGTAGTTCAAAAATGGTTTTAATACCCGCACCAAAAGGTGTTGGTTTATGTATAGAAAAAGAATGTCAAAAAATAATCAAATTTGCTGGAATACAAGACATACATTCAAAGACCTTTGGTCAAACAAGAACAAAAATAAATCTTATCAAAGCATGTTTCAATTCACTTAAACAATTAAGCAAAGTGAAAATTACAGAAGAACAAACCAAAAAATTAGGAGTNNTAGAAGGTNATGNATAAAATTGCTATNATCAGAGTTAGAGGAACAATTGGAATTAAAAAAGAAATAGAAGACACTATGAAAATGCTAAGATTATATAAAAAAAATACATGTGTTGTTCTTAATAATACTCAATCATGTGCCGGAATGCTTAAAAAAATAAAAGATTATGTAACTTGGGGAGATATAAATGAACCAACAATCAAATTGTTATTAATAAAAAGAGGAAAATTAC
>C687J35174_10009872_pt1 | contig 11921 bp, 19 predicted proteins | sample RifCSPhighO2_01_FD_35174 | JGI IMG/M metagenome (IMG submission 35174) | reverse complement strand
TTTTTTTACTTCTTCAAGACTTAACGAATACTTTTTTGCAAAGCCTCTTATCTCTATGACTGTTCCTCGTTCTCTATTCATAAGTACCTCTGAACAAAAAACCCTTGTAAATTTTCATCTTGCTAATATACGGATAAAAACCTACAAGGGTCCTTCGGCGATGCTCGGGACGGTGCCACCTTGATCTTTAACTCTTTTCTGAATCTTGCTCCCCGGCTCCAACGCACCGGATCAAAGCTTTTTTTTATTTTTTCAATTATACCATATTTGTCAATCTTTTTTTGTAGTAATGTCCTTTAGCGGTTTGGGGGTTTGCTAAATATTTTGCGTCACGCTCCACATAAGAGTTACTAAAAAGATTCAAACTCGCCTCGGAGTTTACCTAAGTAGTAGACTTTTTCTTCTAGATTTTATATCCTTTTAAGGAAGATAAACATTTTCAATCTACTTTAAAGATTTGGAGGTGAAAACTTATGATGGGATATTGGGGAGAAAGAAACATGATGAATTGGGGAAACGGAGAAATGGCTTGGTTTGGCACATTGGGAATAATATTTTGGCTAGTCATTCTTATAGATCTTATACTCTTGGGTTTTTGGCTTTGGAAACAAATAAACAAAAAATAGATCAAAAAGGAGGTGAAATAAATGGACAAGAGAATAGAATGGGTTCTTAGGATCGCTGTTGCAGGGGAATTTTTAGGACATGGAGTTCTTGCCTTGGAAGGTAAAAAGCAGTGGGTCGGTTGGATTAGCCAATTAACAACAGCAGATACGGGTCTGGCAACCCAGCTCCTTTTTCTAATTGGGCTATCAGATTTGATTGTTGCTCTTTTTGTATTATTAAAACCAGTAAGAATTATTCTAGTATGGGCAGTTTTTTGGGGATTTTGGACAGCAATTCTTCGTCCAATTGTAGGCGAAGCAATATGGGATTTTATAGAAAGATTTGCAAATTTTGGTGCACCACTTGCGCTTTTGCTAATCAAAGGATCTCCCAAGAATTTAAGAGATCTTTTTAGATAAAATTTGGGATTGATAATAAAGGAGGTGAATAAATTGAATGATAACAAACAAATGGTAACTCAGATTCCTGAACCGCCTTTATCAAGACTTCTTTTTGCAGATACTCGATTTGCCTGGATTTGGTTGGTTGCAAGACTTTATGTTGGCTGGATTTGGATTGAAGCAGGACTTGAAAAAGTACAAAATCCTGCCTGGGCTGGTTCGAGCGCAGGAGTTGCTATGAAAGGTTTTATCATGGGGGCAATCGCCAAAGCATCTGGTGAGCATCCTGCTGTTCAGGATTGGTATGCAGGTTTTTTAAATTCTGTCGTGGTTCCAAACATTTCAGTATTTTCTTACCTTGTTGCCTATGGAGAATTACTGGTGGGAATAGCTTTAATTTTGGGTATTTTTACAGGAATAGCGGCATTTTTCGGCGGATTGATGAATATGAATTTTCTCCTGGCAGGAACCGTAAGCACCAATCCAATACTTTTTCTTTTTGAGCTTTTCCTGATACTTGCTTGGAGAGTGGCTGGATGGTGGGGATTGGATAGATATCTTCTTCCGTTTTTAGGAACACCTTGGCAGCCGGGAAAAGCTTTTAAGGCTAAAGAAGACAAAAATAATTAAGAGTATAGGGTTTTGGGCAAAAATTAACTCTTGACAGTTTTTAATTCGGGGCATATAATATCCCCACTAGGGGGATATATGGCATATAGACCAAAAGATACACAAGAAAGAATTCTTCATCGCCTAAAAATTTCAAAAGGCCATCTTGAAAAAGTTATAAAAATGATAGAGGAAGACGAATACTGCATTGATGTTTTACATCAGTCCCAAGCCGTTCAGGCGGCTTTAAAGGAAACAGATGGAGCGGTATTGGAAAATCACCTTCGAACCTGCGTTGCCGATTCAATAAAAAGCGGAGACCAAGAAAAGGCATTTCAGGAGATAATGGACGTTTTTAAAAAGAAAAACTAAGATATGGACAAAAAGTTTATTATTTTTATAATAATTTTAACTTTAGGAATAATTGGACTGGCTATTTTTGTTTCGGGTTTTTCATCCACAACTACCACAAAAGCGACAGTTTCCAAAACTGCCGGAGCAAAAATTTCCGTTGACCATTCCTCAAAAAAAGTCGGAAATATTCCGTATGGCGGCGGGAATTTAATTCACGTATTCCCTATCAAAAACGCAGGAACTAAGGATTTGGAAATTGCTAATATTGCTACTTCATGCATGTGCACCAAAGCTTACCTAAAACAAGGAGACAATAAAAGCGAAGGGTTTGGCATGAAAGGGATGTCTGCTTCTTCTTCCTGGAAAGGCATTGTAAAACCGGGGCAAACGGCAGAAATAATTGCGGATTTCGATCCTACATACCATGGTCCTCAGGGGACAGGTCCTGTTACAAGAATGGTAAGCTTTGAGACAAACGATCCGGATAATCCCTATGTTGAAGTTTCTTTTGAGGGAGAGGTTGTTAAGTGAAGAAATTAAGAAAAAGGTTTAAAAAATATAAAATAAAAATTTCCAGCCTTAATTTTGTTTTAGTTGTTCTTCTTGTGATTGCTGTTTTTCTTTCCGGAATGCTGGCAACCAAAGTGCTTGATTTAAAACGAAAACAGGACATTAAAAATCAGCAGATTTATAGTCAAAAACAACAAGAAATCACTATTCAAAAACTTCAGGACAAAGTAATTAAGGAAAAATATGTTTTTAAGATTAAGTGGGGAGATTTGGGGAAGAAAATGGTAGAAGACGGAGTTTTGGACAAAACAAAACTTGCTAAGGCTGTAACAGGTAAAGATGAATTACCCAAAGACTTAGATAAATATTTTTCCAACGGCCAGAATAAAATCGAGCTGACCCAGGCAAACTCACAATTTTGGGTTGATATATTGTGGGGCTTGGGACTTGCCAATAAAAATGAAATTTTGGAAAAAGGAGAAATGGTAAGAGGTGGAAGCGCAGCTAATTTTGCTTCAACAGGAGGATGGACGATAGGCGCAAAACAGCCGATGGATATTTATTCAAAATATAAATACATAACGCTTTCAGAAAAACAACAAAAAATTGTAGAGGAAATAGCAGGCAATATTTACAGACCTTGCTGCGGAAATTCAACGGCTTTTCCTGACTGCAACCACGGCATGGCAATGTTAGGGCTTATTGAGCTTATGGTTTCGCAAAATTTCTCAAAGGAAGAAATTTATAAAACAGCGCTTGCTTTTAATGTCTATTGGTTTCCTCAAACATATCTAGATATTGCTTTTCATTTTGATAAAGCAGGACAGGATTATTCAAAAAAATCCCCTAAAGAGCTTTTATCAAAAACTTTTTCAAGCGCCATGGGATATCAGACAATAAGGGAAAAGCTTGGCGATATTAAGTGGCCTGCGCTTCAGGGCGGAGGAAGCTGTGGGGCATAATGAAAAATCCGATTCTTCTTTTAATAGCTTTAGTATTGCTTTTGGTTGGGTTTGGGGTTTTTTTAAATTTTAAGAATTCCGCTCAAAAAAGCGCAAAAACAGCTTCTTTTAAAAACATTTCTCCGCAAGAATTAGATAAGATTTTGGCAACCCGCAATACTTTTTTGGTTGACGTACACATTCCCGAGCAAAAACATCTTGAAGGAACGGATTTGATTATTCCTTACAATAAAATAAAAGAAAATCTTAATAAGTTTCCAAAAAACAAAAATGCCGAAATTATAGTTTATTGTAAGTCCGGGAGAATGAGCATTGAAGCCTCCAACGCTCTTTTGGAAGCAGGATACACGCGGGTTTATAACCTTACAGGAGGATTAAATGCGTATTACGAATCCCATTACGGAATTTACATAAATCCTGTTACAAAAAATTTGGGTGAAGTAGTTTATGGAAACATTGCAAAGACCTCTTTTAAACTAATCAACAATACTAAAAAAGAAATAGCTATTACAAAAATCTCAACTTCCTGTTCTTGCACATCTGCGACTACAGTCAAGAAAAATCTTAAACCCTACGAAGAAGCTGAAGTTTTGGTAAGCTTTAACCCTGCTGTTCATAAAGATGACACGGATTTAGGGGAAGTTATAAAAACAATTTATATTGATACAACAAGTGATAATTTTCCAAGAGTCGAAGCTTCAATTACGGCAACTGTAGTTAAAAATAAAAACAAAAGTTCATAATTGTTATGGAAAGCATATTTCAAATATCATTGATTGCATCATTTGTTGCAGGCATGGTTGCTCTTTTTGCTCCTTGCTGCATTACTTTTTTGCTCCCGGCATATTTAGGAAGTGTTTTTAAAGAAAAAGAAAAAGTTTTATTTATGACTTTGGTTTTTGGAGCAGGAATATTTGTAGTTTTGATGCCTGCGGTTTTGGGAGTTGCAATAATCTCCCAGTTTCTTTTTAGATACCATGACTCAATTTATATTTTTGGGGGATTACTAATGCTTTTTGTGGCTGCGATTTCGCTACTGGGAATAAAGTCTCCTTTTATGATTCATGTGCCTTCTCAAAATCAACAAAAGACGGATGTAGTTTCAATTTTTACCTTAGGCGTATTTTCAGGCATCACCAGCGCCTGCTGCGCTCCCGTATTAATAGGAATACTTACTATGGCGTTTTTATCCCCCACATTTTTTGGCTCGCTTTTAATAGGAATGGTTTATGTTTTGGGAATGGTAGTCCCGCTTTTAATAATTTCTATTTTCCTTTCGGATAAAATTAATAAATTGCAGGTTATAAAAAGAAAGGTTGGAAGTTTAAAAATAATGGGCAGGGAATTTGTCGTTACTTTTAATAATTTAATAGCATTTTTAATTTTCTTCACGGCAGGAATTTTGACTTTGGTTTTAACCTTAAAAGGACAATTATCTATGGCAAAAAGTGAAGAGTTTGCAAAGATAATTCAAAACGCGGGAGGGATAGTTAATCAATACGTTGGCGGAAATATTATTTTAAATATCTTGTTTTTGATACTTTTAATAATAGGAGCTTTTTATATATCGAAAAAGATATAAAGGAGGTGAAACTGATGTTAAAACCGACAGCATTTGCTAATTCACTTACGGTTGTTGGTCTTGGAACATACGTAATTTGTAGGATTTTGGTGCTGGTTGCGCCGGATCTGCTTTTTACAATTGGACAAAGTTGGCTTCATACATTGAATTTAAGTTCAGTAAGAGCCACAGTGTCAATGGATATTGGTACATTTTTGCTTGGCGCAGTTACAATTAGTATTTTTGTTTGGATTGCAAGTTATGTATTTGCAAGTCTTTATAACCGGTTAGCTAAGCAGAGATAATCTTGAATTTGGAAAATATGAAAAATAATAGTTTGCTTATTATTTTATTGGTTTTTGTCATAGGGCTTTTTTACTTGGCTTTTTTTTGGGATGGAGGAGGAAATCTCAGCAGAAATCAAACTAATGAAAAAGACCTTTATGCTAAATTCAAAGTTCTCGCATCTAGTGGAAATTCGTCATGTTCTGCAGTTTTTAACGATTCAATTTCATCAATGCCCGACAATGCTCGTCTTCAAGGCTCATGCTGTTCACCAATGAACTGGCATCGTTACAGCGAGCAAATAGAAGGTTTAAGAAAGTATAAAAGTATAAAAGAAATTCCAAAAGACCCTTATGATATAGATGCTTCATTAGCCAAAAAACTTAAGAGTTATTATGATGCAAAACTTTCGGATAAAGAACAAAAAACTTATGACTTTGCAATGCAAAATTCAGAAGAAAAAGGTCCTTGTTGCTGTAAATGCTGGAGATGGTATGTGTATGGAGGTTTAGCAAAATATTTAATTAAAGAGAAAGGTTTTACTGGACAGAAAGTAACAGAAGTCTGGAATTTATCAGATGGCTGCGGAGGGGAAGGAGACCACGTAAATCATGGATAATACTTTATACACATGTCCAATGGATCCGGATGTAATAAAGGGTACTCCGGGGACTTGTCCCAAGTGTGGAATGGCGCTTCTCGAAATCAAAAATCAAAAATTAAATGGCAAAAATAAAAATACCGAACATAAAAACATTGATCATAAGGAGCACGACATGGATTCGATGAAGCCGCCTGCAAAGATGTCCTTTTGGGAAAAATTCAAGATGAGTATGGCAATGGCTATGGGTATGGAACATACAGGTCTTGCCGGGCGGGAAATGGCAAAACTAATGGAGGAGGACATTAGACAAAAGTTCTTTTTTGCGTTAATACTTTCAATTCCGATTATTGCCTATTCTCCTTTGGGAGAAAAAGTTTTAGGTCTAAATCTTCCGCAGCCTATTCCTACTGCCTGGATACTTTTTATACTCACAACTCCTGTTTTTTTCTATTCCGGTTGGATATTTTTATACTCCACTTTTAAAGCTTTACAGCAAAAAACTTTTAATATGGCGGTTTTAATTGCCGTTGGTATAACTGCCGCTTATGCTTTTAGCGTTATGCTTACAATTTTAGGAAGCAGTGATTCTTACTACGAAGCCGCGACTCTTCTTATTACCTTTGTTTTATTCGGGCACTGGATGGAAATGAAATCAAGGAGAGGCACAACAGACGCCTTGCAGGCGCTTTTTAACCTTGTTCCTCCGCAGGCAAGAATTTTAAAAAACGGAAAAGAAGAGCTTGTATCAACTTCCCAGGTAAAGGTCGGAGATATTGTTATTCTAAAACCTGGCGACAAAGTTCCCGTTGACGGAGAAATAATCGAAGGAGAAACAGCAATAGACGAGTCTTTAGTAACGGGTGAATCTTTGCCTGTTACAAAGATAATAGGAGACAAGGTTATTGGAGGCTCTATAAACCAATCAGGCTCGGTTAAGTTTAAAGCAACCAAAGTCGGTGCAGATACTGCTTTAGCACAAATTGTAAAACTTGTTGAAACTGCGCAAAACTCCAAAGCTCCCGGACAAAGAATTGCAGACAGGTTTGCAAAGTACCTTGTTATTGTTGCTGTCGGAGGAGGTCTTCTTACTTTTTCCGTCTGGTTTTTCCTTTTAGGCCAACCTATTTTATTTGCCCTTACTTTTGCTATATCAACTGTTGTTATTGCCTGTCCGGACGCTTTGGGTTTGGCAACTCCTACTGCGGTTGCTGTTGGGACAGGGCTTGGGGCAAAACATAACATTCTTATTAAAGATGCCCCTACTCTTGAAGGCGTTTCAAAAATACAGGCAATAGTTTTGGATAAAACAGGGACTCTTACTCAAGGAAAACCCAAGGTTACAGATGTTGTTGCAGTAAATGGATTTAAAGAGAACGAAATTTTGTCTTTTATAGGAGCTGCCGAAGCAAAATCAAGCCACCCTTTAAGTAAAGCTGTTTTAGAAGAATTATCAAAAAGAAAAATTAAGTTTCCAACAAAAGTAGAAAATTTTAAAAATATCGCAGGACACGGAGTCGAGGCAAAAGTTTTAGAGAGAAAGGTTTTGGTTGGAACGGTAAAACTTATGAACGACAGAAAAATAAGTCTTGAAAGCGTGCAAAAAGAAGCAGGAAGACTTTTAGATGAAGGAAAAACAATTATGATTCTTGCCATTGATGAAAAAGTTGCAGGAGTTATAGGAGCAGAAGACCAAATAAAAGAAAATGCCAAACAGGCTGTGGCAAAAATGAAAAATTTGGGGCTTGAGGTGGCAATGATTACAGGAGACAACAAAAAAACAGCGGAAACAATTGGTAAAGAGTTAGGAATAGACAGAGTTTTTGCCGAAGTTTTGCCGGAAGATAAAGAAAAATACGTTAAAAAACTCCAAGACGAAGGAAAAATTGTTGCAATGGTTGGGGACGGAATAAATGATGCGCCTGCTTTGGTCAGGGCAGACATTGGGATTGCAATTGGAGCGGGGACAGATGTTGCAATAGAAACGGCTAACATTGTTTTAATGAAGTCTGATCCGTTAGACATACTGCGGGCAATAAGGCTTTCTAAAGCAACTGTTAGAAAAATGAAAGAAAATCTTTTCTGGGCTTCTATTTACAATCTTTTGGCAATTCCTATTGCTGCCGGAGTTTTATATCCGGCGTTTAAAATTTCTTTAAGACCTGAAATAGCGGCTCTTTTAATGAGCATATCTTCAATTATTGTTGCAGTAAATGCAGTTTTATTAAAGGGGGTGGAAAAAGATTTGGTTTCGGTTTAAGTAAAGGAGGTGTTTATGTTTAGTATATTTAAAAACAACGGAGAAAAAACAAAAGATCCGATATGCGGAATGAGTGTTGATAAAAACAAAACACAATTCTCTTATACAGATAAAGGGGAAACATTTTATTTTTGTTCGGAGAATTGTAAAGGGATATTTGTGGGAGGTAATAAAAAACAGGTGGAGGAGAAAAAAGGCGGGTGTTGTTAATAACAGAAGAAATAATGTCTGAAAAATTATGGAACCTTTAATCAGCGCATCATTTATAGCGGCTTTTTTTGCAGGAATTGCGGCGCTTTTTGCGCCCTGCTGCATAAGCGTTCTTCTGCCGACCTATTTTGCTTCAATTTTTAAGCAAAAATCCACAGTGTTTTTAATGACATTTGTTTATTTCTTAGGCCTTTTAACTATTTTTCTTCCTATTGGCTTGGGAGTTTCTTTTCTTTCGGAAGTCTTTAAACAGTACCATAATCAAATATTTTTAATAGGCGCGTTTCTTTTGATTTTTATGGGGCTTTTTCTTGTTTCAGGCAGAAAATTTGCCCTTCCCACACCTGTTAATCCTACGCTTCAAAAACATGGTTTTGGATCAATTTATCTTCTTGGGCTATTTTCGGGTATTGCGACAACCTGCTGCGCCCCTGTTTTGGCAGGAGTTTTGGCGCTTTCGGTTTTACCGGGCTCGGTTTTATGGGGAGGCCTTTACACTTTAACTTATGTTCTGGGAATGGTTATTCCTCTTTTTGTAATTGCTCTGTTTATTGATAAAACCGAAATAAATAAAAAACTTTTCGCATTAAGAAAAGGAATTAATTATTCAATTTTTTCCTATAAATTTTACACCACATTGCCTAATCTTATATCCGGCGCAATGTTTCTTGTTCTTGGAATAATAATTTTGTATTTATCTCAAACCAACCAGCTTATTTCTCATTTTTCTTACCAGATAAGTGTTAATATTTTTACTGCCAAGCTTGTAAAATCTATTGGGTCTTTTACATCTTTTCTGCCTGATTATGTCTGGGCGATTATTTTTCTTAGCATATTTCTTATAATTTTAATAACTGCGGTAAAACAAATTATCACTTTACTTAAGTCAAAAGGAGGTGAAAAAGATGAATAATACTAAAAATATTATTATAGTTGTTGCAATAACTGCGGGTATTGCTTGGTTAGTTTTTAATTCAATTTCGTCAAAGAATTCAACCGGTCCACAAACAAACTCAGGAAATTCTAGTCAGGTTTCTGGACAATCTGTAGATAGTCATCACGCCGCAGCAAGCCCTATCGACGAAACTGCTTTTAAAAATCTTGTAGGTAGAAAAGCGCCTGATTTCACTCTTAGTTCAAGTAACAACGGTGATATAAGCATAAGTAGTCTTAAAGGAAAAAAAGTCGTACCTTTTTTTAACGAAGGCTTGATGTGTTATCCAGCTTGCTGGAATCAGATTGTAGAGCTGTCTAAAGATAAAAGACTTGCAAGAGGGGATATCGCGGTTTTAAACATAGTTGTTGATTCCTCGGCTGACTGGAAGAATGCGATTTCACAAATGCCTGATTTAGCAAAATCAACAGTTCTTTTTGATACTACAAAATCGGTTTCGCAAAATTATGGAGTCCTTGCATTGCCTTCTTCTATGCATAGGGGAACCATGCCGGGCCATAGCTATGTCGTTATAGATAAAACTGGTATTGTAAGATTTGTCTTTGATGATTCGGCAATGGGTTTACAAAACGATATGATGATCTCTGAGCTTTCGAAAATAAATTAGTTATGCTCTCTCCTGCTGCTATTAAACCAAGTGCAGGAGAGGATGGGGGAGTAATAAAAAATATGAACAATAAATTATTTTTTATTTCTATAGTGTTATTAGGAATAATGGTATTCTTTCTTGTTCTTGAACACCGTGTTCACCTCTACGGATTTGTACCTTATGTATTTTTTGTTATTTTTATCGGGCTTCATTTTTTTATGCATGCGGGCATGGGTCATGGAAAAAGACACGGACATGACAACAAGAAGAAATAGTAGATAAAGAAATAAGTTACGGAAGGGGGTGAGAATATGAAAAAACCTGTTGTTTTGGCAAACGCAGTTACATTGACACTTCTAGTTTTCTATTTTGCCTGCGCACTGCTATCATTTATCGCGCCCGACTTTGTTTTATCAATCGGCCAAAGCTGGATCCACACACTGAATCTTGAAGCAGCAAGACCTACAAGCCAAATTTCTTTGACGGGAGTAATTTTTGGAGCAGTAACTTTCGGAGTTTCGGTTTGGGTGGTAGTTTACCTGACGGCATTTTTATACGGAAAGTTAGAGAAATAGAAATTTATGAAAAATAATTTAAAAGCTGTTGATTTTTTAATAGCTAAGAAATCAATAATATATGGTTTTTTGGCGAGTTTAGTTCTTCTTGTAGTATATTTTTCGGTTTTAACTTTTGTTTCGGGGTGGAGTTTTGCTTTGGCTCAGTTTTCAAGATATTGGTATTTTATAGTTAGTCTTTCTTTGGGTTTTGGCATACAGATAGCGCTTTTTACATACCTTAAAAATGCAGTAGGAAATATGGGCGGTTCGGCAAAAGTGGCAGCAGTTTCCGGAACAGCTTCAACCGCTGCGATGATTTCCTGCTGTTCGCATTATCTTGTAAATCTTCTGCCGATTATAGGAATTACAGGGTTTGTGACAATAGTGAGCCAATATCAAGTACAGCTTTTTTACGTAGGACTTGCCTTTAATTTTTTGGGAATAGTTTATATGCTAAAAAAACTGAACAACTTTTTAAAAGGCGCTGCAAAAGTTCAAATATGAAAAATAATAAAAACATAATAATTTTATCTTTAGTTGTTTTGGGAGTTGCCATAGGCTTTGGGGTTTTTGTTATTGGGAAAAATAATCAAAAGGGTGCCACTGACATTCAGACTTCTAGTCAGCCTGCTCAACAAGTTCAGACTATTAATAATGGATATAAAAAACAACAAAACCAAGATGCAGAAGTCACGGTTGAAGTTACTCCTTTAAAGCTGTCTTCAAAAGAAAATGCGGAGTTTGCTATTGTCTTAAATACTCATTCGGTAAATTTAGATAAGTCATTAAAAGAGATAACGGTATTAGAAGATGATAAAGGAAATATTTATAATCCGATAAGCTGGAGCGGTGGAACAGGTGGCCATCATATAGAAGGAAATCTGGTATTTTTACCCTTTTCAAATAAAACTAAGTCTGTTAAATTAACTATTAAACAAATTGGCAGAGTAGATAGAATATTCAAATGGAATCTTTAATTTTTTCCAAATATTTCATTGACATAATTAAAACTTATTGATATCTTAATACGGGAGGTGAATCGCGTCAAACGCGACAGGTATGGCAGATAAAACTTTTACAGATCAGACTTTTGAAGACGAGGTAATCAAAAATGAACAGCCCGTCCTAGTTGACTTTTGGGCACCATGGTGCGCTCCTTGTCGAATAGTCTCTCCGATAATTGAAGAACTGGCAAAAGAGTATGAAGGAAAACTAAAGGTTGGGAAATTAAATGTAGATGAAAATCCAAATAGCGCTTCACGGTTTGGAATAATGAGTATTCCAAGCATTCTCATCTTTAAAAACGGAGAACCGGTTAAAACAATGATCGGTGCTCAATCAAGAGAAAACTTTAAAAAGGGAATAGACGAAATTTTGGCGAGTTGAATGCGCTGAGGTCGCCAACAAAATTTTCTTGGACCCGCAATTCGCTTGTCGTCCTGCGAAAATTTCATTGGCTCC
>C687J35174_10009871_pt1 | contig 11921 bp, 14 predicted proteins | sample RifCSPhighO2_01_FD_35174 | JGI IMG/M metagenome (IMG submission 35174) | reverse complement strand
AACGGAGAGGCTGGCGCGCAAGAACGGCTGGCCGGGGAGTACTCGCAGGTCTTGCGAGAGCTGGGGGATTATTGCGTTGAAGCGAGGGTTGCGGAAAAAGTTTTGAAAGCCAATTGCGGAAAGGCGTTTTCACAGCGGGTTTCTGCAAGGCGATTGGCGTTCGACGGCACGGATTTCTTCGAAATCGAGTTTTCGCTTTATTTTTCCTGACTGCTCGCGGGCATGATTCCGATTTCGATTGTGCCTTGGTTTGAAACACTCACCTCGTGCCTTCCCCTGCTGAAAACTTCATTTGAAACAATGGCGTCAAAAGAGGTTTTTTCCGCCAGCGTTTTGTTTTTTTCTCCTGCGATTTCGTAATGCATGCGAAACTCTCGCGTTTGGGAGTCGAAAGAAAAGCGCGTTTGGACCGCAAGAAAGACTTCTGTCGTGAGCAAGGCGTTCCTTCCGAGCGTATTCGCGTACTGCGCTTGCGACACTATTTCGTTGAATGCGATTTCCTGCGCTTGCTCCGTGATTTTTTCGCCAGCCTTTTCCTGCGCTTGCGCGTAGACCGGCAAGAGAGCAAGCAGGAACGACGCGGATGCGGCGAGAACGAGCATGAATTCTAGCGAAAGCTGGCTTTTTTGCTTTATTCGATTTTGCAATTTTGCTTTTCACTTTATGTCGGCGATTCGGTCGAAAGCCTTGTCAGTCGCGTTGCCCAGAACCTTCTTCCCTTTTTCGGCGGTGTTTTGCAGTTGCGTTATGAGCACGAGCGCGACTGCAACCAACGCAGCTATCACGATCAAAAGTTCTGCGGAGACTTGCGCCTCGTCGTCCATTCCGAGAAGCCCTTGCTTTTGCTTGAAGAGTTTGCGCATTGAATTGCAAAGTGCGAAGGGCGTTAAATGAGTTCGGTTGATTTTTTGTAAACCGCGCGTTTATTTTTTTTGCTAAAAGTTGGCTGCAAAAGGGTTGGCGAGGAGTACGACGACAAGCGCTGCGAGGGTTATGCCCCACGCGGCTTTGTTCCAGGCGAAGACTTTGCTTCCGTCGAGCGGGAATATTGGAATGAGGTTGAACGCGCCGAGAAATGCGTTGACGGAAACGCCGACTGCGGCGAGCGTCTGCATTTCGGGGAAAGAAAGCCCTATTGCCAGGAAAGCGAGCGCGAGGAAGAGGTTTACGAGCGGGCCTGCCAAAGAAATTTTTCCGTTCTGTTCGGTGTTCACGCGCTTTCCGAAGATATACACCGCACCGGGAGCGGCGAAAATGAATCCTCCGTCGGTAACGAACGCGATGAACAGCGCCGCGAACAATCCCGTAGTCCAAGCGCGGTATTCCGCCTGCGCACCGTATTTTATGGCTACGTACTTGTGCCCCAGTTCGTGCAGCACGAAGCCTGCTCCGAGAGTGAGCAGGATCAGCGAGAAGCGGTCGAAGGAAAACGAGCCGACCGGGAAAAGCGTGAACGCCAATGCGATGGTTATTACTGAAATGGCGATGTGGACGGCCTCGATTTTGCCGATGGAAAAGTTTCTGGAAGTCATGTGTTATCTTCTCTTTGAAGCTAGTTTGAACAAGCTGTGAGCATTCATTATCTCATCATAGACTTTTCTTTCTCTTAGCCTATCTGCTGGAGTGCCCTTTAGAGCTGAAACTTCCGCGTCCAACAAGCTCATGCCACCAGTCCAATACCTCAAAATGGTGGTTCCAAGTCCCGGCCTTTGGAACAAGTGTTCCAAATCAAGCAGATGATTGGTAATTGCAAATTCTCCGTCTTCTATTTCATACGAATGGTCTTCCATAGTTTCATCCATAGCTGCTTGATCCACCCTATCTATAGATTTCATGATGGTGTTGGCATACGTTGTGACAATTGCTTGTTTATCGGCATAGCCTTGTTCGTTGGTAAATTCTTGAAGGTCGGGATGAACGTTGAGGCTTTGGAATGCGTTGATCCCCTGTGTTTTTGCAATTCTGCGAATTACCACCTTCTTTTTTCCGCTGCTTACTACAGCCTGCCAGAATTTCCAATTAGGGCGTGTTTTAAGCTCGATTTTCTCAATTTTAGGCGGTCCTTTAAAGCCGACTTTTTCGTCCAATTCTCTGTTGAACTGCTTGCCCCCAAACGGTATCGGATTCTCTTTTCTTAGGCCATCCACATAACAGCTAAAAATTGTGCTGAGGAAAAAGCCGTTTTTTCCGTAATGGTAAAAATGCACTCCTTCGTGTGCTATTAAGCCAGGACCAAAGGTCCGAAGCTGAATTGAAGAAAGAAACGGAATTCTTGGGGCCTGTGTAACCCCCCTGGATCTTGTTGTCATTCTCGATGATATGCTGAAGCCACCTACGTTTGTGTGGCGTATTTTTTCTTCTATTTCACCAAGATCTAATTTTGGTTCGAATGCAATTAGCGTTGCTCTGAGAGAAGAGTTTATGACGGGATCGTATCTGTGGTCATAAGGCAGGGGGCGTATACTACCATAGCTTGCTGCTAAAAATGCTCCGCCGAGGCAAACTGCCCTTTTTGTTGATTTGGGCAGTTTTCTCCATTCTTTCAGGACTTTCATGCGGGATGCGGCCTCAGAATTCGATTCTTTCGGTTTCGACGAGCTTGATTGTGGAGGGGGTGAATACTCCTGCATAGCCCAAAACGATGCCCTCGCCTTCCAGGCCGTTGGGAAGGCTGACTTTAATCCTGCTTCCGACCTTCCCTTCCTCCAGCGCTGTCGCGGGAACGGTGTCGTTCAAAAGCAGGTTTTGGCCGTTCTGGTGGATTTGCCTTTGCATGAACGCGAATACCCTGTCGCCTTTCTTCACGCCGCGCAATGCAGGCTGGGCGTAGCCCGCGAGCAATGCAAAGCCCCAGCTTAAGGCGATGAGCTTCCACGCTTCGTTGAAAATGCTCTGCTGCCCCAATGAGAGGAAAGCGTTAATGTAGGATGACAAGCCGTAGGCTACGAGAGACAACGCGGTCAAAACCATCGCTATTCGCAAGCTCAATCCGAGATTCATTTTTTTTCGCCCTTTGTAGTTTCATCCGTAGCTTTTGCCTTCGTCGCCGCTCTTCTTGAGCAAGAGCGACGGGCGTATTGCACCCAATGCTTTTTCGAAATGCTTTTTGTCGACGGTTTTGGCTATGGGCCGTTCGCGCATTGCGTTCATTCCCGCCTCGCGCACCAAACCTTCCAAGTCTGCTCCGCTGTAGCCTTCAGTTTTCCTTGCGAATTCGTCGAGGTTCACGTCCTTGCCCAACGGCATTTTCGCGGTATGCACTTTGAGGATGTCCGCCCTAGCTTTTTCTTCGGGCGCTGGCACTACCAGCAGCTTGTCGAAACGGCCTGGGCGAAGCAATGCCGGGTCGAGCAATTCGGCGCGGTTTGTCGCTGCGATTACGACGATGTCCTTCATGTTCTGGATGCCGTCCATTTCCGCAAGCAGCGTGTTGACCATGCGTTCGTTCACATGCGAGTCCCCTTCCCCTCCGCTGCGGGCTGATGCTATCGCGTCAATCTCGTCGAAGAAAATGATTGTGGGCGCGGAAGATCGCGCTTTCCGGAATATCTCGCGCAATCCTTTTTCGCTTTCTCCCACCCACTTGCTTATGAGTTCGGAACCGCGGACTGCGATGAAATTGGCTTCGCTTTCCGTTGCGACCGCTTTTGCAAGCAAGGTTTTTCCCGTGCCGGGCGGGCCGAACAACAGGATTCCGCGCACCGGGCGTATTCCCAGGCGCGTGAAAGCTTCGGGCTGTTTGAGCGGAAGTTCGACAGCCTCTTTCAGTTCTTCCTTGACTTCCTTCAAGCCGCCTATCTGCTCCCATTTGACGTTCGGCACTTCGATGTACACTTCCCTCAACGCGGAGGGGCGCACTTCGCGCAAGGCGTTGTTGAAATCTGCTTTCTCGACCCTGATTTCCTCCAGGATTTTTTGGGGGATTTCCTCGTCCTCCAAATTGATTTTAGGCAGCATGCGGCGCAACGCTTTCATCGCCGCTTCCTTAACCAGGCTCTGCAAATCAGCGCCGACGAATCCGTGCGTCTGCGAAGCCAGTTCGTCGAGGGAAACGTCTTCCTTCAAGGGCATTCCGCGAGTGTGGATTTGCAGGATTTCCTTTCTTCCCTTTTTGTCGGGCGCGCCTATTTCTATCTCGCGGTCGAACCGNCCTGGCCTGCGCAACGCAGGGTCGAGCGAGTTCGGGCGGTTGGTGGCGCCGATGATTACCACTTGCCCTCTTGATTTGAGGCCGTCCATCAAGCTCAAGAGCTGCGCGACAATCCGCTTTTCTACCTCTCCNGTTACTTCCTCGCGCTTGGGCGCGATNGAGTCTATTTCGTCGATGAAAATTATCGAGGGAGCGTTGTTTTCCGCGTCTTGGAAAATGTTTCGCAAGCGTTCTTCGGCTTCGCCCACGTATTTCGAAACGATTTCGGGGCCGTTGATGGTAATGAAGTGCGCTTCGCTTTCGTTGGCCACTGCCTTCGCTAGAAGCGTTTTCCCGCCTCCGGGAGCGCCGTAAATCAACACGCCTTTCGGCGCTTCTATACCGAGCCTTTCGAAAAGCTCGGGATGTCGCAGGGGAAGTTCGATCATTTCCCTTACTTTCTGGACTTCGTCCTTCAACCCGCCGATGTCTTCGTAGCTTATGGTTGAAATTCTTCCCAATTCTTTCATGGGCTCTTCGCGCAATACCACTTCNGTCTCTTCGGTAACTTGCACGAGCCCCATGGGCAGGGTTTGNGCTACTGCAAAGGGGAATGACGAGCCCATTACGCTTATCAAAAGAGTGTCTCCCTTAGCCAGAGGCTTTCCGACTAGATTTCGTTTTACGTATTCGTTGAAGCCCGGCGCGTAGCGGGAGTGTTGATTTGGAGCGAGTATGATTTTCTTGGCCGCCTTGATTTCAGCCTTCGAGATTTTAACGCGGTCGCCGAGGCCTACGCTGGCNTTCTGGCGGAGGATTCCGTCCATGCGNACGATGTTNAGGTTTTCGTCTTGCGGGTGTGCCGGCAATACTGTGGCAGCGGTGGTTTTCCTTCCTTTGATGAGCACGACGTCGCCCGTGGTGAGCGATAGAACGCGGCGTGCGTTAGAGTCTATGCGCACTATGCGCTTTCCGTAGTCAATTTGCATCGCTTCTGCGACTTTAAGCTCGATTTCCTTCGACATTTTGGCTCTACCTCTTCATATGCATTATTACCTTCTTACGATTAGGGTGCTTAAAACCTGCAACCATTGCTCTGGCATTTGTTTGCCTCAACTTTCTCTTTTGGGCTCTCTGGTTTAAAATTATTGCCTTTTCTTCACGCGGAAAGCAACCAAAAGGCTTTTTTTAAGGCTTCGGCAGAGTTTTGTTGGTGTGGGCTGAATGGCTAACGAAGAAGTTCTTGTTTTCATAGGGATTCTCGCGGTCGTGGCGCTGGTAGTCGGAGCCGTTTTCACGGCGCAGCTGCCTTTGCCGCTGGTTCTCGCCGCGTTCCTCGTGATACTCGGCATCTTGATGTTCCATCCGAACATCGTGGAATTGAAGGAGTACGAGCGAGGTGTTTTCTTCAGGCTCGGCAAGTACGAGCGCGTAGCGGGCCCAGGCTGGGTGGTATACTTTTCGACCATCGACACTTTCGTGAAAGTCGATTTGAGAACCCAGGTTTTGGACATCGACCCGCAGGAAGTCATCACGCAGGACAACGTGAAAATCACGATAGACTCGGTCATCTACTTCCGCATTGCAGACCCCAAGAAGAGCGTAGTGGAAATCCGCGATTTCAAGGGCGCAGTTTCTCACTTGATTCGCGCGCAGTTGAGGACCGTCATCGGGAGGCTGCTTTTGGAAGAGGTTTTGGAGAAGACTGAGGAAGTGAACTCCCAGCTTTTCAGCGTCGTGAAGGACGTGGAAGACAAGTGGGGAATAATGACGTCCCGCGTNGAGATTTCNAGCATNGAACTGCCCTCTGGATTGCTTTCCGCAATGCAAAAGCGCAGGGAAGCNGGGGAGTACAAGGAAAAAATGGAGACGGAAGCGAGGGCGAAGCAGGTTTCTCTNGAGATTCTCGACAAGGCGTTGCGTTCGATAAGCGACCGCACTATCGCGTACTTGTATTTGGACGTGCTCAAGCGCGTGGCNGAAGGCAAGAGCAACAAAATCATATTCCCGCTCGAGCTCACGCGCCTTGCAACGTACATTTCCGAGAAATCCGGATGGACGGACAAGGGCGAGAGGAAGGACTTCGAGGAAATTGCGAAGACGCTTCTCGCTTCGTACCACGTGCAGCAGAAGGAGTCGATGGACAAGAAGGCGGGGCTTGCTGACCAGAATGCTCCCGAAGGCGAAGCAGCAAGAAAGTGATTTGCTACTATTTAGTATTTTTTTTCAAAGCTTCAGCCGAGCGGGTAAGTTTCTATGATCGCGCCTATTGCCAGGAAAACTATGGCCCACACGACGAGCTTAGAGATGTCGTAAACTATTACCGGGAAAGCCGGGGTTTTGAAGTCGCCGCGGATGAGCGCGGCGCTGAGAATGCCTCCTGCTAGTGCAGCAGCCAAATAAGAGAGGAGTTCAAAAATGCCGTGCGGCAGTATTCCCAAAAGCCCGATTCCCACTCCCGTGGCTTGGCCCAGCGCTCCGGCTGCAGAGCTTCCGGCGCTCAAGATGTACATCTTGCTGAACTCGCCTAGGAAAACGCCTATCACCGACGCGTTCCAAATGAGGATGAAGACTGCGCCAGCGCCGTACACTATCGAAAACACTATGACGAAAAACAAGACTTGCAGGTTGTGCGTGAAAATGGTTTCGAACGCGTCTGCAGAACTTATGGCCTGCCCGAGTATGACGCCTTGAATGCTTTTTATCTCCTGCTTCTGCGTTTGGAACAATTGTGCGCTGTTGGCGGAAGGGAGGAACAAGTACCAGAACGTGAACGCCAGGACCATGCCCAGAAAGAATGCAGCGAGAGTGCGGAATGCCGTGTAGTGGCGCGCGAGGACGCTGCTTCCGAAAACCTTGGCTTTTTTCTCTTCTATCTCCACTTCGCACTGGAAGACTTTCAGGATGAACGGGATTGCAGGCAGGCCGATGAGGAACAAGAATGCTGTAGGCGCTTGGGAAAGGCCTATCATGTGAACTCCGGCGACTGCAATCGAAACGAAAATTACGGACTGCACGAGGATTTCCACGGTGGTCGGCAAAACGCATTTTTGCTCGAACCAAAACTCCAAAACCATTTCCGGCCGGTCCCCCTGAATGCATTATCGAATTCCTTTCTAAATAGGCTTTAGAAAGAAAGGTTATTAAATGGAAACAATTCAATTCTGTTTCTCTGCGTTTTGCTTTCAAGCCGCTAGCCGCATTTTTATTCCCAGCCGGCCTATTCTTTTACGCGTGGAGTGAGGGGTGTTGTTTTTTGCCTGGAGATGAAACTGCACGGGAAGCTTACTTGCGGGGAAGGCTAGAGGGCTTGAATGAGCTTTTGGCCGTCTTGAAGGAAGCGATTTCGCAGGGCGGGAACGAGGCGCTCGAAAAAAGCCTTGTGGAGCACGTTTCGAGCGAGCTCGAGGGAATGATTTCAGAATTGAAGGGCGTCGTGCCGCAGGGGAAAATGCTGGAGTTCGAGCAAAAGCACGAGGAGCTCAAGCAGGCTGCGGAAGAACAGCCTTTGGGCAAGGCGCACGTGAAGAAGGCGGACGAGCTCATGCAAAGCCTTCTTGAAATGCAAAAGGGTTGAACGGGGAATTTGTTATGTCTGACTTGATTTTTCCTGGAAAGGAAATTGCTGTTACCGAAGAAGCGCAGCCTTCGCAAGGCACTGTCGAGGAAAACGGTGTAGTCTACGCGGCGGTGTTCGGGGAGTCGAAGCTCTACGGCGGAGTCGCGTCGGTTGCGAACGCCAAAACCCCGCGTTTGCTCGCAAAAGGGGATTTGGTTCTAGGGAAAGTAGAGGATTTGTTCGACAACGTCGCTTTGATAAGCTTCCAGCCTTTGGAGAAGCGCATAGCTTCGCCTGCGGACCGGGCGTTCCTGCGCATTTCAGAAATCAATGGCAGGTCGGGCGGTTTCGTTGAGAATTTCAACGAGTTCCTGCGCATTGGCGATTTAATCCGCGCGCGAGTGATTGACGTTGCTGTTTTGGGCGTTTACCTTACCCTTGCCGAAAGCGGCTTGGGCGTTTTGAAGGCGTTCTGCACCACCTGCAGGCTGGAGCTGAACGAGAATTTGGAGTGCAAGAATTGCCTGCGCAAGGAACGGAGGAAGATGGCTGATGGACGAAAAGAAAGATAGTGCTGCTGAAAATGGACTGGAGTTTTTGGTTGACGAAAAAGGCGAGATAGCCGTTATGCTGGAAGGCTACGATTTGGGTTTCGCCAACCTTCTCGTGGAAAAGCTTTTGCAGGACAAGGACGTCGGGTTTGCGGCAGTCGAGTACGCGCATCCCACGCGCCGCACTCCCGTGCTTCGCGTCAAGGCGAAAAGCCCCAAGAAGGCCGTTTCGGCAGCTCTGGAAGAATTGGGGAAAGAACTGTCTTCGTTAAAGCTCTCGAAGCGCTGATTTGAATATGAGCGGCAACCGCAAGCAGCCCAATTTCCTGTCTTCGCCCGCACACCTGTCCCACATTTTGCTGGCATTGCTTGCATTGTGCATAGGCGCGTACGTGCTCACGCAAAGCGTGGTGTTCGCATTCGTTTCGTTCGCGCTGATAATCGCCTTGTTTTTCTCGGACTTTTCTCTAAAGCAGGGAATGAAGCAGAATGCTATGGAGTTAGCGTATGCAATCGGTTTTGCAGCCGCAGCGTGGTTTCTGCTGGGTTTTGTTTTGCATACGGATTCTCCCATCAACGTGGTAACTTCGTGCTCGATGCTTCCAAATTTGCAGCGAGGGGACTTGGTTTTCATTCGAGGCGGCGTGGAAAGCGCGCCTTCGGTGAACGCNGCTACAGCTGATTTGGCCGGAGTGAGGGTTCGCAAGGGCATGTGCTATTCCAATTCTATTCCAGTGCAGTGTACCGACCAGGTTTTGGTTTCCAACAAAACGATAGACGCAGACTTGAACAACGACATCATCGTTTTCGACCCAAAGCCCACTGGCCCGGGCTTGCTCATCCACCGGGTTTTCGTTAAAATCGAAACCGAGCAAGGCGTTTTTTACTTGACTAAGGGCGACAACAACCCCGTGCTCGACCAGGAGAACGGGCGCTTCGCTTTCGTAGCAGAGAAAGACGTGAAAGGGCGGGTGGTTCTGCGCATTCCTTACGTCGGTTACTTGAAGCTGTTCTTGTTCCTGCAATTTGAAGTTCCTCAAGGGTGCGACTCAGTTTTGACGAAAGCGTGAAAAGCGGAAGAAAAAGTCTTTTTAACTCTCGCCTACGCTAAATATACGCTTTGATTTTTCTTTTGCGCAGGCAGGATGGTGGAACGCATGGAATTAGTGATTTCCGACGCTTCTTTCTTCAAAAAATGCATTGATGCGGTNGTCAACCTCGTGGACGAAGGCACTTTCATCGTTTCCTCAGACGGCTTGCACTTGCGCACCATGGACCCGTCGCAAATCGCGATGGTCGACTTCATTTTGCCGAAAACTGCTTTCTCTAAAATCGACGTAGAGGAAAAGACTAACGTCGGCGTCAACCTTTCGGACTTGAGCAAAATCCTGGCGCGAACGCGCGCTGGCGAAAAACTGACGATGAGCGTGGACGAGAAGGACTCGAAACTGCTTTTGGAATTCTCCGGAGGCTCTCGCAGGCACTTCAAGCTGCCTTTGCTGGAATCCACTTCGATTCTGCCGAAAGAGCCGAAGGTAGATTTTGATGCGAACGTGAAAATCAAGGGAAGGCACTTCAAGGACATCTTGCACGACGCGGGGCTTTTGTCGAGCCACGTGATTTTACAGGCTGAAGATTCCGAGTTCGTGGTGGAAGCGCACGGGGACAGCGGCGACTTGCACATCCAAACGAAGAAGGAAGGGCTTTCCGGAATGAACGCCAAGGGAAAAAGCAGGTCTATGTTTCCCTTCCAGTATCTCGATGACATCACGCGCGCCTGCCCGGACGAAGTTGACATAAGCGTAGACATGAAGAGCGACTCGCCGGTGAAAATCTCTTACGACATCAGCGAAGCGAAGATCGCCTACTATCTGGCGCCCCGCGTTGAAAGCGTTTAAGCCGTTTTTCCCAGCGACGCTTTTTTATTCTAGCTTTACCCGCTTAATGATATGCGTGCAGAACCCGATTACCTTGAGCTAATCAAAAGAGCCTATTTTGAAAACAACATTCACCGGTTTTCCAGCCCTCGGTATAGGCGGAGGGACTCGCAATTTTTGGCGAGAGTTTTCAGATTTGCCCAACCCCACATGACCCTCAAGCGTAAAGACGGTTCTTCCGAGCTTTCGCATTGCGCGAGCGTTGCACTGCTTGCGGCGCAGGACGGCCATGACGTTGAGGATATTGCGGCAGCCCTCTTCCACGAGCTTCCCGAAGACCACAACGTCGAGGTTTCCGAAATCGGCGGCAGGTTCGGCAAGAGCGTCGCAAATTCCGTGGACATGCTGTCCGACCCGCGCTTGCGCGTGGATGCGGAGGGACAGCCGATTCCAGATTCAAAAGGTGATTTCCAGTGGGTTTGGGCCAACGACCCCGCTTATTACGAGCTTCCTTCCACCCCATCGAAATATTTCCGGGAAAAAAACAAGGCGAAGTACGACCGCATGTGGGCTGAAGGCAAGGTAATAGACTGGCTTTTGAAGGGGTACGACTGGGAACAAAATCTGCCTAGCCTAGGTTCTTTGGAAAACGACCGGCAGCATGAGTATAAGACCGTAATTCGCGAGCGGATGCCGCCTATTTTCGCGCGCTTGGATCCCCTAATGGCCGAATACTTTTTCAAACGCTGGTTTCCTGGAGAGAAAATCACGCTGCCGAAGTTGCCGATGCCAACGGAAAAAGTGTTGTTTTTCCCCCCGAGGCCGCGTGTAGTCGCTTCCACACTTCCGCCTGCGGATTCGAAATCCATACGTGTTTATTCGGGAAACGTCAACAAGCCCAACGATGATTTCGTGGTGGAAATCCCGCCGAAGTATCCCCCAGAAGTTACTCAAGAACTGCTCGCCAACCTCAAGCCAAAATCGTTGATACGCGTGCCTTCCCTGCTCAGGAAGCGCGGAAGCCGCAGTGCAGGAAATATTTTTCGAGTAAAGCTTGAAAGAGAATCGGATTGGCCCGGTTTCGTGACGAACCTGAAATTGTTTCATGACCTCTTCATATCCAGGACGCCTCTCGAACACACGTTTCACGTTTCACGCGCATGGCGCTATTGAAACAATCATTAAATATCCGTTTTCTCGATAGTTTTCCTGGTGGGTTTTGGTGGAGCAAAAGCTTATTGCAAAATATCCGTTTTTGTCTGCATCGCGCGAGTTCGTGGGCGAAGGAGTTTCGGAGACGGACTTGAAGGACGCGATAGCCTTCTCGCGCGAGTGTTTCGAGCACGACGAGCATGTAGCTGACTCCGCCGCCCGCGAGGCGAAAAACCTTTTGCTTTCCCGCCTCATGCTCTACTCGCTGAGCGCGAGTTTCCTGCGAAAGTTCGCCTTTTTCAAGGCGCGTGAGTACGCGCGGGCGCTGGAGAAAGAGAACGAGCACGTCCTGTTCGAGGTTGCAGGAGACTTTTTCCCGTCGCTGGAAAAGGCCGACGGAGGATTCACGGTTTCGCTTATCGATTATCTGCAGTACGGCCGCAGCCTGCCTCAGGCAAACGTCGACAAGGGCAAGGTTTTTTTCGCCCAAGACGATTTGCGCGCGTGCCTGCGCGAGGCGGTCCAAGAGCGCATTGCGGATTCGGAAAAGCTTTCGGCAAAGCTTCCTGAAAATATTGCAAACGCAGCGCTGCGATTGAAGGAGTTCGTCCCACGAGATTTCACGCCGCAGTTCAAGGGAAAGCTGCTGCAGC
>C687J35174_10009862_pt1 | contig 11935 bp, 10 predicted proteins | sample RifCSPhighO2_01_FD_35174 | JGI IMG/M metagenome (IMG submission 35174) | reverse complement strand
GGCCGTCACGGCGGGTACCAGATAGAACAGGCTGGTGACATTCACCAGATTGCCCCGGGCGATCAAGCGGTACAGCAACAAGGTCGCCAGCACCGACACCACCAGGCCCATCCACAACACGGGCACGATGAAACCGCTACCGTGTTCGAAATGAAAGGGCTGGAACGGCACGAAAATCCCGCAAAGCAACAGCCCCGCCAGATACTGCACCGGCAGCGTGCCGAGCGGATTGTCGGTGATGCGTTTCTGCATGATCGAACCCATGGTCATGCTTGCCAGCGCGAGCAGGCCGAACAGCATCCCGGCCAGCGACATGCCGGCCAGGCCGATGCCCTGATAGACCACCATGATCAAGCCGGTCAAGCCCAGCGACAGGCCGAACATTCGGCTGGCTGAGCGCTGACGCTCCATGAGCACCACCGTGAGAATCGGTTGCACGCCCATGATGGTCGCCATCACACCGGGCGTGACCTTGAGGTCGAGCGCCAGCAGATAAAAAATCTGGTACGCCCCCAGTAACACCATACCGGTGGCCATCGCATAGCGCATCGCCCGGCCGCCCTTGGGCAACTTCAACTTGAGCAACGGCATCAACAACACCAGGCCGCACAAGGCGATGACGAAGCGAATCAACAGAAAGGCAAAGGGTGACGCATGGGCCAACCCCCACTTGGAGAAGATCGCCCCGCTGCTCCACAGCAGAACGAACAGGCTCGTGGAAGCCGCCGCGAGCGCGGACTTTTTTGAAAGGACAAACATGAAATACCACCTGTAGTCAGGCAAGAAGCCAACTCAGCCGAAGCTGAAATCCAGTAGTTTTTTTACGGGCGTATTTGCAGGCGGGCAGGGAAACAGCAGAAAACGCTGATCAGCCCGAAATGCCAACACCCGGCGGCGCTACGACTGCGCACACCGACGTGCTACTGACAGGTGGAGGGTAATGACTGATCTGCACAGGCTGCTGGTTCCCGCACGGCACGACGCCAGCGTTGACCGCTGAATCGACTACCGCGTTGATGAGGGATGCAGGCATTGGGCTGATCTTTTTCGAGGGATTAAGAAAGCAGGTCATGAGGACCTGCTTGTGTTGACTATACCCAGAGCTCGACACCCTTGGCAATGCATTGGAAGGCGTGACAGGCATCAACCCGCTTGCAAAAGACGGTTGAGGTACTGGCCGTAACCATTTTTCGCCAAGGGGGCCGCCAGTCTTTGCAACTGATCGGCATCGATCCATTTCTGCCGGAAAGCAATTTCTTCAGGGCACGCGACTTTCAGGCCCTGGCGACGTTCGAGCGTGGCAATGAACAGACTGGCATCGAGCAGTGAGTCGTGAGTCCCGGTATCCAGCCAGGCATAACCGCGCCCCATGATTTCTACCGACAGGTTGCCCTGGTCCAGGTAAAGACTGTTGATATCGGTGATTTCCAGCTCGCCACGCGCCGATGGCTTGATGCTCTTTGCCATCTCGACCACGTCCTGGTCATAGAAATACAAGCCGGTGACCGCAAAGTTCGACTTGGGCTTGAGTGGCTTTTCTTCCAGGCTGATCGCCTTGCCCTGGCCGTCGAACTCGACCACGCCGTAACGCTCCGGGTCATTGACGTGATAGGCAAAGACACTCGCCCCGGACTGGCGCGCCATGGCACTTTGCAGAATGTTGATGAAGTCGTGGCCGTGATAGATGTTGTCACCCAGGACCAGGGCGCTGGGGTCGTTGCCGATAAAGTCTTCGCCGATGATGAATGCCTGCGCCAGGCCATCGGGCGAAGGCTGCACGGCATAGGTAATGTTCAGGCCCCAACGGGCGCCATCCCCCAGCAGCTGCTCGAAACGCGGCGTGTCCTGGGGTGTGGAAATGATCAGGATATCGCGGATACCCGCCAGCATCAGGGTGCTCAGTGGGTAGTAGATCATCGGCTTGTCGTAAACCGGCAGCAGCTGCTTGGAGATGGACAGTGTCGCCGGATGCAGACGTGTACCGGAGCCGCCGGCAAGGATGATGCCTTTACGATTGAGCATATTCATTTCTCCAGTATTTCTGCGAGCATCCGTGTCACGCCGACTTTCCAGTCAGGCAAGCTCAGCGCAAAGGCCTTTTGCAGTTTTCGCGTATCGAGTCGGGAGTTGCCTGGGCGTCGTGCCGGCGTCGGGTACGCCTCGGTGCCGATCGCCTCGACCATTGCCGGGGTTACCTTGAGATTCATGCCTGCGCGCTCGGCTTGTTCTAGTACAAATCGAGCATAGCGACACCAGGTGGTTTCGCCAGTGGCGGCAAGGTGATAGATCCCGCCCAATTGCGGGTCGGCCAGTACACTGCGGATGACATGGGCGGTCACATCCGCCAGCAATTCGGCACCGGTTGGCGCCCCGAACTGGTCATCGATCACGGCCAGGCTTTCACGTTCACGGGCCAGGCGCAGCATGGTCGTGGCAAAGTTGTTGCCCCGCGCGGAATACACCCAGCTGGTTCGCAAGATCAGATGCGCACAGCCGCTGGCGGCAATCGCCTGTTCGCCGGCCAGCTTGCTGGCGCCATAGACACTCAATGGCGCTACCGGATCAGTTTCCTGCCAGGGTTGGTCGCCAAGCCCTGCGAACACATAATCGGTGGAGTAATGCACCAGCAGAGCCTTGAGCCGTAGCGCCTCTTGCGCCAGCACTGCCGGCGCATCGGCATTGATCCGATAGGCCAGCTGCGATTCGCTTTCGGCCTTGTCGACCGCAGTGTAGGCCGCGGCGTTAACGATAACGTCCGGCGCGAAGCGTTGCACGGTAGCGGCCAGCCCCGGCAAATCATTCAGGTCACCGCAGTACGCCTGGCTTGAGGAGTCCAGCGCCAACACTTCTCCAAGGGGCGCAAGGCTGCGTTGCAACTCCCACCCCACCTGGCCGTTCTTGCCGAGCAAGAGCAGCTTCATGCGCGGCGCCCGGCATAATTTTTCTCGACCCATTCGCGGTAGGCACCGGACTGGATATTGCGCACCCAATCCTGGTTGTCCAGGTACCACTGGACGGTTTTGCGAATGCCGGTCTCAAAGGTTTCTGCCGGCTTCCAGCCCAGTTCACGTTCGAGTTTGCGGGCATCGATGGCATAACGACGGTCGNGCCCTGGCCGATCGGTCACATAGCTGATTTGTGCATGGTAGGGCTGGCCGTCCGCGCGCGGACGTAGCTCATCAAGCAACGCGCAGACGGTGTGCACGATTTCCAGGTTGGTTTTTTCGTTCCAGCCACCGACGTTGTAGACCTCACCTACGCTGCCGGCCTCCAACACGCGGCGGATGGCGCTGCAGTGGTCCTTGACGTACAACCAGTCGCGGATTTGCTGGCCATCGCCATAGACCGGCAATGCCTCACCGGCCAGCGCGTTGACGATCATCAACGGAATCAACTTTTCCGGGAAATGATATGGCCCATAGTTGTTCGAGCAGTTGGTGGTCAGTACGGGCAGGCCATAGGTGTGATGATAGGCGCGCACCAGGTGATCGCTGGCGGCTTTGCTCGCCGAGTAGGGACTGTTGGGTTCATACGCGTGACGTTCGGTGAACGCCGCCTCGTCCTTGGCCAGCGAACCATAGACTTCGTCGGTAGACACATGCAGGAAGCGAAAGGCCTGCAACGAATCGCTCGCCAGCCCTTTTACGTAGGCGCGTACGGCTTCCAGCAAACGAAATGTGCCAACGATGTTGGTGTCGATGAATGCCTGTGGCCCGTGGATGGAGCGGTCGACATGCGACTCGGCGGCAAAATTGAGAATGGCACGGGGCCGGTGCTCTTCGAGCAAGCCTTCGACCAAGGCGCTGTCGCCGATATCGCCTTGCACGAATACATGCTGCGTATTGCCCGTCAGGCTGCTGAGGTTATCCAGGTTGCCGGCATAGGTCAGCTTGTCCAGATTGACTACGGTTTCGTCGGAGTGAGCCAGCCAGTCCAATACGAAGTTTGCCCCAATGAAGCCTGCACCGCCAGTTACCAGGATGGTCATTGATTCAGACCTTTTTCAGTAAGGTTGCGAGGATCGGGCCCAGGTTCTCAAAGACGCATTGCCCCTTCAAAACCGGCAGGCTTGAAAACCGTGCAGCCCGGTTAAAACCCAATGGCGTTACGGCCAAGGCAATTCTGCTGTCGCAAGGGTTGAATTAGGTTTTGAACATTCAGCGCACGCCAGTTCTGCGACCGGCTCCATATACTCTCTGGGCGCCCTGACGGCATTTACGGGCGACATTTGTAATATAGCAAAGCTTCCAAAAATAAAAAAAAGATCGCCTGATGGCGATATTTTTTCCTGTCGTTGTGGCCAGCAGTTGTTCAGCCCAGCAGCCAATGAGCCAGCAAAGCCAGCACACCGATCGCCAATACCGGCCGCATTACCCGGTACGCCTTGGGATAACGACGTTTCCACTGCTTGATCGCCCCACTGAACCTGTCGCTGAATCGCTTGCTCCAGGCATAGGCCTGGTTAATCCCGCCTACGCGTTCATCCGCAAGGTTCTGCGGCGCGGTGGCGCGCCCCAGCAGGCCACTGATCCAGCGGTTGATTCCCGTGATCAAGCGATTGCTGAGCGGGCGCTCGATGTCGCAGAACAGGATGACCCGGGGCTTGTCGGTTTCGTTCTTGACCCAGTGCACATAGGTTTCGTCGAACATCACGTCTTCACCGTCACGCCAGGCGTAGGCCTGACCGTCGACGTAGATGCGGCAAGCGTCGCTATTGGGCGTCGCCAACCCCAGGTGATAGCGCAGGGAGCCGGCGAATGGATCGCGGTGCGGATTAAGATGACTGCCCCCCGGCAGCAGGGCGAACATGGCCCCCTTGACGTTGGGAATCGCACTGACCAGCGCCACGGTCTTCGGGCACAGCAGTTCGGCCGAAGGCAAGGGTTTGTCGTACCACTTCAGGTAAAAACGCTTCCAGCCCTTCTTGAAAAACGAACCGAACCCGGCGTCGTTGTTTTTTTCCGCGGCGCGAATGTAACCCTCATCAAACAGGTGCATCGCTTCGTCGCGGATAATTTCCCAGTTGTACTTAAGCACATCCAGCTCGGGAAACTTGCTGCGGTCCAGGTAGGGTTTTGAAGGCACGCCGGAGAACAGGTACATCATGGCATTGTAGGGGGCAAACAGGGCCGAGTGGTTGACAAATTGACGCAAGACCGGCAACCGCGCCTTGCCGCGCAAATGCACATAGTAGGTACTGCCCAGAAACAGCAGCAACAACGACGCTTTCGCGGCAATCGAAACGCTCATCAACAACTCCTTGATCGATAGACATCTGCGCAACGCCATTCCTCGACGCGGCCATAGGCATGATAACCACTACCAATCACGGGGAAAACCCGCGGAACCCGAGATACAGTGTCAAGCAATGCGTAACAAATCACTTCTTAACACAGCGTGCCTGAACGCTTGCTGATCGACGTCATTCACACTCGATGAAGAAGGGATGCCCCCTCTCCACCGTTTGAAGCTTCGCTGCCCGTTACTGCTGATTCTCCTGCTCGGTGAACAGATCGCTGAACAGCATGCTCGACAAGTAACGTTCACCGGAATCCGGAAGGATCACGACAATGGTCTTGCCCTGCATTTCCGGGGTCTCCGCCAGGCGCACCGCCACTGCCATCGCGGCGCCGCAGGAAATGCCGCACAGAATGCCTTCTTCCTGCATCAAGCGCAGGGCCATGGCCTTGGACTCCTCGTCGGTGACCAGCTCCACCCGGTCGACGATCGACAGGTCGAGGTTTTTCGGCACAAAACCGGCACCGATGCCCTGGATCTTGTGCGGGCTGGGTTTGATTTCTTCACCGGCCAACGCTTGGGAAATCACCGGTGATACAGCGGGCTCCACCGCCACCGAGACGATAGGTTTGCCCTGGGTATTCTTGATATACCGCGAAACGCCGGTAATGGTTCCGCCTGTTCCGACACCCGCCACCAATACATCCACCGCACCGTCGGTATCGTTCCAGATCTCGGGCCCGGTGGTCTTTTCGTGGATGGCGGGGTTGGCCGGGTTGTCGAACTGCGCCGGCATGAAGTATTGGGCCGGATCACTGGCGACTATTTCCCCGGCCTTTTCGATCGCACCTTTCATGCCCTTGGCCGGCTCGGTCAGTACCAGCTCTGCCCCCAGTGCCTTGAGTACCTTGCGACGCTCGATGCTCATGGAGGCCGGCATGGTCAGTATCAATTTATAGCCTCGCGCGGCGGCCACGAAGGCCAGGCCGATGCCGGTGTTGCCGGAAGTCGGCTCGACAATGGTCATGCCCGGCTTGAGCCTGCCTGTGCTTTCGGCATCCCAGATCATGTTGGCACCGATCCGGCACTTGACCGAGTAACCGGGGTTGCGTCCCTCTATCTTGGCCAGGATGGTGACGCCGCGCGGCGCGATACGGTTGATCTGCACCAACGGCGTATTACCGATGGAATGGGCATTGTCAGCGTAGATACGGCTCATGGCTGGGTCCTTAACGACAGCATTGAAATAGGGCACCAAGGTAAGCCTCTTGCCCGTAGGCGTCCAGTCAGGTCGAACGTCCGGAGGTGACTGTAGTCAATGCTTTAGAACGCCAGAGAATTACCACCATGAAACGTCGATACCGCTGGCCCTTGTGGAGCTTCACCGGCCTCGTTGTGCTGCTGGTTGCCCTGCACTTCGCCCTGCCCTACCTGGTGCGCGACTACCTCAATGACAGGTTGGCGAACATGGGCGCCTACCGCGGCGAGATCGCCGACGTGGACCTGGCCCTGTGGCGCGGAGCCTACAAGATCAACGGTTTGAAAATCGTCAAGGTCGAGGGCAAGGTGCCGGTGCCCTTCGTCAACGCGCCATTGATCGACCTTTCGGTCAGCTGGCATTCGCTGTGGTATGACCACGCGGTGGTCGCCGAAGTGAAGTTCGTCAAGCCTGAGGTCAACTTCGTCGATGGCGGGGCCAACAAGAAAAACTCGCAAACGGGTGAAGGCACCGACTGGCGCGCCCAACTGGGTAAATTGCTGCCAATAACCCTCAACGAAGTAAAAATCGACGATGGCAAGATCACCTTTCGCAACTTCAACTCCAAACCACCGGTGAACCTGAATGCCACCAAGGTCGACCTGAACATCTACAACCTCACCAACGTGGTCGACTCCAAAGGCAAGCGCGATGCCCGATTCGATGGCAAGGCGCTGCTGCTGGGGCATGCCCCCCTGGAAACCACCGCCACTTTCGATCCACTGAGTAACTTCGAAGACTTCGAGTTTCGCATGCGAGCCCGGGACATTCAGCTCAAACGCATGAACGACTTCGCTTCAGCCTATGGCAAGTTCGATTTCAATGCCGGCCATGGCGACGTCGTGATCGAAGCCCAAGCCAAAAAAGCCAAATTGACGGGCTATATCAAGCCGCTGCTCAGGGATGTCGACGTGTTCAACTGGCAACAGGACGTGGAAAACAAGGACAAGGGGATTTTTCGTTCCATCTGGGAGGCGCTCGTCGGCGGCACCGAAACCGTACTGAAAAACCAGGGCAAGAACCAGTTTGCGACCCGTGTCGAGCTAAGCGGAAACGTCCATCAAAAAGATATCAGCGCGTTCCAGGCGTTTTTGCAGATTTTACGCAATGGTTTCATTCAGGCATTCAATGCTCGCTACGAACAACCCAAGCCGGACGCCGGTTAACGTTGCCGCCAATACTGAGTCAAGATGTGACGCTCCATTCAGAGACTGAATAGGCCGTCTGCGTTCACAGTCGACCGGGCGTCGCGTTATAGTCGAGGCTGACCATTTATATTCCCGCCCTGCCTCGCTCAGGCCGGCGTTACCGTTCGAGGATTAGCAGATGAAGTTCGAAGGCACCCAGGCCTACGTCGCCACCGATGACCTTAAGCTGGCGGTCAACGCCGCCATCACCCTGGAGCGGCCACTGCTGGTCAAGGGTGAACCAGGCACCGGCAAGACCATGCTCGCCGAGCAACTGGCCGACTCCTTTGGCGCCAAGCTGATCACCTGGCACATCAAATCGACCACCAAGGCGCACCAGGGCCTGTACGAGTACGACGCGGTCAGCCGCCTGCGCGACTCGCAGCTGGGCACGGAAAAGGTCCACGACGTTCGCAACTACCTGAAGAAAGGCAAGCTCTGGGAAGCTTTCGAGTCCGAAGAGCGCGTGATCCTGCTGATCGACGAAATCGACAAGGCCGACATCGAGTTCCCCAACGACCTGTTGCAAGAACTCGACAAGATGGAGTTCTACGTCTACGAGATCGACGAGACCATCAAGGCCAAGAAGCGCCCGATCATCATCATCACCTCCAACAACGAGAAAGAGCTGCCGGACGCCTTCCTGCGCCGCTGCTTCTTCCACTACATCGCGTTCCCTGATCGTACCACGATGCAGCGGATCGTCGACGTGCACTACCCGGACATCAAGAAAGACCTGGTCAGCGAAGCACTGGACGTGTTCTTCGACGTGCGCAAGGTGCCGGGCCTGAAGAAGAAGCCTTCGACCTCCGAGCTGGTGGATTGGCTGAAGCTGCTGATGGCCGACAACATCGGCGAAGCGGTGCTGCGCGAACGCGATCCAACCAAGGCCATCCCGCCGCTGGCAGGTGCCCTGGTGAAGAACGAACAGGACGTGCAATTGCTTGAGCGCCTGGCGTTCATGAGTCGTCGCGGTAGTCGTTGATCATCTGGGGCAAATGCCATGCTGCTCAATCTGTTCAATGAAATGCGCGCAGCCAAGGTACCGGTCTCGGTGCGCGAGCTGCTGGACCTGATCAACGCGCTGAAGCAGCGCGTTACCTTCGCCGACATGGACGAGTTCTATTACCTGTCCCGGGCGATCCTGGTGAAGGACGAAAAGCATTTCGACAAGTTCGACCGGGCCTTCGGGGCCTACTTCAATGGTCTGGAAAAGCTCGATGATCATCTTCAGGCGTTGATCCCGGAAGACTGGCTACGCAAGGAATTCGAACGCTCCCTGACCGACGAGGAACGGGCGGCGATCCAGTCCCTCGGTGGCCTCGACAAGCTGATCGAAGAATTCAAGAAACGCCTGGAAGAACAGAAGGAACGCCATGCCGGTGGCAACAAGTGGATCGGCACCGGTGGTACCAGCCCGTTCGGTTCCGGCGGTTTCAACCCGGAAGGCATTCGGGTCGGCGATGCCGGCAAGCGCCAGGGCAAGGCCGTGAAAGTCTGGGATCAGCGCGAGTACAAGAACCTCGACGATTCAGTCGAGCTGGGCACGCGCAACATCAAGGTCGCCCTGCGTCGCTTGCGCAAGTTTGCCCGCCAGGGTGCAGCCGAAGAACTCGATATCGATGGCACCATCGACCACACCGCGAAAGATGCCGGGTTGCTGAACATCCAGATGCGTCCGGAACGGCGCAACACCGTCAAGCTCTTGCTGCTGTTCGATATCGGCGGTTCGATGGACGCCCACGTGAAGATCTGCGAAGAGCTGTTCTCGGCGTGCAAGACCGAGTTCAAGCACCTGGAGTACTTCTACTTCCACAACTTCATTTATGAATCGGTGTGGAAGAACAACATGCGTCGCACCTCCGAACGCACCTCCACCATGGACTTGCTGCATAAATACGGCGCCGATTACAAAGTGATCTTCATCGGTGACGCCGCCATGGCGCCCTACGAAATCACCCAGGCCGGTGGCAGCGTCGAGCACTGGAACGAAGAAGCCGGCTACGTGTGGATGCAGCGGTTCAAGGAGAAGTACAAGAAGCTCATCTGGATCAACCCTTACCCGAAAGATACCTGGGGCTATACCTCGTCGACCAATATCGTCAGGGATTTGATTGAGGACCAGATGTATCCGTTGACGTTGCGGGGGCTTGAGGAAGGGATGCGGTTTCTTTCCAAATAATCTCGGGTGTCTGGTTGGACGCCTTCGCGAGCAGGCTCGCTCCCACAGCTGATCTTTGTAATACATGAGATCCCTGTGGGAGCGAGCTTGCTCCGGGCGGCGTTCCGACGAAGCTTTTTAATGGTTCAAAAACAGACGCAAATACTCGACTTGTTCGCGATGCGCCACCTCCTGCACCACCGGCCGCAACCGCACCTGCGCCCCCGGCAAACACTGCGCCAATCGCGCCAGCGCCAACGGCGTCAATGCCCCCAACCGCGGATAACCGCCAATGGTCTGCCGATCATTGAGCAGCACGATCGGCTGGCCGTCCGGCGGCACTTGCACAGCCCCCAATGGAATGCCCTCGGAAATCATCGGTTTGCCTTGGTATTGCAACGCCGGTCCCAACAGCCGAATACCCATCCGGTCGGCACGGCTGTCGACGTTCCACACGCTGTTGAACGCATCGAACAGGCTCTGCCCGCTGAACTCACCGATCTGCGCACCGAGCACCAGGTCCAACGGCGTATCAAGCTTCAGGTCTGGCCGCTGATCGGCGGTCAGTTTGCGCAGCAACATCACCGAATTGCCCGAATAGTTCAAACTCGCGCCTTTGCTCAGCGCATGGCCCATGCCATCCAGTCCGCCAAGCTCCTCACGCACCACCGTCGAGCTGCTGCCCAACACCTTCGGCGCATCAAAACCACCTGGCGCGGCCAGATAGGCCCGGGCGCCGAGCAAGGGCTGGGTGAACTGCAAACGCTGACCTTTGTTCAGCCGGAAACTGCGCCAGGGTGCCAGCGGCTCGTCGTCCACCCGCGCGCCAAGATCCGCCCCGGCCAGCGCGAGCACGCAATCGTCCTCGGCCACTACGGTGAACCCGCCCAGGGTGATTTCGATCACCGGTGCATCCAGCCCGTTACCCAGCAACCAATTGGCCCACGACATCGAACGCCAATCAGCCGCGCCGCCCTGGGTCACGCCCAGATGGCGCACGCCGAAACGGCCTGCGTCCTGCAACAGGCACAGCGGTGTACTCGCTTCAATCGTCAGACGGCTCATGCCTGGGCCTCCAGTGGCGTGTCGTCACCGCCCAGGTTGATGAACTCGGCATGGTCGACCGCTTCGAAACGCACGGTGTCACCCGGCTGCATCAAGCTGTAGCCGTCACGGTTGCGATCGAACAATTTGGCCGGCGTGCGGCCGATCAGGTTCCAGCCGCCGGGCGATACCACTGGATAGGCGGCCGTCTGCCTTTCGGCGATACCAACGCTGCCGGCGGCAACCTTCTTGCGTGGCGTGCTCAGACGCGGTGCGGCGAGTGCCTCGTCCACCAGGCCCATGAACGCGAACCCCGGTGCGAATCCCAGCGCGAACACCTGATACTCACGTTCGCTATGACGACGGATCACCTCCTCCATCGCCAACCCACTGCGTTGCGACAACAAGCTCAGCTCTGGACCGACGCTCAAGTCGTACCACACCGGCAGCACGTGACATTTGCCACGAGTGCGCGCATTGGGCGACAGGTCGATAAGCGCTTCGGCAATCAATTCCCGGGCCTGGGTCGGGCTCAACGCGGTCAGGTCGTAATGCACCATCAAGGTCGTGTAGGACGGCACCAGGTCGATCAGATCCTTGCCGAACGCCGCCCGCAGGCTTTCACTGGCCGCCAGCATCCATGGCATGTTGGCTTCAGCGATTTCATCGAACAGACGCACCATCAGGCAATCGAGCGCGACCACTTCTACCCGCAGTTTCATGACGCGCCCTGCTGGTTCAAGGCTTCACGAATGCGCCGCACGGCCGCCACCGAACTGGCATTGTCGCCGTGCACGCACAGGGTGTTGGCCTGCAAGTGCAAGGCGCTGCCGTCGCTGGCGGTGAGGTGATCGCCACGGGCGATGATCAACGCCTGCTCGATGATTTTCTCCGGTTCGTGATGCACCGCTCCCGGCAGTTGCCGCGAAACCAGCCTGCCGGCGCTGTCGTAGGCGCGGTCGGCGAAAGCTTCGAACCATAGGGTCACGCCATATTCTTCGCCCAATTGCTGCGCGGCGCTGTTGTCGCGGGTGGCCATCAGCATCA
>C687J35174_10009861_pt1 | contig 11936 bp, 13 predicted proteins | sample RifCSPhighO2_01_FD_35174 | JGI IMG/M metagenome (IMG submission 35174) | reverse complement strand
CTTGAACAATACATTCAACTTCCTGAATTATCTAGAACAAGGTTAAAGCCTCTGAAACTTTTGGAAGTGCCTAATTCTCCCGCTATTTTTGGGATCGAATCAGCTTCCAACGCAGAATATCAAGAAAAATTTGGGAAATTACTAGAGAAGAATAGGGAAAAAAGGTTGGAATACGAAAAGGAAAGAATAGAACAGCAAAAAAACTCTTATCCTTTTATAGATTTATCTTTTTTGAAAATGGTCGATAAAAAGACTTGTTTTTTACTGGATCCTGGCGGAAAATTGAGTGAAGGTTGGTGGGATCCTAAGAGCGTAGAAGATCAACACGAAATGGAAAGAGAGTGTTTTATTATTGCTGATCTTCCTTTATTCAGCATTCATAAATTAAATTACCCAGACTTTATGTTTTATGGTAATATTGTTCATGAAAAAGAGAAATTTTGGAGTTTCGAACCATACGCAGGACTTGATAGGAACTATGTAACATACGAACAGGGTAGTTCATGTGTTAATATTGAAGACGATTATATAAAATCTAATTATCATAACAAGTTTTCACTTTACAGATTAAGATCATATCTAGAAGATAAAAAATTGGGTACCTTTGAATTTCTAAATACAACAGAGAAGATTATGTGGAATATTCAAGATAAAGAAGGGTTTAGATTTTCATTAACTTCTAGGTTTAATGGGCTTATTCCAGAAACATCTAAGGAGAGAATTTTTGAAGCGGGAAAATGCTTTGAGAGTTTAGAAAAAACTTATATTATAAAGGAAGCACAATGGGTATCAGGTAAATTAAAAGAACTTCCTTTATTAAGGGATCCATTAGTTGTAGCTATTGATACCAAACTTAGTGAGGCTAAGAAAGCTCGTCTAATTGATGTTTTCAATGCAACTTCCCTAGAAGACTATGTTTCAAGGGAATTTACTAAGGAAAACTTAGATATTAAAAAGAAAAATTGAAGCTAATCTAGAGAAAAATAAACGATATAATATGAAAAACATGACAAAAGATAACTTGGGAGAGAAAATTAAAAGTTTGGAAAGAGCGATTGACATAAAATTGGATAAAAAGAAAAAGGAAGAAACCGAAAGGGAGATTAGAAACCGAGAATATGTTCAATTCGAAAAAATGCATGGGGATGAAAAACATGAAATTTACCATTATATAAATGAATGGGCGGAAATTTTTTCTAAATCCGCAATTTTTCAGAAAATCTTAGAATTAGATCCGTTTCATAAAGATCATATTAAAATTTATGGGGGCGAATGGGGGCATAAACTCCCACAATATGGCGGATATGGTTGTTGGTCCTTTGTGACTCTTAATGAAAATAGCTCACTTGAATATAATGCTGGTTATAAGTGGATGGGTGTCAGTGAAAGATTTCCTCTTGATGAAGAGAATATTGATAGACTAAATTTACAATACATAAAAGATATTAATGATTCCATTAAATCTGAGAAAGTTTACGAATACATAAAGAAATCAAAGAATTTATAGACCTTATCAAATCCGCTTTAATAATATTTATAAACCTGGGAACTGGAATGATGTTAAGTAAAAATGACTCCTAAAAAATATACTTCAAAGATTGAATTTAATAAGCAATATAATAGCCTAGATATCGAGGTAAAATATGAAAGAGCCTATAGTAAAGAGGAGGAAGAACAAATAAGAGACTACTTCCATTGGAGAGCAAAACAAAGAGGAGATATAGTAGCAAGGGGCGATATCCAAGTTCACCCCCAAAGTGGGGACATTACAGAGGAAATTATATCTTTTAGAGCTTGCATTGGAAGAGAAATTTATTTAGGTTTGAAAAGAGTCCAAAAAAATGCCCCTTATGTTTTTCCTCTGCTTATTAAAGACCTAAACAAATATCAAGAGAGCAATCCGGATAAAACAGAACTTGTTAAGCACACCATTAGAGGATTAGAAAAGATTATAAAAAAGGATTTACAAAAACAAAAGAATTTATAAGTCTCCTAATCTAAATATCCTAATGAAAGAAAAAGAGAGTAAAAACGAAGGCTATTATGCAGTAAGCGCATTGCTATCATTAATTTTGATAATTGTCATTCATTATTTTACTCTTAAGACATTTTTTATCGCCTATCCCACCTTACACGTAATAATTTCATTGCTCGGATACATTATCCTCTCATCTTTTCTAAGCTATGTACTAAGTAAGTTTTGGAACTAAACAAACAGTATATTTACCTAATTGTTATTACTAACAAGTTACATTGACTAGAAAGATTTATATATTCAATTAAAAGTGTATAAATATGTCTAAAGACAGCTACGATACAAGTGCTAAACGTTTAAGCATAGAAAAACAAAAGGAATTTATTAGGAAGAATTTATTAGAAGGAACTAGAAAAGATCCAAGTGACATAAAGGTAGCTTTTTTTCCAGGTACAGAAGCTTTAGAATATAGGTTAGCATATCAACCACTAAATATTACTCCTCAAAATATAACAGGCATAGAAATAGCTACACAGCGTCATTCGCGTTGGAGAAAGAAAGGCCTTTTTCATATAACTGAAAAACCTGTTGACGCACTTGATTTCTTTAATATGTATGATGGTCCAAAATTTGATGTGATAAGCCTTGATTATGATGGTTTCTTTAGTGAAAACGTAGATAGAACATTGGAGGCCATAGCTAAAAGGCAAGTGTTAAATGAAAAGGGGATATTATCCCTTAATTGTTATGGAAAGAGAGAAAATGATTTAACAAAAAGTAAATATTTACTTCCTCTTATATGCGACGCCTTTCTTTCTCAAAAGGAGGAGGGCTCCTTAGGAAGCGGTGTTTCAGCTTCAATGCATGGTGATAAGTTTATGACAAAATTTTACAAATTCTTAAGTTCGTTACCTAAAGAAATAAATGATGAAAAATTTGAAGCAGCGTTATTGAAGAGGTTTGACCTGAAGGAATTAAGAAATAGAGGAATTATAGGCCATGTAATTCTAGATTTTATGATTAGGCCTTTTGAGTCTAAAGCATTACCGATTCATATGAAACATCCTAACTTTCAACAATGGCAAAAAGAAATTGAAAAAGCAAAAGAAAAGACTTCTGTAGTTAAAGATCTAGATAAGAAATTCCATCCAGTATTAAAACAATATCTGAAGGAAAAGGGGTATCCCGAATCGTTAGGATTCATACTAGTTCATTCAGATTTAAATTCTTATTACCTTGAAAATATGAGATCATACTCCTACATAAGTGATAGCGGTGCGGAAATGTTTAACAATATCTTTTTCTTTGATCAGAAAAGAGAGATATTTAATAAATATAAACATCTCCAAGATAAAATATTTACGCCAGATTTTCCAGTAGGGCTTTTGAAAGAAGACTTGGTCTCTAAATTAGAAAAAGAAGGTAGAATGCTAATAAGTGCTGGAAGTGTGGTACAAGCCTTAAAATTTCAGAGGAAAATTAGAGAAGAAATAGATAAGATAAAAGGAATTGAAGGAGAAATAAGAAAAGATGCTAATGTGATATTTAAAAGCACTTCAAGTATTAGTCAAAGAGTAGCTAAATGCATCCCACTTGGATCTTCTTTCAAACCAATAATTAAAAGTAAAGAAAAATTAAGAGAAATAGTTAGCGCTGGTTTATCAAGAGAAGAGATTGAATCCCAGTTTAGAATATCTAAAAATATTCGGGGAAGTTTAAACGCATATATCGCTCATCGTACTATGGGTAGTTATAAAGAAGAAAAATTAGAAAGTAATTCTTCAATTTTGCCATCATCTAAGAATGGGCAAGAGAACCATGAAAACAAAGATTACAGACAAACACATATTGTACCAGAGAATAAATTTCAAAGGCTTATAAAAAGAGGAAATATATCTGAAAATGCTGCATTGAGAATTAATTATTTTAAGGAAGACATTGAACTAAGTGAAAGAAAAAGGAAAGAGCTATACCGGTCAATTTCAGATAGTAATTGGTATATGGATTTAGAAAATAGATCTGTTAATGACATAAAAATATACGCTTTTTTTGATGATTTAATGTTAGAAGTCAAAAGAGGTAATGATTTAAATAAAAAAAGAGTTAGAAATATATGGAATAAGATTTTACAGTCGGATAAATTATATACTTCCGTTATATACGATCCAAAATCTAAGAAAGAATCAATCCACAATCTTACAGCAGAGGAAAATAGAAATGTTTATGAGTTAATTGAACGTGGAGTTTCTGATAAAGAAATAGCTAGGACATATGGACTAAACCAAAGGCAAATTGGTGCAAGAAAGGCTTGGATAACGATGAAAAGAAGTTCCTAACTAGATAAACTCCACACTAAACTTCCCTTCTTTAATCTCTTTAGCATTTACAACTCTTTTAAAATCCGCCAAAACTTCTCCCAACCCTTTAATCTCTTCCTTAGACATCTCCAGTACTATCTCAGAATTCATCGCCTTCTTTGCCTCCGACTTTGCTTGCCTAACCCTTGAAATAATTTCAATAAGTTTAGCCCAATCAGAATTATCGTCTTTCCCCTCTCTTATCTTCAAAGCAATAGGCCAATTAGAAGTATGAATTGACTTGTCTCCCTCAAACTTCTTAAAATACTCCTGATAAAGTTCTTCAGTAATGAAAGGGGTGAAAGGAGCAAATAATTTCAGGATAGTAAGTAAAGAATTATACAGGACATAAAAAGCCGATGCCTTTTCTTCCCCTGTACCATTATAAACTCTATTCTTTACAATCTCCAAATAATTATCTGCAAATGTTTTCCAGAAAAAGCTATCTCCCTCTGCTCTGGCCTTAGAATAATTATAATCCTCAAACGCTTCCGTCGTACTCGTAATTAATTTATTTAACTGCGAAAGAAAAAGTCTATCTGTCTCTACCAATTTAGGCATCTTCTCCTGATGCTTCAAGTTCATAAAAACAAACTTAGTAGCATTCAATATCTTGGTAATAAACCTCCTCCCGCTGGTTATCTCGTTCTCGCTATAATCCAAATCTTCTCCCAATTTAGAAGAAGCAGCCCAATACCTTAAAACATCTGCCCCGTATTCATTCATTACTTTTCTAGGATCAATTACATTTCCTTTACTCTTACTCATCTTCTCTCCCTTCAATGTAACAAAACCAGAGATAGTAATATCATTCCAAGGCACACTTTGCTCATGATATAAAGATTTTACAATTGTATAAAATGCCCACGTCCTTATTATATCGTGGCCTTGAGGTCTTAAACTATAAGGAATCTTTATCTTCCCCCCAACAATGGAAGAAGCAATTTGAGGCGTCAGAGAGGAAGTTGCCCAAGTATCTAGAACCTTCTTCTCTCCTTCTGTTTCCTTCTTGCATTTAGGACAATTTTTCTTAATTTGTAAAGGGTCAACAGGCAACTCGGATTCTTTAGCCAATACAATCTCCCCGCAATTCTTGCAATGCCAAACAGGTATTGGAATACCAAAATGCCTATCTCTTGAAATAGACCAATCCCAATCAAGCCCATTTATCCAATTCTCATATCTCTTGAACATATGTTCAGGATGCCATTTTATCTTCTTTCCCTGCTCAATCAACTCCTTTTTCTTATCTAATATCTTAACAAACCATTGCTCAACAGGAAGAAACTCAATCTCTGTCTGACACCTATCGTGAACATTTACAGTATGCTTAATTGTCTTCTGCGAAACAATAAATCCTTTTTCCTTAAGTTCCTCAAGAATCTTCTTCCTAGCTCCTTTTATTGGAATTCCAACGTAAGGCTCAATATTCAATCTCCCATCCAAATTAATTATTATCCTCTGTCCTAATTTATGTCTCTTAACTGCATCAACATCGTATTTATCTCCATAAGAACATATCATTAGAGCCCCCGTGCCCTTCTCTATATCTGCTGATGAATCAGCAATTATCGGCACTTCCTGCCCAAACAAAGGAACAATTGCCTTTTTCCCAATAAGACTCTTATATCTCTTATCTCCAGGGTTAACGAAAATAGCAACACACGCCCCTAAAAGTTCTGGTCTCGTAGTTGCTATTTCTAATCCTCCCGAACCAACTTTAAATTTAATAGTTGTAAAGAAAGTTTCTTTCTCTTTATCCTCAAGTTCCGCCTGTGCGACAGGAGTCTGACACTCAGGACAATAAATTGTAGGAAATTTCTCCCTATACACTCTACCTTTGCTATATAAGTCAATAAAAGACTTCTGCGAGATTTTCTGAGAATTTTTATCTATTGTAGAATATGAGATATCATAGTCACAAGAAATACCCAAGTTTTTCCAATCCTGCACAAAATCCGGAGTTATCTCCTTCAAAGTCTTCAAACACAAAGCAATAAAATCCGCTCTGGACATAGACTTACTTTTTACCCCTTTTAGTTTCTCAATTAATCTTTCAGTAGGAAGGCCATTATCATCGGTTCCAAATGGATAGAATACCTCTTGCCCCATCATCCTTCTAAATCTAGCAATGAAGTCCTGCTGCGAATAAGAAAATGCGTGTCCAACATGCATTTTCCCTGAAACAGTTGGAGGGGGCGTATCTATGGAATATATTTTCTTCTTTCCCCCTGTACTAAATTTATAAGTTTTCTCCTTTTTCCAATACTTTAACCATTTCTCTTCAATCTCCTTATGATCTATTCCCATTCTAATCCAAAGAAGGCAAGGATTTTAAGGCTTTTGTTACATAAAAATAAAAGAAGCTATTACCAAAACAAAAGATTTAAATAGTTAGATAATCTAGTAAAAATAACTAAATATTAATAGTAAGAATGGGAATCACAAAAATAACTAGAAATTATCAAATAACTTTACCTAAAGATATAAGAAAGATAATAAATGTAAAGGAAGGAGATGACATAATATTTCTAGTGGAAGACGATAAAGTTTTTTTAACTAAATCAAAGGAAAATCAAGTCATGGCTGCAGCAGGCATCTGGAAAAACATTAAAGAAAATGGAGAACAATATCAAAAAAGGATAAGAGGACAATGGAAAAAGAGACAGAAAGAACTGAATTGGTGATGATTGACTCAAGCATCTTTGTCGACCACCTCCGCAATTATGCTCCTGCAGTAAATTTTTTTAGTTCCCTCGACTATAGTAAAGGTCTATTCTCTGCCATAACAGAAACAGAATTAATGGTCGGAAAAAGCTGTAACGATAATTCTGTCAGAATAGCCATATTAAATATGCTAAACAATTTTAAGAAAATAGATGTGAATAATAGAATAGCGCTATTGGCAGGAGATTTATCAAGAATACACGAAATCGATTTACCCGACTCGATAATAGCGGCTACAGCTTTAGTAAATAAAGCCGTTTTATTAACTCGTAATATTAAGGATTTTTCCAAAATTAAAGGCCTCAAAACAAAGTCTCCTTATTAAAGATGGATAAGAAAAAGGAATTCATTAAAATTTTCAAAAAAGCAGAAAAAAAGTACGGCAAGAACACAAAGAGACTTGCAGGAGAAGGTTGGCAACATGATTGGCAAGTCCTTATTACTACAATTATGTCTGCCCAAAGTAGAGATGAAACAACCATAAAAATTGGGGAAGAGTTATTCAAGAAATATCATTCTCTTGAAAGTTTAGCAAAAGCAAGTTACGATGACGTTCTAAACATTTTCAAAGGTCTAAACTATAATAAAACAAAAGCAAAAAATGTTATTGCCTCTGCTAAAATGTTAATTGAAGAATTTAAAGGAAAACTTCCAGACACAATAGAACTTCTAATAACTCTCCCAGGTGTAGGAAGAAAAACAGCAAATCTTGTAATTACAGAAGTCCATGAAAAGGATGGAATAACTGTAGACACCCACGTTCACCGTATCTCAAACGTCCTAGGTTTTGTCAAAACAAAAAATCCGACTCAAACAGAATTTGCTCTGAAAAAACTCGTTCCAAAAAAATACTGGAGCAGAATCAACCGCCTCTTCGTCCTCTGGGGTAAAGATGTCCCTGGAAGAGATAAGAAAAGATTTCTAAAGAAGCTTGATGAAAAGAATTGATTAAGCAGCCTTACTAATTACACTTGAAGCCACAAATTGCTCTAATAATGAACTTCCATTCCCGCCAATTACCAAAGAATCGCTTGATCCAAAAGGACGCATGTAAGAATAATGATATTCTCCATCTTCTTCATTACTTCTTAAACGAGTATTAAAGCGATATTTTCCAGATTCCTCTTCTCTTTGTTCATTTAAATAATTTCTAGAATTATTTCTACCATAAAACTTAGAAGAGCTAATTGAAGCGTAATCTATTACCTCTTTCCTATTTCCTGAATTCCCCATAGGATAAATATGATTGCTTAACCAACTCAAATAGCCTTTTTGTTTTTCATACAATTTGGAGCTAGAGCTATTTTCATTATTGTAACTATTAGTAGGTTTGGCCCCAACTGCTCTAAAGTCATATATTCTTCTTTCCAGCATATAAAAAACACAATATTTCTCTATAAAAACATTTACCCTATGGCTAATTGACTAACTATTAAGTAACAACAAATAAAAGGATTTAAATACAGTATCTTTTAACAAATAGTATGAAAAATCCACTGCAATATGTAGACGATACAATAATGTACGGCGTAAACAAAGGAGTCCACGCCTGGAATTGGACAACTGGAAGAACTAAAGCAGATTTAGCAAACGAAATGCTTACAGTAGCATCTGTAAGCGAATCGTTAGGCGCCATTTTTATGGGCCGTATAGCACCTATTGCATTTATTATGGTTGCCCCATCCATGCTATTCTTCAGCCATTTTGCCCAAAAAATAAATACAAAACAAGAAAAATTGGAAGAAGAGGCTTTAGAAAATGAAGCATTGAGCCTTGATGCTAAATTAAATAATAATTCTCACAAAGCAAACGCTTATCTTTGGTTATCTGGATCTACTTTCCAATACGCACCGAAAGAAACAGATTATAATGCTAATTTAGGATTGGGTACAGGCCATGCACTAAGATCTCTCTCCCACTTCGTCATGAGAGCAGATTACCTTCCTCCAAGAAAAAGCTGTGTAAGAAGAGGTCTAGAAAGCTTAGCAAAAATGTATAAAGAAAGTAAATTAAAACCTGCAATAGAGCCTATTTCAATAAGTTATTATCAATCAGAATAAGTAAGATTTTTAAATCAAATATCTAATTACTCTAATGCCAGTAACATTTTATCTGCGCTGTAATTCAGTAAGAGATTCTCCGAGCGGACATTATGTAAAGTTTAACCATCTCTCTAAAGAAGGTTTTCTTGAGACAGAATGTCATGTCGAGAAGAATAGTATAAAAGTCATTGATGGTTTAATAGGCGCAAGAATGTATACTTGTAAAGATGAAGGAAGAGGCCATATATACAAAATAGGCATGGGTACAGTAAAAGATTCCGTCCAAAAAGAAAAAGGCACAACCGTCTCGATTGTTGACTACTATATCGCCCGCGACAGTATTTTAGAGTTTCACTCAGAAAAAAATAGATAACCTTTTATAACTAAATCTTTAAATACTCAAATCAAACACTCAGAGATATGATAGAATATACATTAAGCATAACAAACAAACGTGGAGAACATATATCTGGGGAAGACTATATCTATGCTGGAATTGTTAAAGCAAAAACCCTGCCAAGAGTTGGAGAAGAAATTAGGCTAAACTTAATGAAATTAGAGGAAGAAAATAACCCTTCTGTTGCATTAAACAGTAGAAATGCAGAAGAATTTAGAGGAATATATGTTGTTCAAAGAATTCTGTACGACATAAGAGTAGAAAGAATACATGATTCAAATGAAGAAAAAGTAGATAATTGGACTGCTTGGTTTGAACAAAACCCTCAACCACTAATAGAAGCCAAAAAAATCTAATTAGTCTAAATAGCAAAGCTCACCGTTAACTTTTTATATTCCCTAAATCTAAACCAATCATGGCAGACAATAAAATAAGCATGCCCGGAGCATTTGGTGGCCTAATGCGTTATGACAGCGAATACAAGAGCAGACTTACAGTTACACCAGCTCAGGTAATTGGATTCGTAATAGTCACCATCCTTTTTGTCCTAGTTCTAAAACTCTTCTTCCCTATATCTCCTATACCCGTTGCTTAACCAACCAAATACTTCTCCCTGTGTAAGAATAAAGACCTTACAAACCAGTACATAGAATACAATTCAAATGCAAAAGGGAAATATCCTAAGTATCCCAGTATTGGCATTTCAAATATCTTAAAGAAAGAAACGAAAGGAATATTATAAGACCATTTTGGAATAGCCCAAAAGTTCCAAAATTCCCAGAAGAATCCCATTATAATTCCAGCAAGTAAAAGAGAAAGAGGTATTGCCAATTTCCTATCCCTAAAATGTCCAATAATACTTGGCTGCCCATGCAAATAATTCAAGGGGTCAAGAAAGAAAAAGAAACTAAGCCATATCAAAGGAAAAGTAAACGTAGGAAAGAACATAGGCAAGATAAAACAAATAACTCCCAGTATAATCATTAAATGCAAGAAAGATTTTGAAATCTTGTGTCTCTTGCGCAACTTATCTTTCTCAAACAAACCAATAGCCCTTATCAGCTCAACAGTCTCAAAAAAAGCAGGTAAAACAGTCGCAAAAGAAAGAGTCCCAAAAAACTCTTTCAGTACCCCCTGACCAAACCCGCCAAGGCCAGAATAGCTCCAATTATTTAATGAGATATTTGTAAATTCAAAAGCCCACCAAAACAAAGCGGAAATTACCACCATCCCACCAAAACTTGAAAAACGATTAGATATTAAAGAATTCCCTTTTAACTTATAAACAATTGCATCAAGCGTTAATATATATCCAGTCCAAATAATAGGAAAATACCAATTTGCAAATGGCTGCAATTTAAGAAAGAAATTTACTTCAGCTAATATAATAACTGCTATTCCAATAAACCCATAAAGTCTAAACCCTCTTTTTCCCATTTACTTAAACAGCAATAAACCAATATAAAGCTTGTGTAAAATTAAGTCTACATCCTATGCTAAAGTGTCACCTAGCAATAAAGGCTTATTTTATCTTCCTATGAAATCACTTTATGATAAAAAGGGTAGAAAACTATAAATAACATATATTCTGCAAATTAGCATGATACCAGGAATGGGCTCCATCAATCCCAAAAAAATGCAAGCAATGATGAAACAGCTCGGCATTAATCAGCAAGAAATTGAAGCCCTTAGAGTTATAATAGAGAAAGAAGACGGAAGAATAGTAATAGAAAACCCTTCTGTTCAAAAGATAGTTATGCAAGGCCAAGAAAGCTGGCAAATTACGGGAGAGTCAAGAGAAGAATCTCTAGGAACTAGCGAAGAAGACATAAAATTAGTTATGGAAAAAACGGGAAAGAGTAAAGAAGAAGTGCAGTCTGCGATTGAAGAATCAGAAGGCGATATTGCCCAAGCCATCCTAAAACTCTCAGAATGAGCGAACTAAAAATAAATCATACGGAATGGAATCTAAAACCTTTATTTGAAAGCGATAATGACCCTAAAATAGAGTCTGAGAGAAAAGAAATTAAAAGTAGAGTTGACAATTTCGTAAAAAACTGGAGAAACACAGATTCCTATCTAAAAGACTCATTAGTCTTGAAAAAAGCTCTTGAAGAATATGAATCTCTGAATTTAACCAGTTCTGGAGAAGACGGTTCTGGCTCTCTAGGAGGCTATTACTTTTGGCTTAGAACACAGCAAGACCAAAATAATCCTGCAATAAAAGCAAAATATAATCAAGCAATAGATTTTCTCAATAAAATAGATAATGAAATGAGATTTTTTCTTTTAAAATTAGCCAAAATTCCTGAAGATAGCCAAAAGAAGATGCTCTCGCATCCTGGCCTAAAAAAATATAAGCACCCTCTAGAAAAGCTATTCTTAATATCAAAACATATGTTAAACGAAGAAGAAGAGAAAATCTTAAGTATGAAAAG
>C687J35174_10009859_pt1 | contig 11939 bp, 14 predicted proteins | sample RifCSPhighO2_01_FD_35174 | JGI IMG/M metagenome (IMG submission 35174) | reverse complement strand
GAGCCGTTCTCGCTGAAGCCTACGATGCGCACGATTTTGACGTCGAGAGAATCCGCGAGCACCTCAGCTTTCTCGCGCGCCTCTGCGATCGCCTTGTCGCGCGCTTCTGCTTCGAGCGTGTCTTGGTCGTCGATGGTGAATGAAAGCCCGGAAACCGATGAGACACCTCGCGAGCCAACGCCCGAGAGTAGATCGCCCGCTTTCTTAGTGTCGCGCACTTTTATCGTGAGTGTCTGCGATACCTGGAAGCCGCGCAGCACCTGCTTGCCTGGCGGGCAGTACCCCTGCGTACAGACAGCATTTGTGTAATCGTACTGCGGGTAGACATTGTAATCGGTCGTTTGGATGTCTTTCTCATCAATGCCTTGCGATTTGAGGTACGCAATGATGTCGTTGCCCTTCTTGGTTGCCACATCTTGCGCCGCCTTTACATCCTTTGCCTCTTCTTGGATGGTTACGGAGAATGTCGCGGTGTCCGGCACCGCAAAGACCTCGCCGTCGCCGGAGACGCTTATCGTGTTGGAGGCAGAGATGCCGCTCCCGATGTAGTGGTATTGCTTGAGCGTGGAGAGAGTGAGCGTGAGGAGGAATACTCCGAGCATGATAATCGCAAACATTGCCGCGCTCTGTATCCGCTGCGGCGGCACGATGTGAATCTCCTTCTTCTCAATATCCATATGGAATTAGGTGCTAGGGACTACTGTTTAGTAAATAATAATGAGACTATAGCACTACTGCTCCAGCATGACGTTTGTATGAACTGTTTATTACATTACAAACCGCTCAAGTCACTGTAGGTGGATAGGAATGAAGGAATCGCGAAGAAAAGTCCAATGAGCGGCAATACGAATGCCACGACCGTGACGATAAGAAGCGCAAGGAAGTACTTCCGTGTCTTTTCGGCAGACACATATACATCCGCAATCTTCGCTTCCAGGGCATCGAGTTTTTGGCGCAGCTCCTGGTCTTCCATGGCTGTATTATACGCTCTTTGCTTCATCCGCGAGGAACATGGCACGATCTTTCGGGAAGAGCCATTCGGCTATGTGGAAAATGCCGTAGGTGATGAAGAATGCGGAAAGGACGTCTATCGTGTAGTGCACATGGCCCAGAAGCACGACGATCGCAAAAAAGACCGAGCCCAAAAGACAGATCGTACGTATTCCCTTCTCCCTCCAGAATACAAGTGCGCCCAAGAAGGGCATGCCCGTGTGCGCAGAGAAGAATAGATCGCCGCCAAAAAACATATCGTTGATGACTGGCCCGAAGTCGGAGGCATACTGAGCCTCAAATGGTGCTAAGTGGGTCAGGGAAACAAAAACGGAGCGAATGATCCAAAACAGAGCTACCGCTTTGAATCCGAATGGGATGCGCTTGGGATGCATGAGGCCGATACCAAACATAAGCATCGCAAAGGCGAATGTGCCGTAGACGAACAGCGCATCGACTTCAAAGACCGGAATGTTTGAAAGCACGATATCCGTTACCGAATTACTGGCCCGATCCGTTGCAAACTCGATCGCGAAATAATTGACAAACCATCCAACCATAAGAAAGAGTGTCGACACGATGAGCGAAGTGAAAAATCCTGGCTGCCTCGCGACACTTTGCCACCGGCGCGCAAGCTCCCGGTGCGGCTGAGGATGACGATAGAGTGGGATCAAGTCGCTCATGCGGCCATACTACTACGTACGGGGCCCGTGATAAACTTCTCCCATGACAGATCCGACTACTCTCCAGACGCTTATCGTTTTTGCACTTGTCTGGGGAGCATTCATCGCATCCGGCTTCTGGGAAGCGTATGTGGAGGGCAGAAATGCGTGGGACAAGGGCAAGCTTGGCTGGAAGATCCGCATCGGCTCATTCGTGCTCTCCGGATACCACTTCTTTCTGTTCATTGTTATGTACCCTGCCCTTCTCGCTCTTCCATTTGTCTTTACGGGATGGAACACAAAGCTTTTTGGCATCATGGTGAGCGCGTACGCCTCCGGTGTCATCATCGAGGATTTCGTCTGGTATCTGGTCAATCCCGCCGTGCGATTCAAAGAGTGGTTCACGTCGTTCTCTGATTATTATCCGTGGATCAAGTTCGGCGGGCGCAAGATCATTCCACTGGGATATATCGTGTATCTCGGTATCGCAATACTTTCTTGGTATTTTATTTGGAGGTAGCATAAAACCATGGACGCAGATCACCTCACTGAGCTTATCGTGCAGTACCGATACTTGATCCTCATTCCCCTCTCGATCATCGAAGGGCCGGTCGTCGCGTTCGTCGCAGGCACGCTCGCAAGCCTCGGGTATTTCAACATTTATGTGCTGCTGCTCTTTTTCTTCGCACGCGACATGATCATGGATGCTTTTTATTACGCACTCGGCTACTACGGCGGCCGCACCGCAACAGCGCAGAAGCTTCTTCGAAAGATCGGGGTCAGAGAAGACCATCTCGATGACATCCGAAAACTCTGGGAGAAAAATGCGGGAAAGACCATGTTCCTCGGCAAGCTCTCCTATGGCATTGCGTCGAGTTTCATCGCGCTCGCCGGGACGGTCCACATGCCACTCAAGAAATTCTTCGGCTGGGGGGCGGTGGTGGCGATAGTGCAATTTTGGGGTCTCATATTCTTAGGCTACTTTTTCGGCGAATCCTTCGGCAGTATCGAGAACGTCATCAACGGCATCCACTATGTGATACTCGGCATTACCGTCGTAGGCATTCTCTACTACATCCTCAGCCGCTACATGCGCAAAGAGCTGAAGCGCGAAGCGAGCGGCGAAAAATAAATACTCCGCATAAAAGCAAACGGGCGAGGCCAAAGACCTCGCCCGATCGCCCAACACTTGCGTGCTCGCCTCATGCGAGGACGAGCAGGTAAAGCGCCAACAATGGAATCATGATGACGCCGGCAGCTGCGCCGATCTTTGCTGGCAGATGCACTTCACCATGCACCACGTACGGCGGCTGCACAGTGCTCGCGACCCAGTGGATCATGAGTGCGATCGTGATCAGGACCACCTCCCACCAGCGAATCTCATCCCGCGGTGTCAGGATGAAGTAGGACAGGCAGACTGACATACCGCACGTCCAGTAGATCTGGTGGAGCGTGCCCGAGAGCGGCGACATGCCGTCACGGAACCATGCCGATTTGTGCTGCAGGCTATCCTGCAACAGCGGCCATAGGTAACCGATGCCGACGATCGCGATCACCACGAAGATAGTGATGAACGCCTCGAGCGACCACGATTTCGCATGACGCGCGAGCACGATCGCCATCACTTGGTTCACGATCAGGAGGTCGCCCCAGAACGATAGGTTCCGCCAGAGGTCGAGGAACTTCTTGGGCGCATCCGGCTGCGCGAGAACCTGCCACTTGAAGCCCCATTTCTCGAAGAAGGCGGTGGCGAAGATCACGAGCACATAGGCGCCGAAGAGGCAGATGTAGAGTAGGAACGTACCTGCGATGGTGGTTGGCACGATGGCCTCCCTGTTTGATGTTGGACGACAAGATCACTGGCGAAGCCAGTTGCCTCGTAGATTGACATCAATTTCCCTTTTGTCAAATCAAGAGCGGAAAGTTTCGCGCCGACATATAATACTTATGTGAACCTCGAAAACTCAAAGAATCCAGACAGAAGAAAATTTCTGAAAGGAGTGGGCGCGGTAGGTGCAGCCGCGGCACTCGGCCTTGGAGCAAGTGGGCTGTTGCGTGGAGACACAAAGCAGGTGAAGATTGAGAAGAGACCTCGCGCAAAAAATATGAACGAAGCAGGGCCAGACAGAAAGAAAGACGCATACAGGGAACAATTCAGAAAGCGCGAAATGATCGATGTGGGCAATGGCGGTTTTGCCGAAGTTGTCGACGTTTCTCCCGAGAACCCGACCGAAAAAGATCCGATCATGCTCGACCCCTCGACACTGGTGCCTATCGATACCTACGAACACGTGATCCATGGGTTCGTTAAAGCAGGCCGGCGTACGCTCGGCCTCAATCATCCGCGCGAAGGCGGGAGCACGGAGGTACCGCCTGCAGATCGCGAACTGGCAAGTAAATTTTCTCCGGAACAGGTGCGGCAAGCGCTCACTGATATACAAGTGCTTGATCAGAAGGGTGTTGAAAGAGTGAACGCACTTGGCCATTCTCAGCGCGGAGTAAGCTCGGCGCTCGCGGCCCTACTGATGGTTCGTCGGGAAAAGCGAGGGGAAGGTAAGCGACGCATCAAAAACGTCGTGCTTTTCGAGTCAGCCGGGCTCATCGAGAATGACAGCCGTAGCCGGCTTGCGAGAGGTTTCGTCACCGAACCGAGCACGCGAGGGGCGTGGGGCGAGAGTTTTAATGCGATGCCGTGGAGCAAGGAGGATCGCGCTCGCGTCGAAGCAGAAAACGCAGAGCGCGCAGTACGAGGCGAAGAGCCGATCATCTTGCCCAATTACAGCGAGATCGTTGAGACCGAGGAGGATAAGGAAAAAGGGGCGTCAGTAAAACGCGGACAGTTTTCGCAGTACAGCGCGAGCCCGTCGCGAGCATTTAAAGAAATGTGGGGGCTTGCGGCTACGGACCTTTTGCCTGTCCTCGCCGAGCTCAAAGCAAACGGCGTCGGGATCATTGTCATCTCGGGCGCGAGTGATACCGTGTTCCCTATGAAAAAGCTCGCGGGCACGATGGACAAAGCAGAACTCGAGAAACCTAAAGGGGAGCGGGTGATAACACCTGGGTCGCTACGACCGGAGAATGTGGATATGTTCCTCCCCTTTAGGGGCGACCACGCCCTACGCGTCCCGCAAGTTCCGTACATCGAAGGGTGGTTGTCTGTAATGGAAGATAAGCAGAAACGAGATGCCGTTGCAGCAGGCGGAAACAATTGAATAAAAAGTAGCGACCGGGCGGGCTCGCTTTTTATAAATAAAGAAGGGGACGGTGAGATTGCATACCCGCCCCCCTCCACCTTTGTTCAGTCTTGTTCATTGTTCAGTGCGCTGGCTACGGCAAATTGACAACGAAGCCGAGGGCTGCGCCACCACCGGCCAGAAGGCCGAGAATTAGCAGCACATGCAAGATGTTGAATCGTCGCATGCCTTCCCAATTCGTGAGCATATGAACTCCCTATTGCTCGTCTCATCGCAAGATGAGATCGTGGTGGTATTGTACATTATTTTGGATATTTGTCTAGTGCTCAGACAAACTCCGCTCGGCACTTTTATGTCCTTTGATAAAGTGATGCCCGGGCGTGTATGGACGATGGAAGAGCACTGGCCACCAGTAGTTGAGCAGGTAGGTGAGGTATGTGGTAAAAAGCCCTGCTTGCTCGAAGCGACGCGGAGAAGAGTAGTTGTAGAAACGCATGCTCCAAACGGTCTTGCCGACCTTGTGCAATCGGCGCGAGACGTCGGTATCGTCGCCATAAAAAAGTATCGAGCGGTCGAAGCCGCCTACTTCTCTGAGCGCGTTTGCGCGAATGGCGCAATTCCCCGTGTTGCCCATGTAGCCCACCACCCAATAGGCGGGCAAGGAAAACCACCAGACGAAATCCAGGAACCAGGCGGGGTATCGCGTGATCTCATGGCGGTGATAGCGGTACGCGCCGCTCAGAAAGACGAGTTTCGGGTCGTTTGAGAACCACCGCTCGATCTTGTCTACCCAATCGTCGGGAATGTGTGAGTCCGCATCGATGTATGCAAGGATCTCTCCGCTTGCCGCTTCTGCTCCACTCTGACGCGCGTGGCCAGTGCCTTTGCGATCTTCCTGCACGACTCGGACACCTGGTCGCTGCTTTGCTACTTCTGCAGTCTTGTCGGTCGAAGCATTGTCTACGACAATGATTTCTTTAAATTTTCCCTTTGAATTCTTTATCGCCATATCAAGGCACAGCCCGATTGAGGCCTCTTCGTTGTACGCGGGAATGATGAGCGAGATGTCCACGCTCACTAGTATATCGTCTTTGGGCGGCTATCGAGAATTGAACTCGAATCGAGAGCTCCACAAGCTCCAGTGTTAACCGTTACACCATAGCCGCCATCGAACACTGGTATGTATAGCAAAAAAAACGCTCAAATGCGACGCGGCCAGCCGCAGTTGCGTGCAACTGCGGCTGGCCGCTAAAGAAACGTGGGTGTTCAATGGACTGACTCACCCGTCGGCACTGCGGTAGCGACATCTTCAACGGTGAACGAAACGCGTCCAATAAGTTGGCCGTATTGCGTTACCACATTGACGCGCCAAATGCCGGGGGGAATGTTCTTGAAAAATGAGTAGCCCCGGTACCCGCCATCCCTGCCGCCGAGTATCGGATAGCGCACAGAGGCAGCGGTGATCCATTCTTCAGTCTTCTCATCGTAGCGCTGCCACTCATGCAAGATGTCGGTGGCGAGCCCCGAGGGCGCAAAGACCGCCGCAAATACATATGCCGTCTGCCCCGGTGTGCGGTGGAAGACTGGGCGAAGCGGAAGGTAGCCTTGATACCAGGGCCGCAATTCGTCGGTGAGTCGAAATCCGCCCGTGCCGGTCGAGACGACGTTGTGATACACGCCGATCTCTTTGAGCGCGAGCGGCAGCGGCGGGATCGCATTCGAAAAATACAGAATATTGAAGATGACAAAAATAACGGCGATGATGCGTGCGAGCTTTGTGCGCTCGCGCGCGACAAGCTCTGGCATCAGATATTGAATAAATCTCAAAAAAAGCGCGATGAGCGCCAAGCTCACAATGCCGCTCAAGACAAACATGTATGGGCCGATGCTTTTGAAAACGACCGGCAAGAAGAAAATGAGGAACGAGAAGAGTACGGTGAAAAAGATAGAGATCTGGAATGAGAATTTAATGTATTGGCGGAAGAAACGCTCATTGCTCAAAACGAGAGCTGCGACGATAAGTACGAAGATCCAACTTACGGCGACTGCCGCGCTGCGGCTGTAGAGTGATAGGTAACCCGAAAAGAGCCCGCCGAATGCGAATTGCGCGACGACGGGGATGATGGGTGTCGCTTTGAGGATCCATTTCCATCGCAAGCGGCCCGTGGTGATCAAATTCAATACGACGATGCATATGGCAGCGATCGTGAGATATGAGAACAAGAGCAGGTTGCTCGTCCAGAGATCAACACGGCGCAGAAGAACGAGATTGTCGGCGACGAATCCCGCGACAAGCGCGAGAGGCGAGATGTAGCGCATATACCATTGCGCCAGTTCGTCAATGTTTTTTGGCAAATAGTGGCGGATCACCTCATCATGATAACAAACGCGTGAGGGAGTTACCGTATTTTCTGTCTTTTGTGCGTATCTACAACGCTGCTCGAACCCATTTTAACACCAACGCTGATTGACTCGCACGCTCCGCGCGCGTGGTGGCTTTGTACCGGATCGTACGATTCGACTTCGTGCTGACTCTCTCGGGCGCGCCTGCTGGCGCGCCCTCGAACCCCCGCCCCGCCGCTTTCCATCCTTTCTTATTTTTCGCGGGGGGAATCCAAAATTGAATGGGCGGCGGGGCGTGTTTATTCAATATTCAGGGCGCGGCGGCTGTGTCGCCGCGCAAGATCGTGGCAAAAACCCTTATGCACAGATGGCCGGTCGGTGCTTCGCGGTGAGGTATAATTGCCCTGATAGCTTCGGCTATCGTGTTCTCTCAATCGAATATCGAAAGTAGCCTAAACCGCCGAGTAATCGGCGGCATGGTGAAGAAAGTCTAGACACAGATAGAAAACCCATCATGGGGTTGCTGTGTCTAGCCGTATGGGGAAACCCATATGCTCGGCGTAAGCCGGGACCCGTGGTGGGCTTTGTGTTTTTGCTCGCCACGATAGCCAGCGAGCAATTATGCAAAGACCATCACACCCAAGACGCGCAAATCGAAAGTCCTCAAAATGGTCCTTGCCAGCTTCGGCGTTGGCAATTTTTCTTGTCGCGTTTGGATCGCTTGCGCTTGGTTCGACAGTTTTTGTTACTGCAAAAAATGCACAGCTTGCGGCTGCAATCGAAACAACAAGCAAGAATTGCGATGCGGCGAAACAGGCCGCCGCGAAAGGTGTTTCATTCGGCTCACAATCGGGAACGGGACAAAATATCGCGGATAAATGCATAGCGGCGGTATTCGACCAATCGAAAGTACAACCGAACGAGCAAAATCCGAGACAAAACCCGAAGAACTATAAATGCGTAGGAAAGTCAGTCAAAGTTTCGATTGACTCAAAGGGAAAAATTACCGAAAGTTGGAATGCATCTGCCAGCGTACCGCAGGGTACATGTTCGACGCAATATTGCGATGCGAAAGTATGCAAACGCGCAAAGCAAGTGCCCGGTGGACAGGGTTTGCTTGACCAACTTGACCAAGAGAAAAAAGGTCCGGGGTTGCTCGATCAGCTAGATCAAGAGCAAGCACCGAAAGGACCGGGTTTACTGGATCAACTCGACCAAGAGAGACGAGGACCTGGCCTACTCGACCAACTTGATCAGGAAAAAGGACCTGGTCTGCTCGATCAACTAGATCAGGAAAAAAAGGGTACTGGATTACTTGACCAACTTGACCAAGAGAAAAAAGGTCCGGGGTTGCTCGAACAACTGGATCAAGAGCAAGCGCCGCAACCAAAACAGAATAAATCGGCGTGGGATAGTTTAATGGAATGGAGTGCATTTGGATCGCCGCAGACACTAGAACCTCCCGAAAATCCGCTCGGACAACAGAATCCACCTTCTCAACAACCACCCGGTATAACAAACTATTCTTCTTTTAATTCCACTTTCAGCGCACAAAATACTTTGCAAAACGCGCCAGCGGCAAACACATGCCACTTCGGTTTCTGGGGATGGTGTTTGTGGCCCGTAATCTAAATCTGAATGCAACACGATGAATAAACTTCATTTGGTGTCTGGAAATCCAGGCACTTCATTGGAGTATTGTTGATGTCGTCGGCAATCTCGTCAAGCTCCGCTTGCGACCACGTCGAGAGATCAGTCGAACTCGGCAAGTAGCGGCGTATCACGCCATTGCGATTCTCCACCGTCCCTTTCTCCCACGAATGGTACGGGCGGCAGAAGAAAAACAGGGCCTTGAGTGCAACGGAGATTTTCTTGTGTTCCGCGTTCTCTGGCCCGTTGTCCGCCGTGATGCTCGCAACGGTTTCGTTGGCAAGTCGAGTAGTGATTGCACTCGTTGTCGCGGCGGCGTCTTTTGCATCAAGTTTCGTAATGATGACCTTGCGACTCATGCGCTCGGCGAGGACATTCACGCTCTCCCGCCACTTGCAGAGCATCGAGTCGGTTTCCCAGTGGCCGACGATCGCTCGCTCGTCGGCCTCTTTTGGTCTTGCCTCGATGAATACTCTCCCTTCAAGCCTTGATTGCTGGGCTTTTCTGCCTTTCTTCTTCGAGCGCCGCTTCTTGCCGCGCGGGAGATACTGATACAGCTTGTCTCGTTTGCCGATCTCGGAGTCGTATATGAAATCGTACAAGGTCTCGGCACTGATCACCGTCCGACCCTCTTCGCGCTTCAGTCTTCCTGCAATGATCTCGGGCGATCTTCCTTTTTGTATCTCAATGACGATCATTCTCCGAAATGCCGGGTCGTTCATCTTGATGTGCGGGTGGCACCTTGACCGTCGTCCTTTCGTCACCAATGCTGCATGGTCTGGCAGGTACACACGGCCACCGGCGACCTCCGCTGACTTGCCACTCAACTCTCTTGATATGGTGCTGACGTTCACACCCAGCCTCCGGCTGCACTCCCGCATGGAATGCCCCTCCATTCGCAGTGCATGGAGTTTCCACCGCTTCTCGTCTGTTAATTGCTCAAACTCCCTTTTGTCCCGCATATGCAACACATATTAGGTGTTGCATTTAGAATTAGAACTCGTCTGGTAGGGTGCCAAACGTTGCTTATGTTACCATTTCATACATGAGTGATTCGATGGAACTACCCGCTCGAAAAAAGGGCGAAGCGGAAAAGCCAGCGGGAATCAACCGAAGAGATTTCATCGCTGGCGCAGGAGCTCTTGCAGCCAGCACCACCCTTTCTCGATCAGCAGAAGCGCAAAGAGGAATGCTTGATTACCTCCCGATAGCGGAAGGTAGGTTTAATCTTGCTCCTGGCACCGCGCCGCTCTTTATTTCGCCCAATGCGGCAACTGTACTGCAAAGGCTTGAGAGAGGTATCACTGTGACCGACCCATCACGCAGCAGATCAGAAACGCAAATCAAATTCAAGTTCGAAGTGCCGCAGACACCTCAAGCCTTTCAGGACACTCCCGCAGAGATATCCTTCGAATGGAGTGACGAAAATCTTCGGCGCGCGGGGTGGGGCTCTGTTTCACTCGCTATTTTTAAAAACGCCAGAATACCCGGAGGGCCGAACTACTTACCAACGACTTTCGATGACGATAAAAAGTACGAAAAAACACTCCTCGTGGAACGAAACGGAAGCCTCTACTACTGTAAACTCCCGCGAGGTGCCATGTTCGACGACTCTATGGAAATTACCCGCGTACACGTGACGGCTGAAGAGTTGAACAAAATGAGAACCGATCCGCGCGGTGGAATACAAAACCTTATGCAATACCAAAACGTGGATAAGGTTGCAGATAGAACCGAGTACGAAACCGTGCTTCGATCTCCACAATTACAAACGCTCATGAGGTAGCGTGTGGCGCTAAATTCACCCAATACATTCAAGCGCGAGTCAGAGAAATCATGAACGATGGTAGCGGTAAAATCAAATGGGCGGGGATATTCGGAATCTGTTTTCTGCTATCCGTAATTATCCAGCAGACAGTTTTGAGAGCGTCAAGCACGCTTACCCCGTCAAATACAGGACAATTTTATCTAATCTTCGCATTCTGGTCGCTCGCGCTCCTTCCGTTTTTCGCGACGATGATATTGAACGTGCGAGGGTACGTCTATCTCGCTGAGAAATACAACCGCGGTATTCTCAAACTCGGCGCGTGGTTATTTTCAATTGCCGCAGTGATGATGTATATGGCAATTCTAGTATCCGTATTTCAGTACGGCACTCATCTTGATATGCAGCTCACCAATGCAGTCATCGGACTCATTATGCTGCCGTATGTCGGCGGACTAATCACCACGGGACTTTGCGCCTATTCGCTCAAAAACGATCTTGGCAACATCGTCTTTTGGCCAGTAGGAGTTGGAATAATAGTGCTGCTCGAAGCCATTGTTGTATTTTTCCAGCTCATCATTCAGGGCACGGATGCGACACCGTTCGCCGCTTGGTATGTTTGGGTACCGGTGTATGAATCGCTATTGGTGATTGCCAACACCATTCTCTTTTTTCGAGCGGCTCGCGATTAGCGTCGCCGCAAGTGCTAAAATAAAACGATGTCCGATGAGGATACCCCACAACCTCTGACACCGAGCGAACCGGCGCAGCCGGTGAGCGAGCAAGTTGCGCCCGAAGCCGCGCCTGTTGAAACTCCACCGGCCGAAACCCAAACGGCTCAAGTACCGGTAAATGAGCCGTTGCCTCCCGAACCTGAGCCGATTGTTCCCGCGCCCGAGCCGCCGCAGGCGGCGAGTGTGCCCGTAGCACCCGCGCCTGCGTCAGCGCCGGAGGCGCGTAGCGGGCGCGATCTCTTGGTGAAAGCCCGCGCGACGATTCAAGACCGGAAGCGAAAGAAGTTAGACAAAATCATGGAAGCCCTGAATGCAAAGGGCAAAATCACGAACGACGAAGTTGAGAAGCTCCTGCACGTCTCCGACGCAACAGCGACACGGTATCTCTCTGAATTAGAGAAGCAGGGAAAAATACAGCAAGTCGGGAAAACGGGAAAAGCGGTAACGTATACAAAACCGTGAGTGTATGTATCTGCATGCAAGGAGGCAGAAAATCGGATGTGAAATGCGATATACAAACGACGCGCAGCCGCGAGAAGCGCAGCGAGTGTCATGCGCCTGTATGTCAGGCGCATGCGTAAAATGGATGCCATCCGGCGGG
>C687J35174_10009854_pt1 | contig 11943 bp, 10 predicted proteins | sample RifCSPhighO2_01_FD_35174 | JGI IMG/M metagenome (IMG submission 35174) | reverse complement strand
CATAAGCGGGTCCTAAGGTAAGCTCGGTGACAGGGACTAAGTCGTAACAAGGCACGGGTAGCGGAAGCTGCTCGTGGAATAATTCAATTTGAAAAACGTCCCTCACATGCTCGCATGTGAGGGGTAAAATGTCCCTCACTAATTTTTAAATTGGTGAGGGACGTGAGTCGGTATTGCACGCCTCAATTGAGCGTGTAATGGACAATAATAGAATGTCCTAAAAACTATTTGACAGAGAGGAAAGACTCTTAAGTTATAGAACGAAACAAAATAAAGGACAGTTCACTCCGCCTATTTCAGGCGGGGCAAGCTACAAAATACCTCGTAAAAACGGGGTATTTTTGCGTTTAGATTGACAAAAATCGCAAATGGGTGTATAATGAGGAGATAGGTCAGTTCTTTTAAATTGTTGCCAAATTCGCTAGAGCAGAAAGCATCTTGTTGTCTAAGATTTTTTCTGTTCTAGCGAAAAAAATGTTGGTCAACTTAAGAAAAGGAATTCAAAATGAAGACAATTATACCAAATTGGAGTGATGTCAGTTTCGAAGTCGTCGTGGCACGTGGTTCGTTGAGGCGCCCTTCCGTTCTTTACGATGCGGGAATCAATAGGTGCCCTAAAGATCCTCCCTTCTGGAAACCGAATCCCGATCCTCAGTTCGTGATTACGCCATGGGGATTGAGGATTGTACGAAAGTAATCAGAAGTAATCTAGTCGGCCGGCGGTCCCTTTGGACTCGCCGGCCGATTTTCGTTTATGGTATAATTTTTCCATGGATTCAGTTTCTAAAAAAAGAGTTGGAGTGTTGCGAGGTGGCACTGGGGCACTGTATGAAAGATCGCTCAAGCGAGGAGGGGAGATCATCTCCCATATTTTTGAAAATTTGTCCGACAAATATAAAATTGTGGATATTTTGATCGATAAGGACGGGGTCTGGCACGTAAATGGCCTCCCTATTGTGCCAGCAGACCTGGGCTCGAAAGTAGATGTGGCTTGGAATGCAGCACATCCGTCTCTTTCGGCTATTTTGGATGATTTTTCTATCCCGAATGTGGGCCAGGGGCACTTTTCTTTTGTGCTCGAGAATAGCCGAGAGATGCTTCGAGAACATATGAAAAAAATCAATGTCAGCATGCCTCGGCGGATCGTGTTCCCGGTATATCAGAAAGATTTCGACGGCCCGAGAGAAAGATATGCCATCAAAAAAGCCAAAGAAGTCTTCGAAAAATTCTCTTCGCCTTGGATAGTGAAATCCTTCACTCCGAACTTGAACATGGGAATCCATCTCGCAAAGACTTTCAATGAATTAGTGGCGGCGATAGAGGACGGAGTGAGGAACGAGAAGAGTATTTTAGTGGAAGAATTTATCACTGGGAAAGTCGCGTCTATGCATTCTGTTTCAGATTTCCGTGGGCAAGATTTTTATATTTTTCCAGCAACAAATGTTTCTGGGAACTTATCTGTGAGTGAGAAAGAGAAATTAGATTATTTAATAAAAGAATTACATAAGCATATAGGTGCAAAACATTACTTGAAATCCAACTTTGTTTTGAATAAAAGAGGAAAAGTTTATTTATTAGATTTAGAATCTACCCCAGATCTAAGGCTAGACTCACATTTCTCTAAAGTCTGTGAATCTGTGGGCGCAAAAATGCATGATGTAGTGGGGCATATGATAGAAAAAGTCTTAAAATAAGATGGAATTAGTAATCATATTTGTCACAACTCTGATAGCTTCTCTTCTTAGTTCTATGTCTGGGGGAGGTACAGCCATTATAAATATTCCTGTTTTTTTGTCTTTAGGATTTTCTGTTCCTCTTGCCCTTGCGACCATTTCACTTAACAATGTTTTCTGGGTTTTACTTGCTTCTAGAAATTATCTTAAGGGTAGAAATATTGACTGGAAATTTATAATTTTATTTTCGGCTATAGGTGTTATTGGTTCATACATTAGTATTCAATTTGTCACCGGTATAAGCACAAGAACTTATCAACTACTCGTTGGTCCATTACTTTTAGCTCTTGTTGCGTATACCTATTTAAAAAGAGATTTAGGTTTACAACAACAAAAAGTTTACTCAAAAACACGACAAATGCTGGCTTACCCCTTTGCTCTTTTGCTGGGATTTTATGAAAGCGCTTTTGCTGCCGGCAACGCGATTTTATTTTCAATTGTAAGTTTTTATACAAAGGGCTTTGATTTTATTTCTGCACTTGGTTATTATTACGCAGTTGCGTTTGCGTGGGTTTTGATAAGCGCACTATTATTAATATGTAAAGGATATTATGATCTAAAAATTATGCCAGTAGCGATTGCTGGCTCTGTAGTCGGTGCTTATATTGGTTCGAAATACGGGCGTTACAAGGGAAATAAGTTTATCAAAATTACTTTTGTGGTTATTGGTGGTATTCTAGGCTTTAAATTATTGTTTGGATTATAAAAAATATACTGGGCCTGTAGTATAGTAGTAATACGCGTCCATGGCATGGACGAGTCAGGAGTGCGATCCTCCTCAGGTCCACAAGCAGTAAAAATTAAACTGCTTTAACTTTTTGTTGGGCATGTGGCGGAATTGGTATACGCGTACGCTTCAGGAGCGTATGTCGCAAGACTTGGGAGTTCAAATCTCCCCATGCCCACCTTTTTTAGAGTTAAGCGGGTTTACCCGCCGAAGCTTTAGCGAAGGCGGGCCGTAGTATACCGGTAGTACGCATCCTTCGGGAGGACGTAGACTGGGTTCGATTCCCAGCGGCCCGAATTTTTGCTATAATTACAACTGAATAAATTATTTTTATCTGTAGCGGGTGGTCGCACTCACATAGGCACATATGTTGGAGTTTCGCCATCACCCGCTTCAAATGAAAATAATTAGCTTAACACGTCATAAAGATTTTGGAGTACAAATATTTTTCTACTGAAAAATTTTTCCTGCTCGGCTCGCCAGCCTGCGCAAGCCTCCAAAATCTTTGTGACGTGTTTTTAGTTATCCACAGTTTTATAAAAAAAAGTATTGTGTTATGTTTTTATATGCGAGATAATTAAATTGTAAGTGCAATAATTATTGGAAATATTTTTTTAATTTTTTCAGGTCGTTTTATTGCAAACTATATTTAGAAAATTAATTTACAAAAACTATGGCAAAGAAAAAAAAGCGAGCAGCAAAGAGAGGAAAGAGAAAGGCAGCTAAAAAAGGAAAAAAGCGAAAAGCTGCAAAGAGACGAAGATAGCATTTTGCTTTCTAAAAAAACTCCCCAAAAACGGGGAGTTTTTTTGTTTCTTGCCCCGTCCCGAGCTTCGCTCTGGTGCGGGTGTATGCTAATATATATTTATGTCTTTATTTGGCAAAATGTTCGGTAATGAGAGTTCTAAATTCATTGGAAACACATCAGGAATAGTGGCTAAAATCAACGCTTTTGAAGCGGATATTTCAAAGTTAAAAGATGAGGATTTTCCTAAAAAAACAGAAGGGTTTAAGGATAGACTAGCAAAAGCAGAGAATAAAGAAGAAATTCTGAATGAAATATTGCCTGAAGCTTTTGCTCTAGTGCGAGAAGCTGCCAAAAGGAATTTGGGTGAGAGACACTATGACGTCCAATTGATCGGAGGTATAGCACTTCACAGCGGAAAAATTGCCGAAATGCGAACTGGTGAGGGAAAAACTTTGGTGGCTGTTCTCCCAGCATATTTAAATGCATTAGTAGGGGAAGGGGTGCATATTGTTACTGTGAACGATTATCTTTCTCGTATCGGGGTAGTACTCATGGGTCAAGTTTATAATTTCTTAGGACTCACTGTTGGGGTTATTAATTCTAATAATGTTTCTTATTTATACGATGCCACGCACAAAGAAGAAGACAAGGAACGAGATGTAGTCGGAGAATTTAAAGTTGTTTATGATTTTTTAAAACCTTGTTCTCGCAAAGAGGCTTATCAAACAGATGTGACTTATGGTACAAATCACGAATATGGTTTTGATTATTTGCGAGACAATTTAGCCACTTCAGTGGCGGATTTGGTTCAGCGTGGACATTATTATGCAATTGTTGACGAAGTGGACTCCATTTTGATAGATGAAGCGCGTACCCCGCTTATTATTTCTTCGGCATCCGGAGATTCTGGAGATTTTTATATTAAATTTTATCAAATCGCTAAACAGCTCAAAAGAGATACTGATTATGAAGTGGATGAAAAATTAAAAGCTATAACTTTGACTGATGTGGGTATCACGAAAGCTGAACAACTTTTAGGAGTACAAAATATTTATACAGAAAAAGGTATTAAATATGTTCATCACTTGGAAACGGCAGTAAAAGCACAAGCTATTTTTGAAAAAGATAAAGATTATGTAGTAAAAGAAGGGGAAGTGGTAATTGTGGATCCTTTTACTGGGCGTCTTCAGCCCGGACGTCGTTGGTCTGAAGGAATTCATCAAGCCATAGAGGCAAAAGAGGGTGTAAAGATAGAAAAAGAAACTCGTTCATCCGGGTCTATCACTTTCCAGAATTATTTTAGATTTTATAAAAAACTTTCAGGTATGACGGGTACTGCAGAGACTTCGGCAGAAGAATTTCTAAAAGTTTATGGTTTAGATGTGATAGTTATTCCGACCAATCGTCCTGTTGTGCGTAAAGATCACAATGATTTAATTTTTCAAACTGAAAAAGGAAAGTTTCAGGCTATTGCCAAAAAAGTGAAAGAATTAAATATGAAAGGGGAGCCAGTTTTGATCGGCACTATTTCAATTGAGAAAAATGAACTTCTTTCTGCATACCTCAAACAAGAAGGCGTGCCACATGTGATTTTGAATGCAAAGAATCACGAAAAAGAAGGAGAAATTATTGCACAAGCAGGAAAAAGAGGTGCAGTGACTATAGCTACAAACATGGCAGGACGTGGAATAGATATAAAACTCGGGGGTAACCCAATAATCAAGCCCGAATATGAATTTGTGAAGAGCGTCGGTGGGCTTTTTGTTTTAGGAACAGAGAGACATGAGGCAAGGAGAATAGACAACCAGCTAAGGGGGCGCTCTGGTAGACAAGGAGACCCAGGTGAGACGCAATTTTATGTTTCCCTCGAGGATGATTTGATGCGAGTGTTCGGTTCGGAACGGATCAAGACTATGATGGGGCGTTTCGGTATACCAGAAGATCAACCTATTGAGAATAGATTTATTGGCAGGACGCTAGAAGGAGCGCAAACAAAAATAGAAGGTTTTCATTTTGACGCTCGCAAACACACGCTTGAGTACGATGACGTGATGAATCATCAACGTAAAATTATTTACGAGAGACGTCAGAAAATGCTTCAGGCGGATAAGAAGGGTATCGAAGACCTGATCTTGGATGTGGTCTCTGGAAAAGAAGGTGGGGACTCCGCCAAAGGGGACGGGGCAAGCAAGATAGTCGAGGAAAAAAGGAAAAAATTAGGAGGAGAGGCATTCCTAGAGGTTGTCCGTCGCATAGCACTGTATACTACAGATACGCTTTGGATGGAACATCTTGAAGCGATGGATTATTTGCGTAGTTCGGTCAATCTGCGTGCTTATGGTCAGAGGGAGCCTATCGTCGAATACAAAAAAGACGGGCTTATGATGTTTAAGGAAATGGAAGCAACTTTCAAAGAGCAAGTATTTTCCCTAATCGGTACTATACAAGAGCCTGCCAAAGCGGAAGAGAATGCGCCAAAGCAGACTTTAATCACGAGCCATACAGAGTCCTCAGAGCTCGGAGGAAAGAAGGACGCCAGTCTGCCCAAAACAGACCTAGATATTGGCCGCAATGATCCGTGCCCTTGCGGAGCTATCAATCCGGCTACTGGCGAAGTATACAAATACAAGAAATGCGGCCTCATAAATGCGCCACAGCACAGAAAGTCGTTGATTAATTAAAATGCAACTAGTTAAACCTTCTGTTGAATATAAAGATAGTTTTTTAGAAGCCAAAAAAGAATATGAGGCTAATGGTGAAAGTATATACCTTCATGGACATAAACCTGACGATGATTTTGATAAACATCTTCTTAAGATTAAAGAAAGAGCAGAAGGAGTAAATCTACCTGCAGACAGAGTTCCGCAGACGGAATTATGGCTCATAGAAAATGGTAAATTTATAGGTTGGACCAAGATCAGGCACAAGCTCAATGAAAATTTGCTTTTACAGGGTGGGCATATAGGATATTCCATAAGGCCCTCAATGCGAAATAAGGGCTATGGAACAAAAATACTAGAGTTGGCTTTAGATGAGGCAAAAAAACTAGGAATTGAAAAAGCATTACTGACTTGTGAAGATGACAACATAAATTCAGCTAAAGTTATAGAAAAGAATGGCGGTGTTTTGGAAAATAAAGTTACAGGCGATAGAAAACTTAAACGTAGGTATTGGATTGAAAATAAATAAAATGGAAAATAAAGTAAAACTAGGCACATATAAGCATTTTAAGGGGCATTTAGTTAAAGTTATTGGTGTTGCAAAACATACAGAAGATCCAGAAAAAGAATTTGTAGTTTATGAACATACTTACGAAGATGGTAAAATGCAACTCTGGATTAGACCAAAAGAAATGTTTTTAGAAGAAGTCGAAAGAGATGGTTATAAAGGTCCGAGGTTTGAGTATGTTGGAGAATAGAATTATGCAGAATATTAAATCAATTATTTTTGATGTAGATGGAGTTTTGATTGATTCATTGGAAGGCAATCATAAGTTCTATACTGACTTAATGAAAAAGTTTGGTTATGAATTTATGAAATTAGAAGAATTTATCTCTCATTTTCACCTAACAACGAAGGACGTTATAAGACATTCCACTAAACTTACAGATGAAAAGGAAATTGAGAAAATATGGTTGGCAGGCAAAAATCGGGAAGTACCTTATCCTGAAGAACTTTTAGGAATTCCAAAAAATTTAAAAAATACGATTGAAGCACTAAGTAAGAAATATGTTCTTGGTGTAGCCACGAGTCGTACACTTACTCCTTTTTCAATTACTCAATTAATCGATCTAGAAAAATATTTTAAAGCAGAAGTTATATATGGTGACACTAAAAATCACAAACCTCATCCTGAACCGCTCATTTTGGCTGCACAGAAGCTAGGTTTAAAGCCGGAAGAATGTGTTTATGTGGGAGATTCAGCAACGGATTTAATGGCTGCTCGTGATGCAGGCATGAAATGTATTATAATTGAATCACACGGAAGAAACATAAAAGGCGCGGATGAAAATATTTCTTCCTTTGAAGGATTAATTAAAACAGTGGATTCTTTATAATTTAATTTTATATAAAATTTATGCAAGATGAAGAATTGGTAGACATTGTTGACGAAAATATGAATTTCTTGAAGATTGCACCAAAAAAGGATGCACATATTGAAGGTTTATTACATAAGGCAGTTATAGCCAATGTTATAGATTCTCAAGGACGTTATCTTTTAACAAAACCATCTAAGGGTAGGCAGGATGCTTCTCAATATGTATTTCCTGCGGGTGGACATGTTAGCGCAGGAGAGGGTGAGGATGATGCTCTAAAGAGGGAAGTTTTTGAAGAGTTGGGTCTTAAAGATTTTAAGTTTGAATTTGTAGGTCGTGCGATTTTTAATCGCGAAGTCATAGGACGTAAAGAGAATCACTTTTTTAATTTATATAAAGTTTTTTCTGATCAAGAACCCAATATTGGACATGAGCACGAAGATTATAAGTATTTTTCTGAGACAGAACTAAGAAAAGAACTCAAAGAAAACCCCGAAAACTTTGGAGGCGCTTTTCACTTTGTTGTAAATAACTTTTTCCCAAATTTATTATGAAAAACATTAATTACAAAAATCTTAGAAGACGTTTTATAAATAATCTCTTGGGGTTTCACTTTTTTTATCCATATAAAAAATTAAAAATAATAGGGGTAACGGGCACAAATGGTAAAACTACTACAGCCACTCTCCTTTACCGTATTGCAACTTCGCTCGGTTACAGGGCAGGTCTTATAAGCACAGTTGAACACATAATTGCAGGAGAATTAAAGATAGCAGAAGGCAATAAACCATCAACTTCGCCTGATCTACCCTACTTGAATAAATTGTTGAGAGAAATAGTTGATAAAAAATGTCAGTATGTTTTTATGGAGGTTACTTCAATTGCCTTAGATCAAAATAGAACAGCAGGAATAAAATTTACTGGTGGGATTTTTACGAATTTAACTCAAGACCATCTAGACTACCATAAGGATATGGAGGAATATTTTCAGGCGAAAAAGAAATTTTTCAAAATGTTGTCTAAAGATGCTTTCGCACTAACGAACATTGATGATGAATATGGTTTGAAAATGTTGGAGGGGATTCAGACTAAAAAGTCTACTTATTCTTTTCCTGCCCGCAATGCTTCCAGCATAGCTAATGCAGGCGGGGAAAATAACTCTGATTTTCAAGGAGAAATTAAAAAATTAGATTTCAACGGGCTTGAACTAGATTTCAACGGTAATCAAATAAAATCTAAATTACTTGGTAAGTTTAACGCTTATAATTTGCTTGCGGCCTGGAGCACATGTCAAATGCTTGGATTTGACATGAAAAATGTAAATAAAATTTTGGAAAGCATAGCGCCGCCGGTGGGGAGGTTCGATCATTTTATGTCGAAGTCTGGAGTGCTGGTGATCGTGGACTATGCTCACACCCCGGACGCATTGCAGAAAGTGCTTTTGACGATAGAGGAGATAAAAAGCAAAGAAGGTTTACCCCGCTTTGACGGGCGGGGCAGGATAATTTCTGTGTTTGGCTGTGGGGGAGATCGTGATGTATCAAAACGCTCAAAGATGGGGAGAATCGGAGTCGCTCTATCAGACATCGCTATCTTTACCTCGGACAATCCTCGAAGCGAAGATCCAAATAAGATTATCGCTGACATGGCGGCCGAACTTACTTCGAAAGATATGCAAAAAGTGAAAAGAATTGAAAATAGAAGTGAAGCAATAAAAGAAGCAGTAAAGTCGGCACAAAGAGGAGATATAATTCTTTGCGCTGGCAAAGGCCATGAAGACTATCAAGAAATCAATGGTGTAAAAAGTCACTTTAATGATATGGAAGAGCTCAAAAAAGCTTTTTCTGTATAATGTGCTAGTATTATTTTATGGTTCCACAAGCTAGCCTTTTCAGGTTTCTGGGTTATAAAATAAACGCAAAAGAGCGAAAAATAGTCTTCAAATACAGTATAGAATTTAAAAATACTTCTGCTCTTTCGTTTTCTGAAACTATAATCTTGCCTAAAAAAACCGAGAATTTAAACAAAGAATACGTTCACAAATTTCTTGAGCCCCTTAGTCTTATTTTGGGTATAAGTTATTATAAAATTTATTTTCCACCTCGAATATCAATTTCATTCAAGCTTTCCAAAGAAGAAGCACAATTTTGGAATGTCGTTTACAGAAAAGGTCTCGGAGAATTTTTGTATAAAAATAAACTTGATCCTAAAAATCTGGCGAAATTTCCATACTCAAAAAAACAATCCGAACCTGTTAGAATAAATACAAATGACTCCATTTTGCTCGGCATAGGGGGAGGTAAAGATTCTATTGTCTCTCTGGAGCTTCTAAAGAATTTCCAGACTTCTCTGTTTTCTATTGAAACAATGCGTCTTGATAATATTTCTCGAAATGTCATAAAAAAATCAGGAAAAAGTTCCCTGACGCTAAATAGGATGCTTGACTCAAAAATTTTCCAACTACAAGATACATACAAAGGGCATATTCCCATATCGGCCATATATGCATTTCTGGGGACACTATCTTGTTTTTTATATGGACATAAATATTTTGTAGTTAGTAATGAATATAGTAGTAATTTCGGTAATTTAAAATATAAAGGTGCAGTTATCAATCATCAATGGAGTAAATCTGCTGAATTTGAAGTTTTGCTTCAAGAATATATCAAAAAATTCATCACTTCCGATATCACCTATTTTTCATTACTTCGCCAATTTCATGAAATCAGAATCGCTAAAATGTTTGCCAATTACGAGAAATATTTTCATTTATTTGCTAGCTGTAATAGAAATTTTAATGTTTTAGGCGAAAGACAGAAAACCCTTTGGTGTGGAGAATGCCCAAAGTGCGCCTTTGTTTTCCTGATGCTTGCTCCATTTATTGAAAGAAACAAACTCACTTGGATTTTTGGCAAAAACTTGTTAAATGATCCTTCTCTTCTACCTCTTTATAATGACATATTAGGTTATGGCAAAATGAAGCCTTTTGACTGTGTTGGCACTTTTGAAGAATCCAGAGTTGCTCTCTTTCTTGCCTCGAAAAAGTTTAAACAGGATGTAGTGATGCTAGCGTTACTGCCTAAAATAAAAAATATAAAACAAAGTCTAGGTAAAGTTTTTCAAGTTTTTTCTGCACCGACACTTCCATCCAGATTTAAATTACTTGGTTTAGAAAAAGTGGGCATCTTGGGTTATGCTAGAGAAGGAAAAGTTACAGAGAAGTATCTAAAAAAGAATTATCCCCATCTTAAAATTAAAATATTAGACCAAGCTCGCGACAAGAATTATTTAGAAGAGCAAATGAACTTGGAATTTCTTATCAAAACTTCGGGTATTCCCAAAAGTAAAGTAAAAATTCCTTATACTACTGCCACCAATTTGTTCTTTTCAGAAAATAAAAATTTTACCATAGGAGTCACTGGTAGTAAGGGTAAAAGTACCACTGCAAGTCTAATATATGAAATTTTAAAGAGTGCTGGTAAAAAAGTCCGACTTCTTGGGAATATAGGTAACCCTATGCTCGAAATTTCTTTTCAGAAACCTAAACCAGATGAAATTTTTATAATAGAACTTTCAAGCTATATGCTAGAAGACATAGAATATTCTCCAAACATCGCAGTTTTGCTCAATCTTTTTCCAGACCACATGAATTATCATGAGGGAATAGAGAATTATTACAAAGCTAAAAACAACATTTTTAAATTTCAGAAGCTAGGTGACATTGCCCTGCGTCCGCCTTTTATTGAAAAGATTCCCATGAAAGCGTCTGAAGTTCCTCTTCTGGGTGGGCATAATCTCACAAATGTAAAAGCTGCTGTAAAGACTGCTAGAATTTTAGGAATATCTGACGAAAAAATAAGAAAAGCCATTCTAAATTTCAAGAGTCTTCCGCATCGATTGGAAAAGGTCGGAGAATTTAAAGGAATAAAGTTTTACGACGATGCAATATCTACTACCCCAGAGTCCACTATTGCGGCCATCGAGGCGCTCCCTAAAACGAGCACGATAATGCTGGGCGGGGAGGACCGTGGCTATGATTTTACCAAGCTGGAAAAATTATTAAGGAAGAAAAAAATAAAAAATATAGTATTATTCCCGGAAAGCGGAAAAAGGATCTTGAAATCAAAAAAAGGATTTAATATCTTAGAGACGGATAAAATGGATGAGGCAGTTCATTTTGCCTTTCGAAATACAAGGGCAGGCGAGATCTGTCTTTTATCCACCGCCTCGCCTTCGTATTCTCTTTGGAAGAACTTCGAAGAAAAAGGGGATTCTTTTAAATTTTTTGTAAAAAAATATGCAAAACTTTGATGTAAAAAAAATTAAAAAAGTTTTTTTTATCGGTATTGGCGGTATCGGTATTTCTGCCTTGGCCAAAATGGCTCTTTCCCGTGGAATGGAAGTTTTGGGGGTGAATGACGAAGAAAGTTCAAAAACTATTGATCCTCTCCGTGAAGCGGGGGCTGTTATTTTTTACCTGACTGCGCAGGCAGGCCAGAACGAATTAAAAGAATTGCCAGATGCTGATCTATACATTTTCAGTGATGCATGGATCTATCGTGGGCCGGAAATTATCATTGAAGCGCGGAAGCGAGGCGTTCCAGTGTTGAGTTATTTTGAGGCTTTGGGTGTGTTTGCAAAAGAATACAAAGTTATCGCAATTGCCGGTACTCATGGCAAGACCACTACGACTGCCAT
>C687J35174_10009832_pt1 | contig 11957 bp, 9 predicted proteins | sample RifCSPhighO2_01_FD_35174 | JGI IMG/M metagenome (IMG submission 35174) | reverse complement strand
GCGGCGGCGTTCCACCCTCATGGAGCGGCTGATGGACTCGATGTTGGCGAAGGTGCCATCCGCAGCACGGATGGCGTAGAGCGGCTTCCCCGCCCGCCGTAGTTTCGTCCGAAACTTCCCCCTGCGCTTCATGCTTTTATTGTATACCCGCACACCAACTTTAGTTAAAGTTGGTGTGCGGGTATACCTATACACGGTTTCCAGAAAATACTTTATGAAGGATGGATTTTTGCCTGCCGACAGGCAGAATGGGAGGATGATATTCTTCGCGGGTTGCGAATGACGGAATAGGTGGCTCTATTTCCCCCGGTCGCTTGCTTCGCGTCCGCCGATCCATTGGTCCTCGTACTTCTCATGCGCGGCGTAGATACAGGACATCTCCGCGTTGTAGACCCTGACATCGTATCCTCCATCGACTTTATTCATCGCTTCGAGACTTTCCCAGCCGAGATTCTTCTCGACGAAAAGCGCGTCCGCGAGCGCAATCGCCTTTCCATAATCGTCGAGCTTTTTGTACAGCCCCATTTCGTCGAAAATATCGGCATAGTAGTACCGGTCCATCATATCGAGGACGACTACCGAGAAAGGCGCTTTACGGGCTTCTCGTGATTTATTCACGTGCATAGTTGTTTAGTAATTACAGCTACTAACGACTCTTGGCCGTTCGTCGCTGACTACGCAAACAAAAAGCGGCTAAGAGATTTATACCAGTTCGACAACTGATAGAAATCTCCCAACCACCTTAGTGGTTAGTCGTGTGTGTCTTATGGCTTCCCGCAGATTTCCCGGGTCGCCTACCTTTCGGAGACATACGCGGCCCGCGTTCTCTGCGCGGACTGCAGCATTGATAACTCAATGAACTGCTTACAGTATAGCACGTTCAGAGAGGTTCCGCCAGTTCAACCGCTTCATCCTCGTCTAGTCCTTTGAGAGTGTAAAATCGACCTTATAGAGGAGGAGTTCCACGTTCGGTATTTGAGTAAGTGCATATGTAAGCCGCGCGTCAGATTCGTTTGCAATAATTATGCCTCGCACCGAAGCTCCATTCGCCTTATTTTTCTGCACCCATCCCATATAGCGGGCAATTTGTCCCACAACATCGTCGCTCGTCCTGTCTTTTTTGAGTTCAATCACAACATACTGTTCCGTTTTTTTATCGATAGCGAGTATATCAATCCGTCCTATATCCGTCGGGTACTGCTGGCTGAATTTATCGTCCTCGTCGATTAAATCAAGCTTCTTACCCAGTGATGTGTGCTCCCAATTTTTTATTAAGAAATTTTCAAGCTCCTTCTCCATGTAAAAAGTAGCTTTGCTCCCCGCCGCGTCCTCTTCAAGCAGTTCACTTTCGGGCTCTGCTGCACTGTCATCAGTCGCTACAACAACCTCTCCACGCCAGAGCGGCTTGAAAATGGGAGCATACAAAAATACCGAAATAGTCCGTGCTGATTCAGAAATACCGAGCTTCCTAAAATAATCCAAAATGAGCGTATGGGATGTGACCATTCGTTGCCCTTGAGAAGCGATAGCGAGATCCAAAGATAGATCCACGCCAAGTGCCGCAAGCAGTTTACTCCTATCACCCAGCGAGATTATACTTAGATTCTCTACCGGGTCATTGGCCGCAAGCATCGCGTTGACCGCATTTCCGCTCGGGCCGGTTAAGTGATTTCTGCGCCCCTCATTTGCTCGATACAGCTCGTCAATCGCTCCCGATCTTCCTTTATCATCTTTTGCAATAAGAGCAGTATTTAGTGCTTTGCCAATCGTCTCCGTCTCGTGCAGATCATTAAACATTCTCCGCCAAGCTCCTTGGGCGACCATGGCCTTTGCTACGGCCTCACTATTCCGAGTGTTTCCTTTTGCATTTTTATCGAGAATGGCGATAATCGGATCCGCCTCGCTATCCGAAATCTTTGCCCCACCTTTTTTCATTACTCGATTCTGCCAAAACTGTCTAAACGAGGCACTCTGGTTTGCCCAGACAGCATCCTTACCCTGGGCATCATACCCCTGAAGAAACTGCGCGAATAGCTGCGTAACTTGCTCGCTTGTTATTACAGTCATAGAGACAGTGTATATTATCGTCTACTTGTAGTAGCAACTTTCTTGCTCACATACTCAAATACGCGTTCGTTGACGAACTTTCGTAATTCGGGATTCTCATCGAGTTTCTTGTATAGGTCGAAATGACTGTTGAGCATACCGACTAACTCGTCCTGAAACAGCTTATCAAATTTAACCTTCGCCGCATCGGGGCTGTTGTGTTTGATTGAGCCCTCTAGATCTTCATTTTTCAGCAGACGTTCGCTCAAAGAGTTCAAAATCACTTTATCATCCGTACTGAAATTGGTGCCGTAGCGCTCGTTGATCTCACGAATGATCTTGGAGAGCGGGTCTGGCTCCTCGTGTACAACTCCCGCGCCACCGGGGCCTTTGCCTATAGGATCAATAACGCCCTCTTCGCTTTCGAGCTTTATGCTTACTTCAAGCTGTTTGGCAATCTTGTAAGTGTCCATGTCTACCGCCTCAAGCACCTCATATGGCAGAGGGTCTTTTATTTTAGGCAACTTCCGCGCAAGAAATTTCAGAAAAATAAACAATCGCTCAAGGTCTGTATCTTGAAACGTCACGATCTGTGAAATGAAACCATACTTGCGCACAAAATCGCCCACTTTCGATTTTAGGTCCAGCATTTCATCCGGAAGCATTGTTTCCGTGCGCTTCACCACCGCGTCGAGTGCAGCATTCAATTTGTCGGGCGATGCATTCGAAAGATACATCTCAACAAACCCCTCCACCTCCGTGCGAGTGAAGAGTTTGAACTGCATCACATCGCGCTCGCAGTTGTGGATGATGTTGGGGTCCGTCGCTTCAGAGAGAATCGTCGTTGTATAGTACGGCTGGAAGGACTTTTGGATATCCTCTACAGGATTCACGAAATCGAGTACAAACACATCTCCTTTATCAGGGTGCGTGCGATTGAGTCGGGAGAGCGTTTGCACCGCGTGTACACCATCAAGCTTCTTGTCTACATACATCGCGGCGAGGAGCGGCTGGTCAAAGCCTGTTTGAAACTTTTCGGCCACAATAAGAAATCGGCACTCGTCTTTCTTAAATTCCTCTGCTGTCTGCGCCTCCGGTACGCCATTCATTTGCGTTTCCGTGTATTCGCATCCCCCATCGCGCACCGTCCCAGAGAACGCTACCAGCGCGCGGTGTGAATACCCCTTTTTCGCTAGATACCGATCAAACGCAACCTTGAATCGAACGGCGTGCAGGCGTGACTTGGTCACGATCATCGCCTTCGCTTTCCCCGCGATTTCGCGCGCGACCTTCTCCTCAAAATGCTCGACGATAACCTCCGTCTTTTTGTCGATAGCGTGCGTATGTTTGTCGACATACGAAAGCAGTAGGCGATGTGTTTTCGCGCGATCGTATTCCGGGTCGTCTTCCACCTTTTTCAATAGAGCAAAATATCGTTCGTAGGTCGTATAGTTCCGGAGCACATCGACGATAAATTTCTCTTCGATTGCCTGCTTCATCGAGTACAACGAGAACGGTACGAATTTCCCGCTTATCGGATCTTCAATTCCGAAAAGCTCAAGCGTTTTCTGCTTCGGCGTAGCTGTGAAGGCAAGGAAGCTCACATTAGGCGAGCGCACCTTGCGTGCGCGCATGCGCGCGACGAGCATGTCCTCGGATGTCTTAAAGGCTTTTTCTTCGCGCTTATCTATTTTTTCCGCTTCGGCAAGTGGGTCCTTCGCAGTATCGACAGAAAGCACCTGCCGCACATCCGCCGCCGCTTCGCCCGACTGCGACGAATGCGCCTCATCCACAATAACCGCGAACCGTTTGTCCTTCAGGCTATCGATTGTGTCCACAATGACGGGAAACTTGAAAAGCGTGCTCACAATGATCCGCTTGCCAGCTTCGAGCGCTTGCTGCAACTCTTTGCCTGATTCGACATGCTGTACGACTCCCCGCACCTGCGCGAAGCTCTCCACCGTATCCGAGAGTTGTTTATCGAGCACCAGACGATCCGTCAATACCACGACCCCATCGAATACGACCGCGTCCTTCTCATTGTGCAATTCCGCCAACCGATGCGCGACCCAGGCAATTGTGTTGCTTTTGCCTGAGCCCGCGCTGTGCTGAATGAGATAATTTTTGCCCGCGCCATTATCGCGCGCATCTGCAACGAGTCGACGCACTGCATCGCGCTGGTGATACCGCGGGAAAATGAGCTTCTCCTTTTTGCGCGCACGCCCGCGCTCATCCACTTCGGGAATAATTTCTTTCTGAATGAAATTCGCGACAAGATCCAGTACGCTCTCTTTGGAAAGCACATCCTCCCACATGTAATGAGTCTTGTACTTTTTCTCCACCGGTGGATTGCCCGCACCCTCTTTGTACCCTTTGTTGAACGGGAGAAAATACGTACGCAAACCTTCCAGCTTTGTCGCCATAAAGACTTGTTCAGTATCAATTGCAAAATGCGTGAAGCATCGCCCAAATGAAAGCAACTTTTCGCGCTGATCTCTATCAGAGCGATACTGCCGCACACCATCGATAACAGATTGCCCCGAAAGCTGATTCTTAAGCTCGATGGTAAATATCGGCAGACCGTTGAGAAATACAACCATGTCGATAGAATTCTCATTCTTTTCGCTGTATTTCACCTGCCTCATCACACTCAAGATGTTGCCTTCGTACGCCCGTTGCGTCTCCTGATTTTTTGAATTCTGCGGCTGGGAGAAAGCCACTCGTACGGACACGCCGTGGTCCTTGAATCCTTCGCGCATCACACTCAGAAGACCTCGCTCAGCAATCTCCGCATCCAGCTTGTCCAAGAATTTATCCCCCACCCCGTCACCATACTGCCCTTCAAGCGCCCTCCATTCATCCGGCTGCGTCGTACGAATGAACTCCAACACTAATTCTCCATCCATCGCGCGAGCCTTGTTGTAATCCGTATCTCGTGAGCGCACGCGATAGCCGTGCAGCCCCACAAGCTGCTCCTCGATGAACACTTCAAACCCTATTTCCCGTGTATTTGTTTTCTTCGCCATACTATATTTGCACCTTCCCCATTACCACATGATGAATCAGCGCAACCTTGTATTCTGTCAGCAAGCGTATAGATGAGTCAATAAGCTGCACACTGCGGTCGATGCGAGACAATCCGGCATTAAGATAATCTGAGATGATCTTCTGCTCCTTTTCCGGTGGTACCACGACCAGGGCGGAGCCTATTTCCCCCACACCAAGACCAAACCTGGTAAAGCCCCGAGCCGCAAGGAAATACTGTGTCTTTGCACATGTTGATTGTAGGTACCGGAAAAGAAGTCGCGGTTCGATTTTCGTTGGCCGAATGACAGCAAGGTGGTACCCACACACCACACCTTCCAAGTCTTCCTTGATCAAGGACGGTATACCGATATCGTCGGGAGTTTCAGAGTCCTTCGTGACAACAATATCTCCCCGTAGAAGCGAGAGATTTTCTATCTGCAAATCCGTTGCCGTTGCCAGCATAAAGTTCTCTGCCATGCCACTTGTAATATGTTCATTGTTATAAACGTCTGTGTAATTACAAAGACGAACTGCCTTTTGCCCGGCAACAGAAATCTTGTCCACATTGCTCGCACGTATGTCAGATAGGTGTTTCAACTTCTTGATCTCCCATCCTTTCGGAATCATGCCTATCCAGGGAATGCCGGAATCTACGAGCGGAGCTTTGGCGTCCAGGCCTTTTGTTACCGCATGCGTAATCAGTGCCGCCCGGCGTTCTTTGAGCAATTCGATGAGCTTTTCTTTCTGTCCAATCGCCCGGTCAATGAGTGCTGTTTTTTCGTCGAGATAGTCGATCACTTTTTCCTGCTCCTCTCTTGACGGGAGTAGCATCCCCATTCTTTTCAGTTCTTTAAAACCAATCGACTGGCGAACGCCGCCGCCCATGCCGTAATACACCTTGTTGATGTCGTATGCATGCAAAAGGTAATAGAGATATCTTGGCCGCAAAACGGATTTTGCATCAAGAGCGAGATACGCAGAAGTAATGATTCCGTTTTCTTCCGCAAACCCGACTCGCAGACTCACTTTGTCGTTCTGCAAATCTGTAAGCCGCATCACGGTTTGGCCAGATTTAATTATCTGGTATGTGTTGAACGTCGCAGGGAGTAAGCCAAAAGTTGATTCGATGTCTTTCTTTATGATTCGTCCGTAACTCAAAGAGAGCAAGTGCGTTACCTTCCCGTCAGTGTTTCTTGATGCATTCTCTCTTGTTACTGCAAACAAAGGCGATACTCCCCACTCCTTTGGAATCTTGCCAATCCACTCAACTCCCGAATCTTTGTATGCGGGATAGGGCTTGAGCTTGGTATTGAGGCTTATTTTGGTCATATTTTGATAGGTGTGGATATCATTGATTCCTCATGTTTCTCGTAGTACCATTGATTTAAAGGTTCCAGCCCCCCAACAAGAGCCCCCGGGCTCTTCCCGCAAGGGATAGGGGGGTTGGTCATTTTCATATGTGTTCTATTTTTCATACTTGTAGTATTCCCTGTCACCGTTCTTGAAGATATCAAAGATACTTTTGACCTGTCCTTTGATCACCTCGTACGGTCTCTCCTCTCCGCGTTCTGCCCGCACGGCAACCGCCCAGCAACAGTAATCAGCAAGCTGGCAGTTCAAATCTGCACACGTTTGGTGAGAATAGATTTCAAACGGAATACCGGAAAAGTTTGTCTTCAGAAAATGCTTAAGTGTCTGCAAAATCACTCGCTTCTTGTCGCCCACATACAATGAGCCAAGCACAACGACTATTTTGCTAGCCGTGCCTTCCTTCCCTTTAAATATGTACTGCAGGAGGCACTCGGCGAGCTTCCTATAGAGTCCCATGCCCGTAGAGCGCTCAATGAGCCTACCTTTCTTAGTGTAGGATTCGCGATACAAAACGGGATTGGTTTTATTCTTCCGCGCTAGAATCGATCGGACTTCAAACGTGTCTCCGATGGAAGCGAGTATCGAGAACACCTGGTCACGTACCGCTTGCTTATCTTCACTTGCATGGAAGAACTCTTGATCCACCCCTTCACTAAGCAAACGGTAACGAAGATCGATAAGTCCCTCTCTTTTGATGAGCGGCTCAAATGTAACGAGGCCGGTTAGTAAAAAGTATTTAGTGCCCTTCGGGGTAAAATCGAAATTTCCCGACTCGTCGATGAATAGATAGAGGGTTTTGGCTGGGCTTGTCATAGTTTTCTGAGTAGCTCGGCGAGCTCATTCTCGATTTTCTCGATGTCACCTTCTATCGCACCGAGCTCGCGTGGTGGGGTGTAGGTGTAGAAGAAGCGGGTGAATGGGATTTCATAGCCCACCTTCCCCACCTCGCTATCCTTGTGGTCGCGCACGGCGGTGTTGATCCACGCATCGGGAACAAACGGAAGAACTTCTTTCTTGAAATACTCATTCACATCAGTGCCCCACGGTACATTCTCGTAGTCGCGCAGTTCTGAATCTGGCTCTGGATCTCCATCTTCGTCTCGGCATATTTCCGCCTTTTCGTCGCGCGCGCCGACGGTATCGACAATCGTCTTCAGAACTTTCCGCGCCGGATTCACTCCTAGCTCCAATGCGAGAGCCTCCGAGACATCCGTGAGAAATTTCGCGCGATCATTCCACTTCTTGCCCTTCAACGACTTGATGGCCACCGCGATGTTGAGTTGTATTTCCAGTTGCCCAGCCGCCTTATCAGCCGACCTCTCGACACCTCGAGCAAGTACACTACCCTGCGTTTGCTTCTTCATCTTTTCGGTATCCTTCAATCGATTCGCAGCCTTCGAAACATCCACACCAAGAGCTTTGATTGCCTGATCTATCTTTTCGTCGGTCATATCAAACGCCAGCCGCAAGGGCCGCTCGACGACGATTTGGCGATATGCGAAGTCGGTTGCGTTGAATATCTTTGAGTATTCACTCTCTTCAAACTTTTCGTAGAGCTCCAAGGCTCGCGCGCGTGAAGTTTCGTCAATTTCGTTGCGTTTATTGCCCAAACTCTTGCGCATTTTCTTAGAGAATGTCCGCGCATCGATGAGCTGTACCTTGCCCTTTCTCTCCTTCGTCTTTCTGTTAGTCACAAACCACAAATACGTGTTGATGCCCGTGTTGTAGAAGAGCTGGTCCGGGAGCGCAATAATCGCTTCCAAATAATCCTTCTCCAACAGCCAGCGACGGATTTCGCTCTCGCCGCTTCCGGCGTCGCCCGTGAAAAGCGGCGAACCATTGTGTACGATGCCGATGCGTGAGCCGCCGTCTTTCTCCGATTTCATCTTCGAGACGAGGTGCTGGAGAAAAAGAAGCTGTCCATCTGATATACGCGGCAATCCTGCACCGAAGCGGCCTGCAAATCCTCGAGCCGCCTCTCGTTCCACGACATCCTTATCCTTCTTCCAGTCGATACCGTATGGAGGATTACACAGCCCATAATCAAACACGTCGCCAAAAAACTGATCATTGGAGAGCGTGCTCGCCTTTTGATGATCTTTCTCGCCACCGCGGATGAAGTCGGGATTCTCACCCGTGATGAGCATGTCGGACTTCGCCATAGCGTATGAGACCGAGTTGAGCTCCTGACCATACAGATAAATCTCTGCTTTCGGATTGATGTGCTCACGTACGTAGCCCTTGCCTATCGTGAGCATGCCGCCCGTACCGCAAGCTGGGTCGTACATGCGCGTAATAATGTGCGGCTTCTTCAGCGTCTTCTGGTCTGGAGAGAAAAGAACCTCTGCCATGACTTTGATTACGTCGCGTGGAGTGTAGTGTTCTCCAGCGGCCTCATTCGACATTTCGGAGAATTTGTAGAGTAAGTGCTCGAAGAGGAGCCCCATGTGATGGTTGTCGACACTTCCTGGCCGCAGATCAACACTATTGAGCTGTTCGATAATGTAATAGAGCAGGTTGCCACCCTCCAGGCGTGCGAGCTGTTTATCGAAATCGAACTTCTCAAATATCTCCTGAATATTTTCGCTGTAGCCAATTAGATACTGCTTGAAGTTCTTCACAATCTGACGTGGTTCTTCCTTTAGTTTCTCAAAATCGTACGGTGAAGTGTTGTAAAAATCGACGCCAGAGGCGCGCGTAAGTATGGGTTCGAGATCCTTCACCTTGCCGTGGTAACGATCGTACTGCGTGCGTACCTTCTCCTTCGTATCTGCAAGCATCGAATCGAGGCGCTTCAAAACGACGAGCGGCAATATCACGTCTTGATACTCATGCTGACGCCACCCTCCCCGCAGAATGTCTGCGATATTCCATATCATCTGTGCTTGCTGATTGAAATTTTGTGCCATATAGCGATTTTAATTACTAAACAGCTCAAGGTAGTCCTTAAGAGCATACACGCGATTTTTCGAGCGGCCCGTCTTCTCAGAGAGTACGCCGATTCGATGCAGGTCATTAACAAGCGCGTGCGATGTTGGCTTTGTTACGTTGAGCATTGCCTCCACATCTTTTGCAGTGACGACCGGCTTGGTGAACAAGCCGAGAAGTAGTTTCTTGGCAAGTTTCTGGCGCTTTGGTCCGATGCCCTCAAGCAGGTCTTCGTATCGTTTACGCAGATCTATAATCGCTTCGAGTGTATCCCGACCGCGCTTCGCGGTATCGCGAAGGCCCGTGAGGAAGAAGCGGAGCCAGTCCTCAATACGGTTGGATTCACGGACGGCGGAAAGTGCGTCATAGTATTCGGCACGATGCTTCTCAAAATGAGATGACAGGTAGAGCGTCGGTTTTTCAAGAATTCCATATGCCATCAGCTGAAGCACGATGAGTACGCGTCCGATGCGCCCGTTGCCATCTTCGAATGGGTGAATGGTTTCAAACTGATAGTGGGAGAGCGCGATTTTAATTAGCTCTGGCATTTCCAATTCGCGGTTGTGCCAAAAATGCTCGAGGTCATTCAGAAGGGGTGGGAGATCTTCCGGTCGGGGTGGAATAAAAACCGCATCTTTTAGAGTCCCCGCGCTTCCGCCAATTTTGTTCTGTACCTGTCGTATTTCACCGGGATGACGATTGTGGCCGCGAACACCGGAAAGAAGTGCTTGGTGCGCATCGCGTATCACGCGCATTGAGAGCGGCGGCTTTCCCGGCGTACGGATAGTTTGTATCGCCTCGTTAAGGGCGCGGATATAATTCTGTACTTCCTCCTGATCGTCGACTCTTTCGGGATCGATATCTTCTTTATCGGTATACAACTCTTCAAGAGTAGTCTTCGTACCCTCTATCCGGCTAGAAGTTTCTGCTTCCTTGGCTACGTGAGATTGAATGAAGTAATCGACATCTGGCACAAGTTTTGAATACGCGTTTAACTCGCCGAGCTTGACGCTCGCTTCTTCCAGAAGGGTCGTGATGCGTTGGTCCTGCCATACAAATGGCTTATTTATCGGTTCAGGAATGAACGCGAAATACGCCTCCCCCTGAGGCGTTGTCGCTCGAACTTTCCTACCCGCCTTAAATGCCATACTTTAACCACCCTCAAGTGGTAGTTAAAGAATAAGCTATTACTTTTACTACGTCAAGAGCGTAGTAAACCCTCTTGCTTAAGACTCAAGAACCCTTTCTCTCCCACAATAATGTGATCTTCAACTGGGATGCCAAGCATCTCGCCAGAATCTATGAGCCTCTTAGTAATGACTATATCAGCATCTGATGCGCGCAAGTCACCAGAGGGGTGGTTATGAGCAAGAATCAGACTTGCGGCATGCAACGAAACAGCCGGCTCGAAGACTTCGCGCGGATGTACCAAGCTTTCGTTAAGCGTGCCAATTGAAATGATGCGCCTCTCAATTAGATGGTGTCGTGCGCTCAAATAAAAGACGAAAAAGTGTTCTTTCTGCGACTCACGTATATCGACTGACAGTCTCCATATATCTTGCGAAGAAAATATCTCCGGTCTTGACCCATCGACAAGCCGCCTTCCAAGTTCGAAGACGGCTAGTACTTGAGACGCTTTTGCACTACCCAAACCTTTGATGTCTTGCAATTTTCCGAGTGTAATTGCTGTACGATCCTTGCCCACCTTCGCTAGAATTCTTTTTGCGAGCTGAAGAACATTAAACCCCTTCGTGCCGGAACCAAGGATGATTGCAAGGAGTTCGTAATCTGCCAATTTATCCAGACCATACTTTGCAAGCTTCTCCCTCGGAAAATCTACTCTTGAAAGATCTTTCATTTTCATGCCCTAAATAATCCCACAAATCTTCATCTTTGGAAACGCCTCCGGCTTGCTTGCCGGAGGCGTTTACATGGCTGTTTTTCGTCCTGAAATTGCTTCAAGCGGAGTCGATGGATTTGAGGGCTTCTTCCTGCGTCGGGAAGAACTTGATGTTCTCCCGATCCGCGAGCGCGGCTATGACCTCCCCCACCATCTTGCCCAAGGACGGCGGACCGAACGCGGCGGTCTTCTCGACGTACGCCCGGTTAGTCTTGGCGAACTCGACCATGAGCTCCATCGCTTCCACGTCGTAGGTGCCGTCGAATTCGGTGAAATCGAGAAGTACTTTCACTTTCTTCCCCGTCGCCGTGAAATCTTGCTTGATGATACCCTCCGCCGCGGCGATGGTTGCCTTGAGCGGCTCGAGGCGGTCCTTCGTCATGGGTCCGCAGACCTTGAGGAGTACGTGCCCCTTCGATTCGACGGCTATCTGCAGTGGTTCGTTCATACGTTTTATTGTTTGAACCAGACGTAGGCGATGTAGACGCCGAATACCACGGTCACAACGAGGAGCGCGGAGAGGTACGGGAGGAACGCCTCCTGCCAGTAGGCGCCGATGACGATGCCGAGCGAGAGGAGCGAGAGTTTGAAAATGCCGACCTGCCACCACGTAAACGAGCCCTTTCCGAAAATATGCATACGAAAATAGTCCGAACTGGTAATGCTTTGAGTATACACCGGCGGG
>C687J35174_10009824_pt1 | contig 11960 bp, 10 predicted proteins | sample RifCSPhighO2_01_FD_35174 | JGI IMG/M metagenome (IMG submission 35174) | reverse complement strand
AGACTTTCAATTTGTTTGGATTCGCGGCGCGGATGGTTTTGCCGATTATCTTCCCGCCCTTGTCGAACTCGTAGCAGTACACCTCGCCCGTGCCTATCTCGAGCTCCGCAATCTTATCGTCGGGGATATTCTCCAGGTGCTTCACAAGAGCGCGCAGGGAATTCCCGTGTGCGACCACCATCAGGTTCTTGCCATGCAGGAGGAGCGGCTTGATGTTTTTTTCATAGTACGGCACGACGCGCGCGTACACATCCTTCAGGGTCTCGCCTTCGGGGATGACGACGTCCCACCCGCGGCGCAGTTTCTGGAACGCTTCCTCTCCTATTTCTTTTTGCACCTCCCACTTGTTCTTGCCCGTGTAGATACCGTAATGCCGCTCTTTGAGAGCCGGATCTATGACATTTTTCATATCGGGCTTATCCAACGCATCGCATATCTGCACAAATGTTTCTTGTGCGCGCTTCAGGTCCGATATAAAAGCACAATCGATGGGAATGTCCTTGATGGCGTGCGCCGCATGCCGCGCCTCATTGACCCCTTCCTCGACGAGGCCGATGTCGACATGCCCCGTCCACTTCCCGAGCTTGTTCCATTCCGACTTCCCGTGCCTGATGAGAACGAGGTGTGCCATGCCGTATTCTAACGCAAGGCATTCCGTCCCGCAAAAACGGCTTTGTCGCCGAGCATTTCCTCAATGCGGAGCAGCTCGTTGTACTTCGCCACGCGATCGGTGCGGCTCATTGAGCCGGTCTTTATCTGCCCCGTACCTAAGCCAACCGCGAGGTGCGCGATGGTGGTGTCTTCCGTCTCACCCGAGCGGTGTGATATGACCGCGCGCCAGCCCGCCGTATGCGCCATATCGACTGCGGCGATGGTCTCCGTCAATGTCCCTATTTGGTTCACTTTTATCAAAATAGCGTTGGCGGCTCTCTCACGAATGCCGCGTTCCAGAAATGCGACGTTGGTCACCAGAAGGTCGTCGCCGACTATCTGCGTCGCCCCGCCGAGCGCGGCGGTCAATTTCCTCCACCCCGCCCAGTCATCCTCCGCAAGCCCGTCTTCGATGGACGCAACGGGATACTTCTTTTGGAGGTCCGCGTACCACGACACCATTTCTGCGCTCGAAAGTATTTTATCCTCACGCGCGAGCTTATACTTTCCGTCGCTAAAAAATCCCGACGCAGCCGCATCGAGCGCGAAAACAATATCATCCCCGGGCTTGTATCCGGCTTTCTCAACAGCCTCTTCGATAAGCGCGAGCGCCTCGCCGTTACCCTTTTTTACTTTCGGCGCGAATCCCCCTTCGTCGCCCACGGTCGTGCCGTACCCTTTCGTCTCAAGGACTTTTTTGAGCGCGTGAAAGACTTCGGCCATCATTCGTACCGCTTCGCGGAATGAAGGCGCTCCCACGGGCATTATCATGAATTCCTGAATGTCGGTGGACTCCCACGAGGTGTGCGCGCCGCCGTTTATGATGTTGCACTGCGGGAGCGGGAGCGTGAGTGGTCGGTCTACCTTCGAAAGCGAGCGTATGTATTCATAGCGCGGTTGTCCGCGGACGCGCGCCGCCGCTTTGGCGGCGGCAAGTGAGACCGCAAGTATCGCGTTGGCACCAAGACGGGTCTTATTGGGCGTACCGTCGAGCTCAATGAGTTTTGCATCAAGCGCCGCCTGATCGTCGACGCGCATACCGACCAGCGCCTCGGCGATCTCTCCCTGCACATTCTCCACTGCCTTCAGGACCCCTTTGCCACCGTACCGTTTTTTGTCGCCGTCGCGAAGCTCGTGCGCTTCGTGGGCGCCGGTCGAAGCGCCCGAGGGGACGATGGCGCGGCCCACGACACCGCTTCCCGTAATGACGTCGGCCTCTATCGTCGGATTCCCCCGTGAGTCCAATACTTCCCGTGCTTTGATGGAACGTATTTTCATAAAAGAACAGTATACCCCAAAACCTAAAATTAGGGGTTGTTTCGGTAGCGTATTTTGAGCGTTATCAAGACCGAGACGACGAAAAGACTCAAGCCGTTGGTCAATATGAGGGGTACTGAATCCCCCAAGAAACCGTACAGAAACCAAAAAAAGCAGTTGAGTACAAGGAGTGAGAGCATCCCCCACGAAATATCCTCGACGCTTTTCGTGTGATAGGTCTTGTAGACCTGCGGGAGCATGAACGAAACGCCCGTAACCATCCCCGCATAGCCGAACAGTTCCGCAATTTCCATAGGAAAAGTATACCCCGTGAGATAATAACTTCGATGTACTAGGTATGAAAAATAGTTCGTGACTATCTCATGGGGTATACCGTCATTTTCCGGCGATGGCCTCCAGGAATCCGTCGACTTCCCTGCGCGATTTGAAGTAGTACTGCGCGGCGCTTGCGTCGGACGCGCCGACTTTGATGGTGATACCCTTCCGTAAAACGCGGAACGCGTCTTCGTCGGTTACGTCATCCCCGATAAAGACGGGGACGGGCTTTTTCCTCCCGGCCAGTGTGGCATACATCTCCCGCGTTGCCGTGCCTTTGTCACGCCGTAGAGCAGGTACAATATTTATGACGTATATACCCTCCACGACGCGGAGGCTACCTGCTTCCCGTATGGCATTCGTTACTTCCGCGCGTATCGCGGCATGTTTCGCGCGCGGCGAGCGGCGATAGTGAAGCGAGAGAGAACGCGCCTTATCCTCAAAATAAATCCCCTTATAGTCCCGCGCCACAGAACGCAGGCGCGCGCGAACGGTATCAAGCGCTCGCCGCGCGATTACCGGTATGCGCACGCGGTGTGTTGTTCCTTCCGAAGACCATTCTAATCCGTGATTCCCCGCGAACGACACCCCGCGAATAGGCACACGGGCTTGCACATCGGAAAGCGCGCGGCCGGTAATGACGGCGACGGGACACCGGCGCGCGACTCCCTCGAGCGCGTGGCACGCCCGAATCCCCATGCGCGCCCGTCGCGGGTCGGACACGATGGGCGCAAGCGTCCCGTCGAAATCTAGCATGAGGATACAGCCCTCTCTCCGGATGCGTGAAAGAATGGCACCGACGTGTTTCCGCGCATCCTTCATAGCTACTCGAGTTGTGAGAGCGTCTTGATGAGCTCCGCGGACCATCGGTAGATATTGTAATCGCGGACGGAGGCACGCATCGTCTTCATGCGGCGATGCTGTTCCGCCTTTGGCATGGTAAGTGCCGCGTGGAGCGCGGCCGACGTCTCTTCCGCGCTGTACGGATTGATGATGAGGGCGCCCTTCATGTCGCGCGACGCGCCGGTAAACTGGCTAAGAATGAGTACTCCGCTTTCATCAGTGCGCGCCGCGGCGAACTCCTTGGCCACCAAATTCATGCCGTCGTGCAGGGACGTAACGATGCATACGTCCGCCACCTGATAGAGCTGCCGGAGCTCGGCGTGGGAATAGCTCTTTTCTTCGAGGACGATCTGCTTCCAATCGGTCGTCCCAAATTTCTCATTGATGCGTTCGACCTCCTTTTTCACAAGCTCCCGATACTCCGCATACTTCTCGACCGACTCACGGGTGGGAGACGCTATTTGTAGCATGGTGAGCTTCCCGCGATACTCCGGATGCGCTACGAGCAGGAACTCCAGACCCTTCAATCGCTCCGGGATCCCCTTGATGTAATCGAAGCGATCAACACCGAGTACGAGGTGCGGAGAACGGATAGTGAGGCGCTCCAGAATGCTCCGGTCGGGTTCTTCTAGTCGCTCCGCGCCTCCCGGGAAGGCTATCGAAATAGGAAGGGGCTTCACGAACGTGCGATGGTCCTCCCGGAAAATGGAGAAGTGCTCGTAATCAATGCGCGATTCTATCTCGTTGCCGACGGTGTCCATGAAGTTGTTGCAGTATTGCCTCGTATGGAAGCCGACGAGGTCCGCTCCGAGCATTCCCTCAAGTATCTCCTTACGCCACGGGCAAATGCTGAATTGNGCGGCCGACGGCCACGGAATATGCCAGAACATGGCGATCTGCGCATCGGGCCGGCTCTTCTTTATCATCGCGGGCACGAGCGCAAGATGGTAATCCTGCACTAAGACGATTGGCCGCTCGACATGGCGTATTTCGTCGAGGAGCGCTTTTGCGAACCGGCCGTTTACCTTACGATATTCAGTCCAATCCTCCTTGCGGAATTCCGGACGCACATGCGCCATGTGGCACAACGGCCAGAGTGCTTCATTTGAAAAACCGTTGTAATATCCCTGTATCTCCCGCGCGGAAAGCCAGATGCGTTTCAGCGTGTACTTGGGCTCATCATGCGGCACGCGCACCTTCCCTTCCGCATCCACAACTTCCTTGTCGGCAGGCCCCGAGCCATGCGCTATCCACATTCCCCCGCATGCCTCCATGACGGGATCAATGGCCGTGATGACGCCACCGGCGGGGACGATCCATTCAACTTTATTCTTTCCCTTGATGTTGATATACGGTTCGCCATTCGAAAGTACGAAGATCGGACGCTCCCGCAAATAGGCCTTCACGAATTCTTTGAGCCTCTCCGCCGTCCACGGCGAATCGAGCTTTTCGAGGCGCATACGCGCCTCCTCGCTTGCCGCGCGCCGCGCGTGTCGCAAACTCTGGGTAACCTTTGATATTTCTCCCGCGAGCGGCTCAAGAAAACTTGTACCGTGCACCGCATCGCTTCCGCTCTCCCCTTTGCGGGCCGCCTGCACGGCTCCCACCAATTTTTCGATGGCGCGGAAGAAGACCCAGCGGACGAGCGNGAAGACCGCCGCGGCAAAAACGAGGATCTGCAGNAGCAAGCGAATGAGATTGTCGCGCCATATGCTCCGGATGCTTTCATCTATGTAGGTAGCGTCTTGCGCAACGGCGAGCGCGCCGACGACGCGCTCGCCGTCGTGGAGCGGGATCACATGTACATAATACGTATTCCCGCCGCGGCCCACGAAATCTCCCTGTGCTTCGTCGCTGTCCATGACGGTCCGTATCAACATCCCATCGGGGGGGAGCGGAAGATCTTCTGATGCCGCGACCACCGTGCCCGCATTATCAAAAACACCGATACCGGAAAGACGCTCGTTGCTCACGAACCGGTCTATTATCCTCTGGGTCGTACTCGTCGCGCGTCTGTTGTACGAAGGCTCGATGCTCTCGGCGAGGCTATCGGAGAGGACCTGACTGCGGGACTGCAGGCGCGAGGTGAGCTCGATCTGTTCCTGATTCGCCTGATTCAGGGCGAAAAGCCCCACCACGAGGCTCACGGCAAGAATGATGCCGGCCGTAATGAGATATACCTGCCGCATTCAACGCATGATACGCGCATTATCCATCGGACTCAAACCGCGGGACGGGGTGCTTAAGTGCCGTATCTCACCGACTCGTCCGCCATATCGAGTACCAATGCTCCCCAGGTAAAACCGTGGGCGCCCTGCCCCTCGCCCGTTTCGGGATTGAAGCATTCGCGGAAGCCCGAACGCTCCAGAAGTGCCGTGCTTTTGGTGCGAATGTCCGCCGCTTCCTTCTTGTAGCCGTAGCGCATGAGGCCACGGTGGATGAACCAGTGCGGCGCCATCCATACGGGACCGCGCCACGAGAAGTTGTCGCCGAAGCCCCCCGCGCGGTACGCCTTCTCCTGCTTGGAGACGGTCCGTATCCCGAAGGGCGCATAGAAAGTTTCGGGGTTCAGCAATTGGCCGTGCACGAGCGCTTCGGCCTCTTCCGGCGAGTAGAGACCGGCGAAGAGCGGCGCGAAGTGCGCCCATGTCGCCACGGAGAGCGGCGTGTAATCAGCTCCCATAGCCGACCGATACACCCCGTCCGCAAAAAGAAATTCGCGCATAGCGCCTGCGATGAGTCCAGCGTGCGTATCGGCGAAGTGCTCGCCATCGGCGTGTTTGAGAAAGGATGCGATGCGCCCGAGCGCACGCAGATTTTCGACCAGCACCGTATTGAAGAGTACATCCTTGACCCAGAAGAATTTGCGCATGCACAGCGCCGCATCAAAATTACACGCCGTGTTCTCGTCGACGAGCCTGGCACGAAGGGCGAGATGGTCTTTGTACGAAATATCGGGTGCGGCCGAAAGCGGCGCATCGAAGCGCGGAGAATTGTCCTCGCCAGACTCATCGGGATTAATGATGCCGATGAGGTGGTGGCCGCGCGGATCGCGCTTCTCGACGAGAAAGCGGTAGTACGCGAGGAGCGCCGGATAGACGGACTCCAAGAATGCCTTGTCGGGGCTCCGGCGGTGCACTTCCCACGCGGCATACGCGATCATCGGCGGCTGGGTGAGCGAGCTCGTCCCCTCCACGCCCCAACGGAAGAGGTGGAGGATGCCCGGTGTCCAATAAATGATGTGCGGCACCATGCCGTCCTTGAATTGTTTCGAAAGGAGCGAGCGCAATTCGGCACGCGCGGATACGGGATCGAATTGCGCCAAAATGATCGCATGGAAGCACGAATCCCAGAGCCATTGGTACGGATAGTGTTCCTCCGAGGGGATGGTGTACTGGTATCCGTCGGTCACGCGCCGGTTCTTCTCCAAAAGCTTCTTCGCTTCCCCCGCAACGTCCATGGGTCGAGTATACCAAAAGGCTCCCGTAGCAGAGACCGCACAACGGCCGCGCTAGGGCATATCCGGAAACTCTATGCGCCGGCCACCCGCGTCGCGTTGCGGCGCAACGTCCTGCGGTAAAAGAATTTGCGGAGCTCTTCCACCGCCACGATGGACGTGGCCACGAGCCCTATCATCACCCACTCGGAGAATTCCAACGGCACGGTACGCAGTATTTTTTGGAGGACGGGATTGTACACGGCAAGTATTTGGAACACGACGACGAGCGCGGTCGCCGCGATGAGGAACTTGTTGGAGAAGATATCCATCCGGAATATGGATTTGCTGTCGGAGCGGCAATTCCACGCGTTGAACCATTGGAATACCGCGAGCGTCGTGAGTGATATCGTCCACGCCTTCGCAAGATCGGCCTCGAAGTAGCCGTGGAAGAGATACAAGGTCCCCAGCATCATGGGGAGCGCCATGAGTATCATGCGGTGCACCATGAGCCGGTCGACAAGATACTTCTTCGGCCGCTCGAATCTTTCCGTGAGCAGTCCGTCCTCTTTGGGCTCCATCGCGAGCGCCACGTCGAGAAAACCGTCGGTGACGAAATTGAGCCAGATGATCTGCGCCGCAAGTATCGGAAGCGGGTACCCCAAGAGGAGCGCCGCGGTAATGACCAGCACTTCCCCGAGATTGGTCGAGAAGAGATACAAAATGACTTTCTTAATGGTCTTGTAGATACTCCGGCCTTCCTCCACGGCGGAAACGATACTGCCGAAATTGTCGTCCAAAAGGACGATGTCGGCGGCTTCTTTGGCGACCTCGGTGCCTATTTTGCCCATGGCGACGCCGAGGTCGGCCGCTACGAGAGACGGCGCGTCGTTGACGCCGTCACCGGTCATGGCGACTATCTCCCCCCGCTTTTTATACGCGTTGATGATGCGCAGTTTGTGCTCCGGAGTCACCCGCGCAAAAACGGAAACGCGCGGGAGGCGCGCCGCAAGTTCCGCATCCAGCATGCCGTCCACTTCCGCACCCGTGAGGATTTCATCGCCCTTGTGCCACACGCCCGCTTCGAGGGCGACAGCATGCGCCGTGAGTTTGTGGTCGCCGGTTATCATCACCACCCTGATGCCTGCGGCGGTCGCGCGTTCCATCGCCCCGGCCACTTCCGGACGCAATACATCCTGCATGCCGAAAAAGCCGACGAACGTAAGGTCGTGCACCGACTCGGGCGTCAACGCCGCGGGAGNGTGCTCCCGCGCCGCCGCCGCGACGACGCGCAATCCCCGCCTGGACATCTCGGCGACTACCGCCTCAAGCTCTTCCGCATCTTTTTTGTGCAGGGGGTGATTCAGGCCGTCGCGCCTCATGTGCGTGCAAAGCGCAAGTATTGTCTCCGGCGCGCCGGCGGCGGCCAGAAAATTCCTCCCGCCCGTGTTATAGACAGCCGCATGATATTTGAGCCGGTAGTCGAAAGGAATTTCCGATAGAAGCGGGGATTCGCGCATGAGATCGTCCTTGGTAAAGCCCACTTTCTCCCCCAATATCCGCATCGCCGCTTCGGTGGGGTCGCCCGCGACGCGCCAGCGGCTCTCGGCTTCCGAATACGACACGCGGGCACTCGCGCACAGGGTCGCGATTTTCCCCGCAAAAAGAAGTTCGGGATGATTGGCCGCATCAACGACCGCCCCGCCGAACTCTACGGAACCTTTCGGCTCGTAGCCGACGCCGCCGACCTTGAAGACCTTGCCGTCCGTCCACACCTCGCGGATGACCAGTTCGTTCTTGGTGATGGTGCCGGTCTTGTCGACCGCAATTATCTGCGCCTGCCCGAGCGCTTCCACCGCCTGCAGTTTTTTGACCAGCGCGTTCCTCTTGGACATGCGCCAGACACCCGTGGCGAGCACGAGCGTGATGACGATGGGGAGACCTTCGGGGATGATGGATACGGCGAGCGACACGACGGTCGCGAAAATGGTCACGAGACTCGCGCCTTTGGCGAGGCCCAGGAGGAACAGCGCGAGGCTGACCACACCGACGAACGCGATGATGGCGCGGGAGAGCTGGCGGATATTCGCCTTGAGCGGCGTCTCCGAATCGATGGTGGATATCTCCATCGCTATCTTGCCGATGGCGGTCGCGACGCCTGTCCCGACGACGATGGCCCTGCCGTTCCCCACCACCACGTGGGTGCCCTTGAACACCATGTTGTGCTGTTCGGAAGCGGGAAGGCCTTCTGCGTGTATGCGCTCCGTTATTTTGCTGACCGGCTCCGACTCGCCCGTGAGCGACGCCTCATCGATCTTGAGACTATTGGCGATGAGTACGCGCGCGTCGGCGGACACTTTTTCTCCGTCCTGCAGTATGAGTATGTCGCCGCGCACGACTTCGCGGTCGGGAATGAGCACCTCCTGCCCGTCGCGCAAGACCGTCGCGGTCGTCTCAACGAATTTCTTGAGCGCGCGGAGCGTATTCTGCGCCCTGCCCTCCTGAACGGTCCCGACCGTTGCATTGAAGAGGAGCACCGCGAGGATGATGGAGCCGTCGATGACCTCGCCCATGAGGAAGACGATGCCGCTCGCCGCGAGAAGGATATAAATGAGGGGACTCCGGAACTGCCGCAGGAAAATGAGCGCATAGCCGTCGGGCTGCACTTCCGGCAACACATTGGGCCCGTCCTCCCGGAGCCGCCGCGCCGCCTCGCCCGCGCTCAAGCCGCCCGCTTCGGTATGGAGCGCTTCAAACACCGCCGCCGCTTCCTCGTTGTGCCAAAATTTCATTGCGTAATAGCCAAATGGTAGCACGGCGGTGCAATGCTTCGGCGCAGAGCCGATAGTAAAAATACCTTGGGCGGGCCGTCAGCAGTCAGTACCCAGGAGGTTAGTAAACATAAGGGTATTCTAGCGGATTTTCTTCCGACCCGCTGACGCCTTGGCATATCCCCATTAAGAGGTACGTGATGACCTTTGCTCCACCGNGAGTGGTTCACGAAAATATGGCACTCGGTCTCATAACACCGGTGCTCAATCCTGCGGAGGCGGTGAGATTCGAACTCACGATGCCTTGCGGCATGGCGGTTTTCGAAACCGCTGGAATAAACCACTATCCGACGCCTCCAAGGAAGTAAAGTAGCACACTTTCGAGTAACGAAAAAATGCGCTATATTGGGCGGCAAGGCCTCGTCGTCTAACGGTTAGGACGTTTGCTTTTCAAGCAAAGAACGCGGGTTCGACTCCCGCCGAGGTCATAACACCTTAAGCCCCTCGGTGAGGGTGCATATGCTATCCTGAAGACTTAGCAAACGTAATCAGATATATATGGCAGACACAATCGTCACGAATTCTCCGGACACGGGTGGCGGCTCGGCGGGCTGGGCCGTTGCAGTTATTATTTTATTGGCGGTTATCGTAGGAGGCTTCCTTCTCTACAAGAACGGTGTCTTCAACGGAACGGAACCGGCGGACACGACCAATATCAACGTCACGATACCGACTCCGACGGGCGGCAACACGAATCCATAATCTTGCACGTCACAACCGCCCTTCGGCAACGCCGAAGGGCGGCTTTTTTGTTATACAATGTCCCTATCGTCACGTTCGTACAATGAAAAACGACCTCTCGGACTCTCTTCGTGCGCTCCGACGCGACAAGCGCTTCGCGCCGCTTATCAAAAAACACGGAGCGCCTGATCTGAAACGGGGTAAAAATCCGTTCTCGGCGCTCGTGCGTTCTATTATTCACCAACAGGTNTCNGGNGCGGCGGCGGAAACGATACACACGCGGTTCGTCGGTCTGTTCCAGCCAACGGACAATGTTCGACCTCGTAGGTCGAACATGAGATTCCCTACTCCCGAAATGGTACGCGCGATGCCGCTTGGAAAAATGCGCGGCGCGGGCCTTTCGGCGCAAAAAGCGTCGTACATCAAAGACCTCGCGGAAAAATTCTCCGACGGGACGATACGGCACCGTTCGCTCCGCCGCATGGAGAGCAGCGACATCATCGAACATCTCACGCAGGTGAAGGGCATCGGCGTATGGACGGTGCACATGTTCCTCATCTTTACGCTGAAGCGTCCCGACGTGCTTCCGACGGGCGACCTCGGCATCCGCAAAGGTTTTCAAATTCTCTACAGGTTGAAAACTCTGCCCGACCACTCACAAATGGAACGACTCGCCGTTCCATGGAGGGCGCATGCCTCGACCGCATCGTGGTACCTCTGGCGCGTAGCCGACGAGGCGAAACAGAAGGTCTGAAACGCGTGATATGCTGAATATACGTCGGGGTCACCGAGCAAATATTTATGACTGGTCCCGATGATGAGAAAACACTTAGGGACAAGGCAAAAGTCGAATCGTCTGACAAACAGCAAGAGCGGCAAGAGGAAATTGCAAAACCAGAAGAAGCGCCTGAACCAAAAACTCCACAGCAAATAAACGCTGAACTCAAGCTCGTGGACGAGAAGATTGCGGTAGAGCGGTCGATGCTCAATGAAACCCAGCGGGAGCTTGGGCTACCGCTCACGGATACAAGTGTTGCTATCGAAAACCACCGAGGAAACGCGACGGCATTCTGGCGACTCAGAGACAAGAGCAGACAAAACCGGAGCGAATTCCCTTCAAGGAACAGCCCTTTGCGGAACATAACGATACGCTGTTCTCGATGGATCCGAGCGCCGTTTTTAATCCTGAAGATTATTACAAGAGCGAAGTGGCAGGCAACTCTACGGGATGGAAAATCCATATACCGTACGAGTCGTTGTCTCGTTTTCAGCGAGAGGCTTTAAACGACTTACTCAAGAAGAACAGTTTCAATTGGTACGAGCGAGGTCACGAGAATGAGCAGCCTGTCTGGCATCAGGATTTTCCGTCAAGCAAGGCGCTTTACAAGATTGATGGTAGCGACAAAGACCAGCCCGGTAAAGGAATGACAGTGTATGCAGGCAGTAAGAACAACCTCGACGCATTGGCTCGCGACATCAGCAAGCTCGGCATATTGTCGCCGCAGACAAAAGGCGTGAAATTCGATGACGTCAATGTAATAGGCAACGTATGGGCTCGTTTCGACACGCGACACCCCGACTTCGACCAGTATGGTAAGTGGGGTATTTCGATAAAGTCGCGGTTGAGCAAGACGAAAGTTTGGCAGGATATGATGAAAAGAGCGCAAAAAGGTGAACGGCTTTTTCAGAGCCAAGAAGAACTTGATAAGATCCAGTCGTTCATACTCGACAGCATCGACACGCTAGCTGAGACGTACGGAGAATACTTCATGGGCAAAAAACTTGAACAACAGTCAAACTAGCTTCGTCCGCGCCGGGTAAACGTAAACGCGGACAGCCACCGTTTATTTGTTTCAGATCTCGGCAAACATAACACCGGAAACCGCGCGTATCTTTTTGTCCCTGGTTACTAATGGCAAATTATT
>C687J35174_10009817_pt1 | contig 11968 bp, 12 predicted proteins | sample RifCSPhighO2_01_FD_35174 | JGI IMG/M metagenome (IMG submission 35174) | reverse complement strand
ACCATGCGACCGCGTTTTATCTCGTCAATAATCTCGGTTACCGGGCTTATCGGCATAAATCCATTAAAAATTCCGGGATTGGGCGTGCATTATCACCTATTTTCGCACCGGATGCGCTGATCTCAGCCAGATCAAGCCCTTAAACCCGGGGTCGCCGCCTGTCGGGGCTTCTTGGTCTTCCGTCCCGCCTCGTCATGCGTTTATCCAAACCCGCACCATACTCTTTAAAGAGAAAGCGGGTACTGCCAGGGAGGGCGGCATCCGCTGGATTTTCCCTGATCCAGACATAAAAACCCATGGCCGCCAAAGCTGACAAGCTGCAAAGCACCGTCATTATATCCGGTCGATTCACCGAACGGCGGGCGCAGGTCGCGGCGGCGCGTCCGGGCGATGAGCTGGCGGCGGAGGTGCTCGAGCCCGGCAGCATGGTCGGACGTTATCTGACGCTGAGCCGCGTGGGCGTCGGCGGCATGGGGGTGGTGTACCGCGCCCACGATACCGAACTAAATCGTACCGTGGCGCTGAAGGTGCTGCCGCCGCAGCTTTGCAAACACTCCGAATATCTCAAGCGGTTCCGCACCGAGGCGCAGGCCCAGGCGCGGCTGAACAGCCCCCACATCATCACACTGTACGAATTGATGGAGCATCCTGCCGGAGAGATCCTGGTGCTCGAATACGTCGAAGGGGAAACGCTCGAAAACCGCCTGCGCCATTACGGCCCGCTGTCCGTTTCCGAGGCGATACGCATCTTCGATCAGGCGCTGCGCGGCGTGGAACACATCCACCAGAGGGGCGTGGTGCATCGCGATCTCAAGCCAAGCAACATCTTCATCACCCGCGACGGCGCGATCAAGTTGATGGACTTCGGAGTCGCGCGGCTCATGGACAACCATGACCCGTCGCAGAACGGCATCATGGTCGGGACACTCCTTTATATATCCCCCGAGCAGATCAACGGCCGGGAAACCGACTGCCGTTCCGATATCTATACGCTCGGCATCAGCCTGTTCGAAGCCGTCACCGGACGACTGCCTTTCGAGCGCCGCAGCGATTACGCACTCATGCACGCGCACGTGCAGGAAAATCCGCCGAGTCCGAAGGAATTCCAGCGCCGACTGCCGCGCGAGCTTGAGTCGGTCATCCTCAAGGCAATGGAAAAAGATCCGAACCGGCGATTCCAGACTGCCGCCGAATTCCGTACCACCCTCCTCGGACTCGGTCTGGTGGAACGCCGCCAAACCCCTCTCGGCCGCACCGGCATCGAAAAGTATCGCCCGTGGAAGCGCCGGCAAGAATCCGCGGGGCAACGTATCTGGGGCGGAGCATGGTTCGATCTTTCCCTGGCTGCCGCGGCATTGCTGCTGGTGCTGGCGCTCGATATCTATCCGTTGCACAAATCGCCAGAGGATAATATCCTTGCCACCAATGCCGCCGCTCAAAAAGTCGCGCAGCGGAAATCGGCTATAACCGCCCACGGACAGTCGGTTGCCATGGCACCCAAAACCACCAGGTCAAAGCAGCTCGCCGACAAAATCCCCCGCGACAGATATGAGACATTGCGTCAGGCCTGGGGCAGCTGAATCCTCACGGAGCATCACCGTTGTTTGACATGACACGCACCCAGCGCCGCATTCACCCGCGCCGGTTTGTGCCGCTCATTCTCGTCGGATTAAGCCTGCTCGCGTCCGGCTGCGCGACTATCCATGGGGAGACCTGCGAGCAATTCGAAGAGAACCGAAAAGACACCGACTACAGTACGCAATACCAATTTTCCGAGTCGGATTCGGAAACGGCCGCCAAAAATTTCAAGCCGTTGCCCCGCGGCGCCAATGCCGTGGTCCGCCTGTACCGGATGCATCTCGATCCGCCCAAGGTAAAGCCCTGCCGTCATCTCACGATCCGCAAGGAAATATATCTGCAACAAAGCGCCCGCCTGAACCGGACGCTGGAAGAAGTCCGAGAAATCTACACCTCCGACGGCGCACTGATCGCGACCAAGACAGAATCCGTCGGTGATCGGCTCCGCACCAGCGGTTACTACACGGGAGAAACATTGTTGCCGATTCCCGAAAACGCCCCGCTGGGGAAATACCGTATCGTCAGCAAGCTCGTATTGAAAACGAAAAAGAATTCACAGGCCATTGTGCTCACCAAAACCAGCGCGAGCTTCCAGGTTCTGTCGCGGCAATAAACCGGCTATTTGATAAATCCGTGCTGGGCAAGAAACTCGCGGGTGATCTCTGACCCGCTCTGTGCCGCGCGCTTACCGAGCATGAGTCGCTCCAGATAGCGCGCCACAAGATCCACCTCGAGATTGACCTCTGAATCCGTCTTGATAACGCCCAGCGTGGTTTCCTCCAGCGTGTGCGGAACGATATTGACCTCAAATTCCGCGCCGTGAACGGCATTGACGGTCAGGCTTACGCCATCCACACAAATAGAACCTTTTTCCGCGATATATTTTGCCAGCGCCTCCGGCGCCTTGATCCGGAACTGTACCGACCGGGCCGCCTCGCGGCGATTGACCACAACGCCCGCCCCGTCCACGTGGCCACTCACCAGATGCCCACCCAACGGGGTCGACAGCGTCAGGGCCTTTTCAAGATTCACGGCATCGCCGGCGTACCGACGGCCCAGCGTGGTGCGTAACAGGGTTTCGCCGGAAGCATCGGCCGTGAACCCGCTTGCAGAATGCTCGATGACGGTCAGGCAGACGCCGCTGACTGCAATGCTGTCCCCGGTTTTCACGTTCGACATGTCGAGCTTGCCGCACTCGACACGCACGCGCGCGTCGCCGCCTCTGGCTTCAAGCGCGGCGATTTTTCCGACAGACTGAATGATTCCCGTGAACATGACTTGACCCGCTACTTTTCGCTCACCTTCGCTATCACCCGCCAGTCTTTTCCGATGGCCCGCGTATCCAGGACTTCAAGATTAATGCGGTCGAGCATGCGCGCCAGCGGCGGTAGCGCAAACATCCCGCGCTCATTATTCCCCATGATTTGCGGTGCATAATAGAGCACCAGCTCATCCACCAGGTTCGCCCGCAATAACGCGCCGCACAAGGTGGCGCCCGCCTCGACCAGCACCTCGTTCATCTCCAACCAGGCGAGATGCTTCATCAGCGTCTCCAGGTCCACGGTCTTCTGCCGCGTGGGCATATCGGCGACCTCGGCGCCGGCTTTTCTCAATTTCTCCGTCAACGCCGTGTCCTGACTCGCCGTGACCACCAATGTCTTGCCCTCGCCGCGCAACATGCGCGCCGTGGTCGGCATCCGCAGACGGCTGTCCACCACCACGCGCAGCGGCTGACGGCCGGTTTTGATGTCACGCACATTCAGCGAAGGGTCGTCCGCAAGCACCGTGCTCACGCCGGTCAGAATCGCGGAACTGCGCGCGCGCCATTTCTGCACGTCGGCGCGCGCGGCCTCGCCCGTGATCCACTTGCTTTCGCCGTTGGCCATGGCGGTGCGTCCGTCGAGGCTCACCGCCAGCTTCACACGCACATATGGCCGGCCGCGCTTCATGCGGCTCATGAATCCCGGATTGAGCGCCTCGGCCTCCTTCTCCATCAGCCCGACATCGACCCGGATGCCATGGCTTTCCAGTTCCTTGGCCCCTTTGCCCGCGACATGCGGGTTCGGATCGCGCATCGCCGCCACGACCCGCGTCACGCCCGCCTTGATAAGCGCCTGGGTGCATGGCGGCGTGCGACCCTGATGACAACAGGGCTCGAGCGTCAGATACACGCCGGCGCTGTGCGCCTGGATTTTTCCCGCCTGATTCAGCGCATTGACCTCGGCATGCGGCTCACCGGCGCGCTCATGCCAGCCTTCGCCGATGATTTTCCCGTCCTTCACAACCACGCAACCGACCCGCGGGTTGGGATCGGTGGTATTCATCCCGCGGCGCGCGAGCTGCAGGGCGCGCGCCATGAAGCGTGCATCGGCGACGGAGGTTGTCATGATTTTTTCCCTGCCGTCTGCGACTTTCTGTCCTGGGCCGGGCCTGGCTTGGGCGGCGTCTCCGGTTCGGGGATCAGCGAAAGCTGCTTGCGCCGGGTCTCGGCGCTCGGCTCGTTCTGCAAGCGTTGCACTTCCTCNCGGAAGGCGTTGAGGTCCTGGAAGCTGCGGTAGACCGAGGCAAANCGCACATAGGCCACCGGATCGAGATCCTTCAACTCCTCCATGATCCATTCGCCGATTCTCCGCGAGGGCACCTCGCCTTCGCCGCTGGCCATGAGTTTGTGACGGATGCGTCCGATGATTTTCTCGATCGCATCAGTATCCACCGGGCGCTTTTCCAGCGCGCGTGATAAACCATTTTGCAGTTTTTTTTCGTTGAACGGCTCGCGGCGGCCGTCGGACTTGATGATCTGGGGCAAACGCAGCTCGGCGCGCTCGAAGGTCGTGAACCGTTCGCTGCAGACCTCGCACTCGCGCCGGCGGCGCACGGAATCGCCTTCGTCGGAAAGCCGCGAGTCGACGACACGGGTTTCATCGGCGGAACAGAACGGGCAGCGCATAGCAGAATAGTAGCAAGCAGCGGATAAAAGGCGAACCGCCCGCCCGGCTAAAGGCTAGCGCTGGCTGGCCTCATACACCGGAAACCGCCGGCAGATGTCCTGCGCCTTGGCGCGGACGGCGGCACGTACGGCCGTGTCACCCATACGATCGAGGATGTCGGCGATCCAGCCGGCCAGCTCGCGGGCCTCCTTCTCGCCGAAGCCGCGCGTGGTGATGGCCGGCGTGCCAATGCGGATGCCGCTGGTGATAAACGGCGACTGCGGATCGTTGGGCACGGCGTTCTTGTTCACCGTGATGTTCGCCTCGCCCAGCGCCGCTTCGGCGTCCTTGCCGGTAACGCCCTTCTCGATGAAGCTGACCAGAAACAGGTGATTGTCAGTGCCACCGGAAACCACCTTGTAACCGCGGTCCATCATGACTTTCGCCATGGCGCGCGCGTTGGTCAAAACCTGCTGTTGATANGCCTTGAATTCGGGCGCGAGCGCCTCCTTGAAGGCCACCGCTTTGGCGGCGATCACGTGCATCAATGGACCGCCCTGCGTGCCGGGGAAGATCGTCGAATTGAGCTTCTTCTCGATCTCGGGATTGGCCTTCGCCAAAATTATGCCGCCACGCGGTCCACGCAGCGTCTTGTGCGTGGTAGTCGTCGTGACATCGGCGATTGACACCGGATTCGGATAAATACCCGCGGCGACCAGTCCGGCGACATGCGCCATATCGACAAACAGGTATGCACCGACGCTGTCCGCGATGCGGCGGAAGCGCGCCCAGTCCACCACGCGCGAATAGGCGGAGAAACCCGCCACGATCATTTTCGGTTTATGTTCGTTGGCGAGACGTTCGACCTGCTCGTAGTCGATTTCCTCGGTCTTATCGCTCAGGCCGTACTGAACGGCGTGGTAGATCTTGCCGGAGAAATTCACCTTGGCGCCGTGCGTGAGATGCCCGCCATGCGCCAGGCTCATGCCGAGGATGGTGTCGCCCGGATTGAGCAGGGCCATGTACACCGCGGCATTCGCCTGCGAACCGGAATGCGGCTGCACGTTGGCATAGGCCGCGCCGAACAATTGTTTCGCGCGTTCGATGGCCAGGCGCTCGGCGACATCGACGTACTCGCATCCGCCGTAGTAGCGCTTGCCCGGATAACCTTCGGCGTACTTGTTGGTGAGCTGCGAACCCTGGGCCTGCAACACACGGGGGCTGGCATAGTTCTCGGAGGCGATCAGCTCGATGTGATCTTCCTGGCGGCGGGACTCGTTCCGGATGGCACTCCACAACTCGTCGTCAAAACCCTTGATGGTCATGTCTTTCGTAAACATTAAAACCCTTGCTCCTGGCTGTTGCGTTCCGCCCTTCCCGTCCGACAATGGGAGATAAGCGGCCTGAAAAGCGGCCTAGGATATACGATTATGACCGGCGATGCATGGGCGCGCCGTGCACGGAAAATGAAACCCTGGAAACGTAGTCGGCCAGGCGGCCTTGTTATTGCGGCCGCAGCCGCACCACGACTCCGGAGTCGAACGGCACCTGGGTGTGCGCGTTCGGGAACGAGGCGTAGTTGGTCCAGATGTCGCCGTTCTCCGTGAAGCTCACGGTGCGCGTGTACGCACCCCGGTGCGGCAGGCGGTAGATCGTAATCGCCCTGGTTTTCGGGTTCAGCCGGTAAAGACTGTCGGAACCCGAACCGGTGATCCAGAAATCGCCCGTGTAGCGATTGCGGCGAATACCGTAGGGGAAGTCGCCGGCGATCGGCAGCGTGAGCCGGTCCACGATCTTGTCCGTGCGCGTGTCGTACACCGTGATCTTCCCGGTCGCCAGTTCCGGTATCCACAGCACGTCGTCCTTGTCGATGGCCAGCCGCTTGGGCCCGACCCATTTCTCCGGCATGTCTTTCACCGTCACCTCGCCCGTGCGCGGGTCGAGCATGCCGAAGCGGTTACCGTGGGTCTCGGTAAACCACAGCCGTCCCCGACTGTCGGCCACGGCGGCGTACAGGTGCACGCCCTTTTCAGTCAAGCGCGGATGCGGCGCAGTCCGGTACACCTTGATCTCGCCCGTCTTCGGGTCCAGCCGGCTCAGCATGACGCGCGAGAAATGCGTCATCCAGATGCCGCCACCCTTGTCTTCGTAAATATACCGATCGGCATCCACCACGAAATACTGGACATTGCCGCCCTTCTCGAATCCCGAGTAAACCTTGAATTCCTTCGTGCCCGGATCGAAGCGGATCACCTGTTCGGCCTTGGTGAAAGTAATCCAGACCATGCCATCGCGCGTGGTGTCGATCTGGTGCGCGCCGCCGGGTTTTCCCGGTGCGACGTCGACCGGAAGATCGAAACTTTCCACCGCTCCGGTGTCGATATCCATCCCATAGAGTTTGTTGCCGAAGTAATCCGCGATCCATGCCCGTCCCGCACTCACCGCCATGTCGTGATAGAAACCGGTCTTGACGCCAACCGGGTATTCGCGGATATCGGCCTTCGCGGTCGCCATATAACGTCCATGCGTGGGCAATTTGGCATTCGCCGCCAGCCATTGCGCGAGTTCCTCGGCGTCGAGCCGGATGAGGGAAAGATCCAGGTCGTCATCGATCTTTTTCATGCGGCCGATGACCTCGCGCCATTCTTCGAGCGTCTTGCGGTACGCCACCGGCGGTCCGATCTGATGACAGGGGGTGCATCCCAGCACCACCTGACGGCGGATTTCGCCTTCCGGCAACGCCGCGATCCAGTCGGCCGAGCGCACCGGTTCCGCCTGCGATCGTTCATCCTCGGGATAAACGAATGTTTTCGAACAACCGGGAATTAAAAGAATAAAAGGAAGGGAAAGCCCCAACAACGCCCGCGCGAATCCATAAATCATCGCCAACTCCTCTCTTGTGGTGTGAGAATACCCGCTCTGGGCTCGCCCCGTTCCTTCCTCCCCAGCAGAAGACAGAATCCTCACGGAGACAAAACCATCAGAGCGAGGAGAGAGGAACGGGGCTCGCGGGCGAGGACATTATTTCATGGCGTTCGCGGCAAATCCACGCACGCCGTCTGCATGGAGGTCAGACGTAGAGTTTACCAGCCTGGGTCAGAAATTCCGCGTAGTTGAGATAATGACTGCCGTCGCAGGAAAAATTGAAACCGACAAGACCGTTCACCACGTTGAGCGAGGCCGAGCGCAGGTAGATATGATTATCCTGCATGCGCAGTCGCTTGAATTCGGCCAGGACTGTCGGGATTTCCAGCGTGGGAACAAGCGCCTCTTCCGTATAGGGTAGGCGTGGATAGGCCAGGCAGATGTCCGGATCGAGAAACTCCTCCTTGACGTGCACCCGGTAGCGCAGCGGGTCGTTGAGCAGCCACAGCGTCACCTGGCCGGTGGAAAAATGCACCTTGGCGTGAAACACACCGTGCCCCAGAAGCAACACCTCGATGCGCGCCAGCACTTCGTCAATGTGCCTGTCGAACTCATTCGCCACGTGCGCCTGTTCGAACACGAACTGGCGCACGGAAGGATCGCCACGGATTTGTAGCCACCGTGTGCGCATTGCTCTACTTCTCCTGCTTGAGTTTCCTGACTCCGCCGATACCGCGCGCCAACATCATCGATAACCAATACCAGCCGACTTTGAGCGCGCCCAGATTCTGTATCATGGTTTGCGTGAACATGGCTTTCCCTCAACACCCGGCAGCACGGCCTCGTCCATATCGTTGTGCTGCATCGCTCTGACTCCCGGTATACACGGTGCACTTGTGTACTCCCTGGCAGTCATAGCAACCCGTGTGCCAACGATGCGCGATGAAAAACCAATGCGGTTTCAAGTAATTAAGCGCAGCGTCGCGGTACACGCGCGAGCGTGCCGCACCAGCAGCGGGAATCGCGCCACTCGCTGAACTAAATTGGTGCAAAAAACAACGACAGCGGCGTGAACGTCGGCGCGAGATGGCTTTCCGGTGCCGGGAGGATTGCGTCACGGCACAATGCTGAAAAAAGGAAAGGATTGCCCGCCTTTGGTGCGCAGCGGGCGCGAGCAGCAACTAGGGACGGCCGTCTTCGAGCGTTTCTTTCTTCACCGGCATCAGATCCTCGCGCGCGACGCCGAGCCACATGACGATGGGGCTCGCTACCAGTGCCGAGGAATAGATGCCGAACAGGATACCGATGGTGAGCGCGAGGGCGAAGTAATGCAGCGTCTCGCCGCCGAAAAACAGCATGGACAGCACCGCGAGCTGGGTGGAGCCGTGGGTGATGATGGTGCGTGAAATCGTGCGCGTGATGGCGTTGTCGATGATCTGCGGCACCGTATGCTTGCGCAGCTTGCGGAAATTTTCCCGCACGCGGTCGAACACCACCACCGACTCATTCACCGAGTAGCCGAAGATGGCGAGCACCGCGGCCAGCACCGTGAGCGAGAATTCCCACTGGAAGAAGGCGAAGAAGCCGAGAATGATCACGACGTCATGCAGGTTCGCGATAATCGTCGCCACGCCGAATTTCCACTCAAAGCGGAACCAGAGGTAGAGCACAATACCGATGGAGACGAACAGCAGCGCCAGGGCGCCGTTCTCCACCAGCTCCCGGCCGACCTGGGGGCCGACGAACTCCGTGCGGCGCAGTTCGACAGTAGGGTCCGCCTGGCGCAGGGAATCCATGACCGCCTCGGACAGCTTGGCGCTGGACGTCTCTTTCCTGAGCGGCAGGCGGATCAGCACGTCGCGCGAGGTGCCGAAATTCTGCACCGCCACGTCGCGATAGCCGAGCTTGGCGAGCGAATCGCGAATCTGCGGAACATCCGCCGCCTGGCGGTAATTGACCTCCATCACCGTGCCGCCGGTGAAATCGACGCCGAAATTCAGGCCCTTCACGATCAGGAAAAACACGGCGAGCAGGAANGTNATGCCCGAGATCACGTTGAACGCCAGCGCGTGGCGCATGAAGGGGATGTCTTTTCTGATCTTGAAAAATTCCATGACGCGTCTTATCCCGTGGCCGAACTCGTTTCTTTCCAGGCGGTATTGCCGATCGGAATTTTCTCCAGCTTGCGCCGGCCGCCGTACATCAGATTGACCATGCTGCGTGACACCATCACCGCGCTGAACATGGAGGTGAGGATGCCCAGGCACAGCACGACGGCAAAACCTTTTATCGGACCGGTGCCGAACATGAACAGCGCCAGTCCCGCGATCAGGTTGGTGACGTTGGAGTCGAGAATGGTGCCGAAGGCCCGTTCGTAGCCGGTGTAGATACTGGCCTGCGGNGTATTGCCGTTGCGCAGCTCCTCGCGGATGCGCTCGTTGATCAGCACGTTGGCGTCGATCGCCATGCCGACGGTGAGCGCGATACCGGCCATGCCGGGCAGCGTGAGCGTGGCCTGCAGCATCGACAGCAGCGCCACCAGCAGCAGCACGTTAACGGCCAGCGCCACCACCGAGATCAGGCCGAAGATGACATAGTAAACGCTCATGAAGAGCGCGATTGCGGCGAAGCCGACCCAGGTCGAATGGAAGCCCTTGGCGATGTTATCCGCGCCGAGGCTCGGACCCACGGTGCGCTCCTCGATGATCTCCACCGGCGCGGCAAACGCGCCGGCCCGCAGCAGCAGCGAGAGCTCATTCGCTTCCTGCACGGAATCGAGGCCCTCGATCTGGAAACGCTTNCCCAGTTGCGAACGGATCACNGGCGCCGTGATCACTTCTTCCACGCGTTTGCTCACGCGCATGGCACGGCCATTGGCNTCCAGNACCGGCTTGCCCTGCTCGTCAATCCTGGGTTCGGACTTGATCTCGATGTATACCACCGCCATGCGCTTGCCGACGCTCTCGCCGGTGACGCGCTGGTTGATGGCCGCGCCGCGCGCGTCCAGGGTGATCGAGACGATCGCGCTGCCGGTCTGACTTTCGAAACCCGGCGCGGCATCCACGATGTTGTCGCCCGAGTAGATGAGCCGGTTCTTGAGCAGGATCGGACGCCCGTCGCGCATCTTGTACAGCTTCGACCCAGCCGGGACCTGGCCGGCGAGCGCGCCGCCCAGATCATGCTCCTCGTCCACCATCATGATCTCGAGGGTCGCGGTGCGCCCGAGGATTTCNTTGGCCTTGGCGGTGTCCTGCACGCCGGGCAGCTGCACTACGATGCGGTCCTGCCCCTGCTGCTGGATGATCGGCTCGGCCACGCCCAATTCGTTGACGCGGTTGCGCAACGAGTTCATGTTCTGTTCCAGCGCAAACCGGCTCTTTTCGAACACCGCGGTTTGCTTCATTTTCGCGCCGATGGCGAAGTCGCCGCTACGATCCGCGTCGACAAGCTCGAGGTCCGGGAGCTCCTTGCGGAGAATGTCACGCCCCTTGTCGCGCTCGCCGGCGTCGCGGAAGCGGGTCTCGATGCCGCCCCGGTCGAAGCGCGTCACCGTCAGGTACTGCACCTTCTTCTCGCGCATGACGCGGCGCATGTCGTCGACGTAACTCTCCTCCGCCTTCTTCAGCACCGCCGCCATGTCCACCTGCATGAGGAAATGCACGCCGCCGCGCAGGTCGAGACCGAGGTACATGGGCTTGGCGCGCAGCGCCGCGAGCCAGCCCGGCGTGGCCGGCAGCAGGTTCAGCGCGACGATGTATTGCTCACCCAGGGCCTTCTGCACCAGATCGCGTGCCCGTATCTGGGTTTCCGTGTCCGTGAAACGGATCCGCGCGCCCTTATCGTCGAGCACGGCACCTACGTAGGAAATATTCGCCTGCTTGAGCTGGTTCTCGGCAATGGCCAGCGAGCCCTGATCGACCTTGGTGGTGCGTGTCGGCGAGATCTGCACGGCGGGATACTCGCCATAAATGTTGGGCAGGGCGTAGACGATCCCGACCACGACGATGGCGAGGATAAGCAGGTATTTCCAGAGCGGGTATTTGTTCATTTAATTATTTTTGCCACAGAGAACACAGAGTTCACAGAGAAATACACCAACATTGCCTTCCCTATTTTCTCTCTGAGTCCTCTGTGATCTCTGTGGCTGGAATTTTATTTTCAGACCGACTTGATCGTGCCCTTGGGCAGGACGGTTTGGATCGCCTGCCGTTGCACTTTGATCTCCACTCCCTCGGCAATGTCCACCGTCACGTAGGTATCGCCGAGGTTCGTGACCCGGCCGAGGACGCCGCCACCCGTCACGACCTCGTCACCCTTGGCAAGCGCGGCGATCATGGCCTTGTGTTCCTTGGCGCGCTTGGCCTGCGGGCGGATGAGAATGAAATAAAACGCGGCGAACAGCACGCCGAGCATGATGAGGGTCACGTACGGACTGCCTTGTGCCGGCGCACCAGCGGCGGCCGGGGCTTCGGCCCAGGCTTCGGAGATAAAGATGTTCATTAATATTCCTCGAAAGAAAAAATTCACAGGATTAACAGGGCGAAGCGGAGTTGTCGCCGATGCCCTTAACGGGCATCGGCGCCGCTGAGCGCCCGCAC
>C687J35174_10009809_pt1 | contig 11974 bp, 10 predicted proteins | sample RifCSPhighO2_01_FD_35174 | JGI IMG/M metagenome (IMG submission 35174) | reverse complement strand
ATATTAGGAAATGCCTCTGGTTATGTTCAGAGAACTTTAGAAAATAAACTTGGAAAAAAGAATTTTGATGGAGAAGATGCTTCCCCTGTTTCTTGTTTAACAAATGTTGTTGGTTCTATTTTATATCTTTTATATGGTGCTTTTTATGCTGTAATCTCTGAAAACCCTGTTCCGTTTTTTTCTACTGTTTCTGCTCTATCGGCAGGTGTCATGTTTACTCAGGAAATGGTTAGGACAACTATTGCAGATTCCATGCAAAAGAGGGTTTTAGGAAATCTTACTGGAAAAATATTATTTAGTCCTTTAGATTTAGGATTATATTTAAAATATGGAAGGTTGGATAAAAACGAGAAAAATCTATTCGGAATTAATTTAACTAATCTTAGAAGTCCTGAAGATCATTCTTATAATGGAAAAAAGGTAGGACATAATTATCATGTAAGATTAGAAGAGTTAGCGCAAAAACAATTGCCAGATAAAGTTGAAGATAATCTAACTTGGAGTTTGGAAAACCATCACACTCAAGGAAAACGCTTTAAAAGAAGATTGTATAACGCTGGGAAGATTGATGGATTTCAAAGTAAAAGACATCTTGATAGAGAGTTGGGAGCATTAACGTTGTATGATGTATTGAATGCTGGTCCTTATCAAAAGACAAGTGCAATTGTTTGTTTTAAAGGAAAAAGATATGTTATGACGTATGTTACAGGAAAGAAAGAGAATGATTTCAATGCTGTAAGCAACTTATTATCTACTGATAAAAAAATGAATGAAAAAATCTCTGAATTATCTGGCTTAACAGATGCTGAATATTTACATTTAACAGAATATGCTAATGGAGGAAAAGAAGATTTAACAGCAACAAAATGAATCTTGAAGATAAAATAAAACAAAAAATTGTAATGAGAAGAACACCTTCAGCTGAAGTGTTAGAGCAAGTAACTAGAGGAAACAAATTTGTAATTGTTGAAGAAGAATTTGATCAAAACTTTGTTCCTCAAGGATATACATTAATTGATATGAAATATAAAGATGATTCATTTAAAGCTTTAGTTCCACAATCATTATTATTTTATATGGCTAATCCAGGAGAAGGTGATTTAGAGGATGCTTTGGATCAGATAAGTGACTTTTACGGAGAAGCAGAAGATTATGAAGATGATATGATTGAAAATGGAGCAACATCTGTACAGGAAGCTAACTGGGCAACTCTTGCAAGAAGTGCTTATGGAACTTATTTGATAAATAAGTTAGTAAAAAACAAGAGGGGAAAGAAAGATGAAAATGGTGAGCCTATACCTGAATATGATGAAAAAAGACTTGAAGAACTTGATTTAGATGATAAATATGTTGCTGAAAGAGTTAAGGCGATTGCTGCATTAAGTTTGGGAAAAAATCAGGAAGAAATTAAGAAATATGGCATTGACAGTGTATTAAAACATGTAACTATAAGAGATAATAAGACAGAAAAATTAACCAGAGCGGAATTTGACAAGATAACTTGTTGGGCAGGCAGCCATTATGAAATAAAAGAAGAATATAAGGGAGATAATGATGGAATTGAATATCAAATTGACAGGCTGCATAGTAGGGGTCATAAGGAAGGTATAAAGATAATCAAGAAAAGAGATATCCAAGTATTAGATAGCAAAATCGTGGAATTAGAGGATGAGATAGAAAAATATAGAAAGGAAAAGCATGGCGAAGTTGGAAGACATGATAAGAATTTGTTAAGACAATACGCTAATTTAGCGTATATTGCAAAAGAAAATCCAAAAGCTCAGCTTGATGTTATGCCTCCTGCAGAAAATGACAGAAGCTCCTAAGGTTGTTGTATTAGAGTTAGAAGATAAGGATGTAGAAGGAGATATTTCTAAGATAATCAAGAGTATGTCTGAAATAAGAGCTGAAACTATGACTGACAGAAAGCTTTCTGATACACAAAGGGATGAATATTTGCATTTAGCCTATAGATTGGCTTCTGGAATTGAAGGGATAGCTGACAATGGAATGTTTAGTAAAATGCAGAGAATTACAAAGATATTAGAGAAGAATAATATATTATTATCTTATGATCCTTTGCAGGATGGTTATTGGAAGAAAAGAGAGAAGGAATTTGTGCAAACTTTAGATGATTTATTATTTAGTGTAGTAAAAGATGATTTTGAAACTATAGAGACAAAACATCATATATTGCAGGCTGTAAAATATTTGGCTGTTAAAGATAGTTCTTTTGAAGAAAGAGAATTAATTTATAATACAATATTGCCATTTAATAAAGCAATATTACCTAAAGATATGCTTTTGGAAAGATTTAGAGGAAGTATTTTTGGAAAAGCTTACAAAATAGAAAAGACGGATGATCTAACTTTAAGAGTTTTTGGCAAATGTAAAGATTTAGATTCTTTATTGGAAGATGTTCATGGATTGGGTTATAAAAGAATGGTAGTTGACATAAACGATAGGAATCTTAATAAAATAAAAGGAAAACATGAATTTCATATTGTAGAAAATGATGTTCATAATGATAGATTAAGAAAAATTGTTGCAAATACAATAAAATATACGATGCCAATCTCATATCCGATTATTGGAACATTACCTATGTTCTTGCAGAAGAGATTAGCAAAATATGTAGGAAGTGAATGGGAATCTTTTGGAAATCCAGGTCATCAATTTGGTAGACATATATCTTCTTNTATGGGAGAAATAGGCTTTGGTATTTTAGGGACGATTATAACTACAAANTCTCTATATGCAATCCCAGCTTTAGGTGGTCTTATTAGATTGATTATTGGTGCTATTTCTTCAGGTTATATAAGAATAGGCAGTATACCCCTTGAANTAGGAACGCTTCCANTAAATTTATATTTAAAAAAGAAAAAAGATAATGTTTCTTATCGGATTGGAATTTTATTAGGAAAAGATGAGAAAAAAACTGTAAAGNATNAAGATAAGATAGGATATTTAGAAAAAATAGCTACAGCAGAAGTTCCTGAAGAAATAGAAAANAATTTAGTNTGGGGAACTGATAATAATAGTAATTTCGCAAATAAATTTATTGCTTATCTACAAAGTGTGATAAAAGATAATGGAAGTGGGGTAAATACAAAGATAAATAAAAAACATAATGCTTTAGTTTATCATAATATGCTTGATTCAGAGGGATATAAAAAGAATTCAGGAACTTTCTGCTTTAATGGAAAAAGATATTTAGTTACAGCTATAGGAAATGATAATAATTTTGTGGATAGTGCAACTGAAATATTAAGCGACAGTAAAACTATTGAAGAAAAGGCTAAATCATTATTTGGAAATCTTAATGCAAGATATCTTCATTTGAGAGAATTCCAAAATGGAAAAGATGTTAATGATTATGAGGTAACTGCTTAAAATGACTAGGCTTATAGTAAAGAATAATAGGACGATAAGGAATGGAATAATAAAAGTAGGATTTGTAACTTTAGCACTTACTGGACTAGCTTTTAAACAACCAATTTCTAATGAANTTTCTAAGGAAATGAATAGTAGAAGAGTTTATCATGCTATAGAAGGTGCATTAGATAAAAATGATATCTTGGAATTCAAAAGAATAATGGGTGAAGATGTTCAAGAGCTTCCAGAAAGCAAAAGGAGTTCATTAGAAGCAAGATTGGATGATTTATATTATGATAATATTAAATCTTTAATTGATAAATCGAATTATGCTCAAGCATCGAGAAATATTTGTTTATTCAGAGAAGATTTAAATCAACAACAAATAAGTGAGTTGAATAAGAAACTTTATGCTATATCTCCTGAAAGTATATGGCATAGAGCTGAGACTGAGGCTAATTTGAACAAGAAAATAGATCTATTGGGAAAAGCATATAATGGATATAAAATGATTGATGAGAAAAAAGCTGATGAAGTATTAAAAGATTATTTCAATGCTAGAATTTTAAGTCTTACTGAAAAAATTGGAGAAGGATTTTATAAATATATTTCCAGAGAATTAGACAGCATATTATCCGATGATATTTTATTTATTAANGGAAAAACACCTACATTAAAAAATGTTAGCAATGATGCATTTGATAATCTATTTGTAGCTGAACAGAGGTATATAATAAGTTATCAGTATATAAATCTAATTACTGAAAGGACGCCTATATTTCTTAAGTCTATGGAGCTAGTTGAAAGATTTTTACCAGAACAAAGAAAGGTTTATGCAGGAAGAATTTTAGATGTTTATGCAAGAGAAGTATTTAAAGTGATAAATAAGGAAAGTAAGGGAGATATGGATGATATAAAATATTTAGTTTCATTACAATTATTAGAAAGAAAATTTGGGTATAAAACTTCTTTAAATGTTGATGATATTATGACTAAGAGGATGATGGGAACAAAATAAAAAATTGTGTAATTCTTTTTAATCGCTCTTCAAAGTCTTTAGACATCTCATTTCTTATTCTTTTAAAATGTTCTATTCTCTTTATCCTTTCTTTAGGGTTTGTTTTAAATATCCCAAAGAATTTTTTGATGTTTTTCATTTTATTAACAAAAAAGATAAATCTTATAAATTCATCTAATTCTTAAAGCTTCCAAGTTTCTTGGAGCTGATGTTTCAATTTTAGCCATTTTATGCATATCAGAAGCCAATTCAAGACATTTAGAACTTTCACCATGCTGTGTAATTATTCTTTTTGGCTTTGGCTGTAATTTATAGATAAAGTTTTGCAATTGCTGTCTGTTAGAATGACCTGTAAATGAATGTATAGAGAATATTTCCATCTTAACTTCTACCATCTCCTGTCTCTCGCCATTTTGGAAATATAATTGACGATCACCATTTTGTAATTTTCTTCCAAGTGAACCTTCTCCTTGATAACTATTTAAAACTAGAGAATTTCTTGGATCATTAGCAAGATGTTTAAGATATTCTACAGATGGACCACCGGTTAACATTCCGGAAGTTGCCATAATAATACATGGACCTTCATAATCAATTACTTCCATCATTTCTTTCTGTCCGGCTACTCTTTTAAAAATTTCAGATAAAAAAGGATTTTGATCTTTATGGAATATATTTTTCTTAACTTTAGCATTGAAGAAATCAGGATATGCTGTATGAATTGCTGTAACGTCCCATACCATGCCNTGAATATAAACCGGAATTTTATCCATGTCCCCTGTTTTAACAGCTGTATCAAGAATAATCTGAATTTCCTGTGCTCTTCCAACTCCAAGAACAGGAAGCAATACTTTTCCACCNCTTTTAATCGTATTTTTTATTATTTCCATTAAGAATAATTCAGCTTCTCTTCTTGGAGGATANATATCATTTTTTCCACCATATGTTGCTTCAATGATCAAAGTTTCAAGTCTTGGAAATCTTGTTTGAGCTGCTGAAAGTAAATTACTTGTTTCATATAACATNTCAGCTGTGTAAACTAAATTATGCAAACCATTACCAATATGCAAATGAGTTTGACAGCTTCCAATTGTATGGCCAGCNTTATAGAAAGTTAATCTTATATCTGGAGTTATATCTGTAACTTCCTCAAAACCAATTGGGATTGTATGTTTAACCATCTCTTTAATATCAGTAGAAGAATAGATTGCCTTTTTTGCATCTTTTGCGGCAATTCCAATATAATCTAGTTGTAATAAAGCCATTATGTCTCTAGTAGGTTCTGTATTGTGCAAACAAATAGGTGCTTCACCNCCAATAAAATTTTCATCTTCCTCAACTGAGAAGTCATAAACATATCCATTTGAAGGTGTACATAAATTAATATCAGTTACTTCCAAAAATGATAAATCGGAATTTGCTAATTTATAAAGTGAATCTTGAACTAATAATTGATCGTTTTGAGTATTTTCTAAAATTCTTATATATTGTTTGTTTAATAAGTTAGATAATCTCTGTTTGGTGATATTTGATCTATTTTTAAGTCTGTGATAATACCAATTTAATCCAAAATTAGATTCTTTTAAAGGAACTAATCCACAAGAGTTTTTAGTNAGTTCAGGTTCACGATTATAGTAATCAGATAAATTTATTGTTATACTATAAACTCTTGCCTTTGTTTTGGCAGTTGGTACAAATCTGTCAAATAAGGTATATGTAAAACCCATTTGCGTGCACAAATAAGATAAATCAGAAATTAATGTCTTACTCACACTGGTAGCTTGCACTGTTTTGTTTTTAATATTGAGATAACCATCACCTGCCATATATGCTTTAAGATATTCAAGTTTTAGCTCTTTATTTACATTAAATATTAAATTTGGAACATGTTTGCTATTTGCTTTGGTATAACCATTAAAAAATACATTTGCAAACCAATTTCTTATTTTCTTTGAATTAAAAGTAACTCTTAATCTAGTTAATTGACTTATTGAAACATTACATTTAATCTTAAATACTTTTTCTACACATTTGCATAAATCTTCCACATAAGGCTGATCTTTAAGACCAAATGTTAATCTTACGGATCTTTTTTCAAGGTGTCCTTCGGCTGTGAAATATCCCAAAATTCTCATTAATTCTGGAGATGGTTCTATTTCTTCAGGTAATTTATTCCACATTCCCATATCTGGCATTCTATGTGGGGTGACTAGATGATCTCCAACTCGTAGTTCTTCGATTTTTATTGTTTTTACAGTGCCATCTTTTAGCACAAATATGCTATGTGAACCTGTAACTTTAACTTTTCTTCCTGTTTTAACTTTTATTTCATATAGACTGTCAGTGACTTTATGTCTAATAACTTTTCTTACTTTTTTAAAATTAATTTTGTAATCTTTTTGTGAAAATGCAGGAACTTTGATATCTTTTTCTACTGATGCACAGATATATTCATTATACTTACCATATTCAATATTTTTGCTAGATTTTATCAATTCATCAATTATAAATCCTATTTTTTCTTTACGTATATTCCCTTCTTCACTTAGAATAACTGGTTCAGCGTAATCAACACTACAATAAACAGGTCCATCATATCCATACTTAAATAAATAAGGTAAAAATCCTGAATGATCAAGATGTGCATGTGAAATAATAACAGCATCTAATTCTTTTATATCAAAATCAGGAGATTCAAGTAGGGGATAAGCATTTTCCTCTGATGCTACATTAATACCGCAGTCCATCATTATTCTTGATTCTGGAGTTTGAACTAAAATGCAAGATCTTCCAACTTCTCTTGCTGCTCCTAAAAAAGAAACTCTAACCCATTCATTTTTTTTACCTCTTAACCAACCATCATATATTCTATGGCCAACTCTGTCCAGGAATTTTTTTCTAAAATCAGTATTTTCATATAAAACATGTCTTATATTTTCTATAATCTTTGATTTAATTGCAGGAGTTCTTCTAATTAATGGAACCCAAAATGTTTCCTGTCTTATTTGTTTTAATAAATCACCTGCTTTCCCAATTGCTAATCCGGGCTTTTCGGCTTCTATTGTGACTTCTGAACGAGGAGGATCAAACAATATATTTGCTATTCCTGCTTCTGGTGGAATTATTTTTTCAATTATCTTTTGGGCTTTTTCAGGATCTATAGTAATTGATGGATCTGGACGCAATTCTATTCTTTTTTTGATATCATTAACTATTTCTCTAATATATCCATTATTATTAAGAAAGAAATCTTTACTTTTAGTATAAATAACTATGTTAGCTGCTTCAAATGTTGCTTCACTAATAGCTGCATTACTCGGTAGTTTGCTTAATACTTCGTCTATTATTTTAACCATTTTGTAAAAAAATTAATTAGAAATGTTAAATTCTATTTTTTTTGATATTACCTTTATTACTCCTTTTTCTGTTATTGTTACAACATCATATCCATTTCCGGTTGGTAAATCTCTTTGCATTGCTGAATTTAAACTCTTTAATGCTATTTGGATTCCTTCATTAACTGAAATCCCTTTTTTATACATTGCTTCTAAAACCCCATAAGCTAAATCTGATCCTGAACCATCTGAAACAAAATCATCATAAGTCATTATTGAGCCATCCATTCCGATTTCATATAGATGAAATCCGGTAGGATCTTTTCCAGCAACTAAAAAACCTACAATACTTTGTATCATCGAAGGAGTTCTTATATTATTATAAACCATTCCTGCCAATAAATTAGATGCTTCTTTTACTGTTATCTCTCTATCTGTTCTTATTTTCTTTAATCTAATCTCTGCTTTAATTAATTTTGTTAATAACTGAGCGTCACTTACTAATCCTGCTGTTGTTACAGCTATATTATCTGAGATAACCTGTATTTTTTCAGCATTTTTATCCATTATTCTATAACCACCAGATGCTCTTTTATCTGCAGCCAATACTATTCCATCTTTACATACAATACCTATAGTTGTTGTTCCAGTTGTTAATCTATTTTTTATGTTTTGTTCCATTTATGCTCCCTCTTTTATAGAATTATTTTTCATTTTAGATTCTTTAGAATCAGATAATAATGTAAAATATATTGTATATTTAAAGCTTTTGGTTTATGGTTTTTATTACTTATTTTAAATCTTGTAATATCTTATTAACAATNTGCATAGGNCCCATTTTATTTGAATCAAANATTTTTGCCTTTTTATATCTTAAATTTTGAAAATGTAGTGTATTCCTCTTTAGTTTGCTTAAGGAAATTTTTGTTCCACCTTTTAAGGCAGTTCTTTGTTTTACTCTTAATTTTCTGGTTTCAAATGGCGCATCTATTTGGTAAATAAGTATGTTTATTCCTTTTTTATTTATCATCTTTAAAAAGTCTTTAACATATCTTTCTTGAGTAAATGATTTTTCAACTATAACATTTATCCTTCTCTTGAGATATTCTTTAGTAATTATTGATCCAATTTCAGAAGCAAGGCGAATTTTTTCAAAATCATCTATTTTAACTCCTGAAATAAAATGTTTTATCTTATCCAAAGAAATAAGAGCAGTTCCATTAAGTTTTTTATGTAAAAGATTTGCTGTTGTTGACTTTCCAGCACCTATAGTACCATCTATTATAATCAAAAAATTACTTTTCATCACTCTTTACATCACCCACAATCATCTTCATAAATTTTTTATTGTTTTTACTCTTTCTTTAACATATTTATCCTTAACTAAAACTTTAAGATAATCATTAGCTTTAGTATATTTTCTTTTTATTATAACAAAAACTCTTTTATTATCTTTTTGTAATTTATATTTTTTCCATTTCTTTTTAAAATTAATAATATTCTTTTCATCTTTTAAGAAAGGGCCATAATGCTTAACTTCTTTAGGTAAGGTTAAATTTTTAATATTAAACCAAGCATATGTTTCTTTATCAAAATGCCAATCAAATTTATTTACTATAAAATCTTCTTCATCAAGTTTATTTTTAATATATTCAATAGATTTAAGAATTTTAGCTCCAATAATATCTTGTTTACCTTTTAATGGGATTATTTCAAGAATGATATCTGCTTTTATTTGTTTAATATCAAACTTCTTTTCTATGAAATAAGAAGATGATGGATTTTTTATATAAGAATTAGCTGTTTTTATGAATAAATCAAACTTTTCTTTTGATAATGAAGCTGATGCATTTCTATCTTTTTGTACTGGATCTATTAAGATTAAAGGGGATTGTTTTTTTGCTTCGTTTAATGAGAATAAAACATCATTTTTATCTTTATAGTAATGTTTAATGTCAATTATTTCTTTATCTTTCCATTTAGATGCTGCTTTTAGGAAATTGTTTAATGATTTATAATAAATTATTAACAATTCCAAAACATAACCTGAAAATCCTTTAATATAAGATTCAGCTCCATATAAATTATTAACATGAAAGAATTGTTTTGCTAGCCTTATTTCATCTTGAAGTTTTTCGTTTGTATTATTCTTAACATATAGTGCATGAAGTTGGCTAACATCAGTAACATTTAATGCTTGTTTTGCATTTTTAATCTCTAAAACAGGAATTACTTCAAATGTTATTTTATTATATCTTATTTGAAAATAATCACGAGAACCATGAAGTTTGGTAAATTTGAAACCTTTTAGTTGTTTTTGTAATAGATTAGATATTTGATCTGACTTTAATTTATATTTATTATAATTAAATTTTACAAAAATGTCAATATCATAATTACCTCTAAGCCATGTATTTTTTGCAAAACTTCCTCCTGTAATTGCTTTAGCATCTTTTAATTTTGAATTTAACTTTTTAAGAAAGGAATTTACTTCCTGGCTTAATTTTAATTGCTCTTCTCTTGTTGGTTTAATGTCTTTCAATATGTCCATAATTAGGTTAAAATTTTATAGAATAAAAAGGTTGTTATGTATATTAATTATTGATTAGTAGTTACTTTTAGAAAGGTTTATAAACAGTTATTTTTTTGACAATTATTATGGTACCTGTNAAAATATTTGAAAACTTTAGAGTAAGAAGGTTAGAGAAGATAGTTGCTTTAAACCTGGCTCTAGAAGGAAATAGGGAAGAAATAAGTAAAGAAGAATCTGAAAGTACTATTGTAAGTAATCTCGTTTCTGTTGAGGGAAGAAAATCAATAGGAGATGGATACGTTGATACTAATAAGGGCAATGGATTATTGATAACTACAGATGGTTTTATTTTGACAGCTTATCATATTATTGAACAACATCTTGATGATTGGAAAAAAATTAAGGATAAGGGAATACCAAGATGGAATTTTAGAAAATGGGCCAAAGATATAGAAAAAAAATATCATGTTTTTGATCAGAATGGAAATAGATATCCAATAGATATTACATGGTATGCAAAGAATTCTAGTTTAGATATTGCATTAATTAAAGCTATTATTCCAAGGAGAAAACCAAGGCCAATAATGTTTAGGATTCTTGAAGATGAATTGCAATCTGAACAAGTGGTTAAATTAGTTGGCTTACAAGATGATGTATTGTCTGGAAGATATGGTAAAGTTAAATATAATAAGATTAATGCTCCTAATTTGATTTTTAATGATGGAGAGAAAACCATTAGTGATAGTTTCTTGACAACTGTACAAGGTGGTAATGGAATGAGTGGTGGTGTTTATATTACTGAAAATGGAGAATTAGCAGGAATACACATTTATGGTATTAAAAATGGAGATATTTTAACAGGAGATGGTGGCGGTGTTAGAATGCGGAATGTTTTAAAATTAGTTAAAAAAGCTGTATATTCATTTAACAAAAATTATTTATTGGATGATGGATAAATGCCAATTGATGATGCATTAGATGATATAAGGAAAAAGGAAAGATTTCAGGATAAGATAAAGAATGAAAAGGCTAGAAAATTTTATGAGGCTGAAAGATATTTAGATAATGGAAGAAAGATTAGAGAATTAAAAGCACGTGAGAATAAACCTTACTTACAAAAGTTTCATGATGAGATAAGTTGTGGTTATGGATTTATAAATATTGATGGTTTTTTAAAAGATAATGGTATAGCTAATTCGGGATATTTTAATGAATTCATCGAAGTATTTCCCTCTATTGATATAATAGACATGTTTTTTGGAGATAGACATAAGGATTATGTAGATGGGGAAATTGATTTACAAATTCGTCTAGGTTATTCAGAATTAAGAACACATAGAAATGATAGTGATTATGTAAATAAGATATTTAATCATATTGCAAAACTTGAAAAATTATTCCCGACATTTATTGAAGGAAGATTAGGGAAAATTGAAAATAAAAATGAATTTTCAGAAATGGCCAAAAATGCTCAAACACCTGAAGATATTGAAGAAATCCTAAAAATGAAAGAAGAAAAAGAAAGGGTAGAAAGAAGTAATTCTTATTTAACTTATGATCCTCAGGATTATTAAGTCTTGAGTCAATTAATCTTTTACAAACTTTTAAATATAACCATTATTTTTTAATTTTGGTGATGTTTATGAAAAAATACTTAGTAGCAATTTTAGTTATAAGTTTATTAGTTATATCTGGATGTAAAAGCGGAACTAC
>C687J35174_10009788_pt1 | contig 11987 bp, 12 predicted proteins | sample RifCSPhighO2_01_FD_35174 | JGI IMG/M metagenome (IMG submission 35174) | reverse complement strand
TGGAAGAATAGTTAGGAAACCCCGCTTTTTGCGAAGCAAAAAGTTGCGAATGAAATGAGCAACCCTTTAGGGCGTGGGAGGATGTCATGTTAAAGAGATTGCATTTACAAGGACTTTTGTTAAAAATGCCCTTATTAAAAAGAAAAGACTCAGGCTTAAGACTGCTAAGGGTATAAATAATTTCAATCCTGCTTTTCCCTCACCTCTATTTACCATCCCTATAACAAGGCATGAAATAAGATCAGTAACAATTATAAAAGCAACTGAAAAATAAACAACAAAATTTAATGATATTGATATTTCGTTGAAGCTGAATGGCAGGTCCATTTGTGTCACGCTTAAATCAGGCAATCTTGAAGCCAGTTCAATAATTATTTTAATAAGAACAGAGCTAAGCCCGAACAGTGCAGGAGCTCCAACACCGACTGCAAAAAAGATAAATATTACATACATCAAAACACTTGATGCTGCTTTTTTTTCAATGATTTCTTTTTCTTTCATATTTCTAGAAGTTTGTTCGAGCAAATCAGAGATATTTCCACCTGCCTTTAACCCTGAAATTATCAGCATTATTACTTTTGATATTTTCTCAGAATCAATGTTATTGGACAATTTGTCCAATGCATAAATAATATCCTTACCTGTTGCTATTTCTCTACCTGTTTTTAGTATTTTTTTATCCAAGGGGTCAAATTCTGGTCTTGCAGAAAGCAAGAATGCTCTGTCTATTGTTATTCCAGATCTTAAATTGCTTGCCATTAGAGAAATTACATCTGGAAATACACTTTCCATTTTTCTTATTCGTGTGCTTGCCTCCAAGCTTATTTTGAGATAAAAAAAAAGATTCAAGAAAACAAAAACAAGAATAGTATAAAATAAACTTATCTTTAAAAAATAAAACAAGATAAAAGAAATTATTGTTGTTATGGTTGCAAACAAGAATATTAAATTGTGATATTTTTCAGGAGAGCCCTCTCTTCCTGAATTTTTTATATTTTTTTCATACATCTCTCTTATTTTTTTAGGATAAAATCTTAAAGTGTTCATAATAAGCTCGGCCTCTTTGATTTAATTAATCCAAGAAACATTATTTGAATAAAGACAACAAAGCCGAAAACCAAAAAAAACACAACACGTATTATTGAATCCTGAATATTTAAGATTGAAGAAATTATTATAAGAAAGGTTATTCCTAAAGAAGGTAAAATTACTGCTATAAGCATATAAAAGACCACAAGTGGATTTAATTTGCTTCCGTAACTCTGTATCTGAATTTCTTGCTCTGCATTTAAGTTTTTTATTCCTTCTCCTATAACAACACCCATATCCCCGCCTGCTCTCATGCTATTGCTTATCTGCCAAAGAACTCTCCTAAAATATTCAGATGTGTTTAATTTTCCGTATTTTTCTATTGTTTCTATTTGCGAAGCTCCTGAGTTTATTTCTTTAGTTATTTTCTTGAATTCCTCGCTGACTTCCCCATAATCTGATTCTGAGATGTTAAAAAGAATTCTGAAAAGAGGGACACCTGAATTTAGCTGAACCATCATGTCCTTCATTGCCCCAATTAAATTTTTTTCAATATCTCTTGCTTTTTTCATAGAAAAAATTCTTGGGTAATTAATCTGGTTTATAAGAATAAAACCTGAAATCAGAAGGCTTGTCCCTAATCCATAAAGATAAAAATTACTTGCATTAAGTAACCCTAAGACTGAACTTGCTACAACAGAAAAAACCAACAAATTTAAAAGAAAAGACCTGTAACATATTGATAAATACTGCCTTTTATTTATTTTTTCTCCAGTGGCTTTTAGATACCCGTCAATTTTTGTCTCTTTTTTTCCTGCAAGCTTTACAAAAAATTCGCTTCTTCTTTTGAGTATTTCTACATCAGAAAAAGTAAATGGTATTTTAAATTTCATTTCATAAAAAGAAAAAACTCTTGGTTTGATTTAATCAAGTTGATTGAGGGTAATTTGACATTGACGAAAATACATTTAGAATTGTTAATATTGTAAAAACTATTTAAAATCTTATTTAATCTTATCCCCACCTTATTTATTTTTTTCAACATTTTTATTAATTAATACCTAATCTTTAGATTGGGTGTTATTCATTTTTAGCCAAGAATAATCTCATTTTTTTCATGACTTATTATTCTTTCTGTTTGATTTTTTTTCATTATCGAATTCAATTCATCTTTATCAGTGTAGTAGATGTTCATGACTTTTCCTATTGACCTTAAATCTCTTATCTTATTTTTCATCAGCCATTCAAATATTTCCTTTTTTTCTTCTAAGTTCTTGTTTATATCTGTCTGCGACATTCCAGTATGTCTGCTTATCTCATCAAAAAAACTCATGCTATTATTATGAATTACAAACTCGTCTTTTTCAGGAATCCACCTATAAAGGATATTGGATACAACTCTTTCTTTTCCTGAAATGAATTCTGCTAATTGAATGGTTCTTCTTACATTTCTTTTTCTGTCTCTAAACATTACTACATTTAAGTTTACATTACTCAACATTATTGGAGGAATGTTTATTGGAGGGTTGATTAATCTCCTTATAGTTTCATTTGCTGTGTCAGCATGAACAGTCGAATATACAGAGTGTCCTGTGTGCATTGCCTCAAACAAAACCTCTGCTTCTCTTTGTCTTCTTATCTCACCTAAAATAATTCTGTCAGGCCTCATCCTTAATGAATTAACAAGCAAATCAAGCATAGAAACCTCTCCTTTTCCTTCTGGGTTTGCAGTTCTTGTAACTAAAGGACACCAGTACAGAAATTCTGGCAGCATTAATTCTCTTGTATCTTCCATACTTATTACTCTGTGGTTTGGAGGAATAAAAGGCATGCATGCATTCAAGAAAACTGTTTTTCCAGAAGCTGTTCCACCAGAAAATAATACATTCATCTCGTATTCTATTGCAAGCCATAAAATAACTGCTATCTCTTTGCTTACTGTCTTGTTTTCAATCAAATCAATAATAGTCCATGGGTCTCTTGAAAATTTTCTTATTGTTATTGTATGTCCTTTTGTAGAAATTGGATATAAAACAGCATTTGCTCTGTCTCCTGTAACTATATGAGCATCAAGTAAAGGGTTTAAAATACTTACCTGTCTCCCAACTCGTCTTGCAATTATGTTTGCATAGTTGTTTATATCTGCCTCTGATTTAGGAGTGATATTTGTTATCAACCACCCATATTTCTTGTGATATGCTCTAACAGGTTCTTTGCTGCTTGTTATTACAATTTCTTCTAATGCTGGGTCGTTTATAAGAAATTCTATTTTTCCAAGCCCCAGCATCTCCTGCATCAGTATACCTATGAGAAAATCTTCTGTTTCTTTTTGAATGTTTGGTATTTTTTCCTTTAATAATTTAGAAGCATCCTCCATAAATTTGCTTTTTATTTTCTGAACTGATTTTTGGTCTACAATTTCTCCAATAGCAATACTTGTAATAGAAATTAAAGCATCTCTTATTTCATCTAACAGAGCATCTGTTCCTATGTCTATATTTGGAATATAAAGATTATAGGAAAAACCCCTTTCTTTTTTTTCTATTTTAATTTCTACTTTTGCTTTATCAATTGTTAGTTGATAAGATTCTTTTATTTCATCATTTGTTTTTCTTTGAAGTTTTTCTGGTTTTTCTTTTTGGATTTCCTTTTGCCATAATCTCTCTTTTATTTTCTTCAAGTTCTGTTTTTTTATCCCTTTCTTTTTTTGATATAGGTTCTTTTTCAACTTCTTCTTTCTCAGTTTGTTCTTTTTCATTTATTTTCACCTCTGGATAATTAAAGATAGGATATTCTATTGTAACTAATTCGTGGTTTTCAAGTATTTTAGCCCATTCAATAGCCTTTTCTTTTGAGATACCAAAAATTTTTGAAATTGTCCTTATGTTGATTTCTTTTCTCTTTTTTAGTAAATTATATAATATATCTAAATCTGTCTCTGACCTTGTCTTTCTCTCTTTTATTATATGATAATCTATTTTTGTTATCTCGTCTTTTTTGTGTCTCAGGAATTTGGTTGATGTGACAATTACAATAAAAATAAGAATTATCCACTGAACAGTAAATGCTATGAGAGAGAAGTTTAATTTTAATGGAAGCTCTGGAGGCTCTTTTACAATCATGCCAGAGAATCCGGAATATGAAGTGTCTCCTTTGTTTAAAAATAAAAATATGTTTAACCCAGACAAAATTAAAACTATTACTGTTATTATTATCAAACTGCTCTTTTTTACCATCTTAAAAATATTTATATAGTTATATTAATCTTTAATAGAAGATTAGTTATTTAAATCTTACTAGGAACAATGAAAAAAAGAGCGCAGATAGGTATAGAATATATGATTATAATAGGCTTTGTCACATTTGCTGTTTTGTCTGTTTTGGCTCTTGCATTTGTCTATTCCAGTCAGATAAAAGACAGAATAAGATTAAATCAAGTTGGGAATTTTGCTACTCAGCTTGTAAATTCAGCAGAATCTGTTTTTTTCTCAGGAGAACCCAGCAAAGCCACTATCAGGCTTTACCTTCCTGAAGGGGTTGAAAACATCTCAATAGATTCAAATTATTTGATTGTAACAACTCACACAAGTTCTGGAGAAAACAAACAGTCATTCAAGAGCAGAGTTCCAATTCAAGGGACAATTTCTTCTGGAGAAGGAATAAAAAAATTAAGTTTAGAGGCAAAAGAAGATTATGTTTTGGTAAGTTAAAAAATAATTTTAATAATCTTGTACTAGTATTGTAGTGTTATTAGCTGTTGACTCTGAAAGGCTCGTTATATATTACTGCTTGTTAATTTTAATACTTTATTTTTTATCATTAATAACTTACATCAATCTGCTACGATAGTAACACAAATTTATAAAACTCATTTTTTAAGCAATAATTCAATTTTTCTTGGGTTCCTTTTTATTTCTTTCACAATTGTTGCAGGCCCTATTATAGTAACTGCCCCTAAATCTCCACCACTAATAGTGTTTACTAACCCCTTTCTCATTTTTCCAAAAAAACCTTCGTTTCCATTTCCAGAAATAACTGCAAGTTCTATTCCTTTAAACTCCTTTACATGTTCAATCATAGCCATAGTATCGCCTATCAGTCTTGCTTCTTCTTCTGACCTCAATCTTCCTTGTAGAATAAGAATGTTGTTTCCTAAGACAATTGAAAGTATTTTTTTTATTCTTTCAGTGCTATCCAAATCTCTTATTTCAGAGTGAGGCAGAAACTGGATTGAAAATCCTCTTATCTCCCCTAATTTCCTCTTTTTTTTAATCATCTTTACTCCCTTTTCATTTTTATTAAGTTTTTTTGCTTTTTAATTCTTGCTAAACTTTTTTTGATAATTTTCATTTTATCCTGTTTGTTTCAATATCTCTTTTATATTATCTTTTAATATAGGTAATTTATTTCTTACTAAATCCCAAACAAGATTTAAATTAACCTTAGAATATGCATGGCTTATTATATCTCTTGTTTTTGCAAATTCTTTCCACCTAATATTTTTATATTTTCTTTTTATTTCAAGAGGAATTTTCTTAATGCTCTCTCCAATTATTTGTATCCTCATAAAAACAGCGTCTTTTTTATCATAATCCTTTGCAAAATCTTCTTTGGACATTCCTTCTAAAGATTTGTCTATTCTTTCTATAGCTTCTAAAATATCTTTTAAATATATTTTATAATTTAACATATTTTATCTCCTTTTTTATGTCTTTTAATTCAGGTCTTAAGTCTTTTTCAATAACCAAATCAACATTTCTCCCAAACATTTTTTCTAGCATTAATTTAAGCCCTATGTAAGTATCAAAATCAATGTTTTCAAAAGTAACAATGATATCTACATCACTTTTTTTGTGTTGCTTGCCTTTAACAAATGACCCAAAAAGCCCTATTTTTTTAACACCATATTTTTTGATGTCTTGCTTTCTTTCTTCAATTTTATTTATTATTTTTTTAGAGTTTATATTTTTCATTTTTTTACTTCTTGTTTCCTATTTTTAATCTTTCCGTAGAGGAAGCCAATAAGAGAACCCATTAAAAATATTAACATAAAATTTATAAGAACCCCAAAAACCCAGGCCCCACCAACTCTAACTGCTATTTCACCTAGAAACATTTTAATTGATTCTGGGAAGATTTTACTTAATACAACTAAAGGTATCATAGGAAAATAATAACTAAAAGAACTTACTGGAAAAGATGTCTTAACATTAATTGGTATTGAAACAATAAATAAAAGAATAAATGTAATAATTCCAATTAATCCACCCCTCAACCAATAACTCCAATTTTTCCATCTCATTTTATTTAATACCCTCTTTATTTTCTGACATTTTAAATTTTTTTTGATAGTTTAAACACTGATTCGTAAAACTCCTCTAAATTCTTTCCGTATTTTGCACTTATCCCAACAACATCATATTCTGGAAATGCAGCCTCTATTTTTTTGATGTCTGATTTGCCAAGATCTATTTTGTTTGCAACAATCAGCACAGGAATTTTTCTCGCAACTAAATTTCCAATTATTGTAATATTTACCTGATTATACGGATTTTCAGTAGCATCTAAAACAATTATAACTATGTCCATATCATCAAGCCATTTTATACTCTCTATAACTCCCTGAGTTGCTTCTTTTGCCCTCTCTTTAGCATCTTTCTTTTTTATCTTGTACTTCAAAAAGTCCTCGTAATCTATCTTTGTTGCAATTCCAGGAGTGTCTATAAGCTTGAAAACCAATTTCTTTCCTTTATAGCTTATCTCAACTTTTTCCTTGAACTGAATGCTTCTTGTTTCATGCGGGATTTTGCTCACGCTTCCCATCTCTTCTCCTGTAAAATCCTTGCATATTCTGTTTGCAAGGCTTGTTTTTCCTGAGTTTGGAGGCCCATAAAAACCAAGTTTTATATTTCTTTTATTCCTAAAGATATTACTGAAAATTCTTTTTATGAAGTTTTTGAATATTTTTATCACCATACTATAAATTTATAAGATAAGTTTAATAAATTTTGTGTGATTAATTGACATATTAATCTTATTAATAATTCCCTCCAAAAGTTCTATCTTGCTGATTTCCTATTGGAGGAAAACCTGTTTTTTGTTTGTCTGGTTCTCTTTTTCTCAATTTTTTAAATAAATTAAGTATAGGGATTTCAATCATGCCTGTTATTTTTCCTGCATGCTTTCTTATAGCATACCTTATCTGTTCAGAATTCCACCCTGCTTTTTTTAACTTATATTCAATATCTTTGTCCTTAACTCCTTTCCCTCTTGAATTTTCAATATATATCACTAAATTATAAAGATTGTTTCTGTTTTTGAATAAATGGCTTTCATATTTTCTTTTATACCACTCCTGCAAAATTATGTATACGACAAGTCCTATCATAACCAAAATAAATATAATTAAAGCAAAAGTAGTCCATTTTGATTTAGGAGGTTCTGGACACTCATCACCTTCACATACATTGATTATTTCTAACTTGTTTATATCAGGTGAAATAAATGCAGGTAACTCTGTAAAATCTACATCCTCTGTTGTTGAAAACATTATTTTGTTGTCAGGATTCTTTAATTCTATATAAGCATATCCTGACTCTTCTTTTTCCAAAATATCTTCATCAAACTTCAAATCACTGAGTTCTTTAATTATGAAATAAATAGGATAATCTGCATCAATTTTCTTTTGTATATTTAATTCAAATATTTTTAAAAATGGATTGTTTGAATCTTTATAGACAGCAGAAAATTCCTTAAAAGTAATTTTTGTTGTTATATTTTCCATATTCAATAAGATTATTGCATCAAGATACTTGCTTTCTTCATCAAGCTCATAATCCCCATCGCCAATTGTTTTTAATATTTCCAGGTTTATGTTATTTTTATCAGGAAACAGTAAAATTGAATCAGCTTTTTTGGTTATAGAAATTGATTTTGGAACCTTTAAATTTAATAATTCATTAGCAATCCTGCTGTATTCAGCTTCAGGGTCATCTTTTTGTTCAGCAGTTTTATAATCTCTCTGAATCTGTTCTATCTCATCTTCCAAACCTTGAATATCCAAAGCTGAATTCAGGCTTTTTTTGTAAAATGCATCAAATTTGTCAATCTGTTTTGTCACATTATCAAGATTTTCAAGCTTTTCCTTAAGTGTTGTGTTTATTAATCCTTTTGGAGATTCTACTGTGATTTCAAAAATCTTTGATGATGTTTTTTTATCCTTATCTGTAATAGTTATTTCTAAATTATATTTTCCTGTAGAATTATATGAATGAACTACCATTTTTGTTGTTGTTGTCTCAATCTTACCGTCTCCAAAATTCCATTTGTATCCAGTTATGTTTTTGAGTGAGCTGACTGTTATTGTAAATTCTGTAGGAAATGCTGATATTGTTTTTAATGGATACAAACCTTCAATTATAGGGACTCTCTCTATGGTTATTTTATCTGAAAAAACACTGTTTGTGTTGAGGTTTAAATAATAAGTTATATTTCCGTAATCTGAAGGAAGAGTGAAATTTCCCTCATCTAAAAAAATCTTTTGAAATCCCATATTTATTTTAGCAGGAGTTTCTGTTAAATCATAAAAATTATTTTCTGTAATGGTTCCTACTCCTGGAAGATCATATTTTATTTCAAGATTTTTTAATGTAATAGCTTGGTTTTTTCCTGAAACAAATTTTATTGGAACAACACATCCACCTGAACAATTTTTATTGTAATTCTTCTCTATAATCTCATTCTGAACTAACCCGCTTAGAGTATAGCCATTAGGCAGAGAATTTGATATTGTTAAACTTCCTATACTGTCAAATGCTTTGCCCTCAGCAAAAATCTTATATGAAGCTAATTCACTTCCTTTACTAATTCCCTCAAAACCACACCCGTTTGATGAAGAATATCCTTTTATTTTTGATGCTGGGTTATTTTCAGTAGAATAAATGCAAACATAATACTCTTTTTTTTCTGTAATTAAATAATCCACACTACAAGAGGTTTCTCCTGTAACATTATTTGGCAGGCTACATGTTACTTCATTTCCACTTGAATCCCCTACTTTATCTCCATCTAAATCATAAAGAGCCATTTTAAGGTTTTTGGAATTTTCAACCCATGCTCCAAAATTAAATCCAGGAGATTCACTCAACTTTATTCTTTGGCAATTTTTTATTGGAAATTTCTTAAGTGTAATAACTGATGATGGTATGCTATCATTAAAACATCCGTAACTTTTTGAACCTTCACAACTGCCATTAATGGATTTTGTATTTGCTTTTTCAAAGTCATTATTGTTTAGAAAATCTATTTTTAATTGATTAGTGCAAGATGGAGAAGTATCGCTGACAACTGTAAAGGTTATATTCAAAATATCAATATTATTTCCTGTTAGTTTAAATCCAACAAGCTTTGAGTTCATGATATCTAAATTAAAGTTTTTTTCAGCTTCTCTGTTGCTTGCAGAATAATCTGATGCACAATCTTTTATACTGCATATATATCCTGTGTTTTTATTTTTGCTTGTCTTTAATAAATTAATAAGATTTATTTTGTTTCCTAAAGAATCCTCAAAAACAGAGTTTGAAGGTTCGTTTTGTAAAGAAAGATTTACCCATCCTTTTAGATTATCTTCTGGGCTATATTGAGAAGTGATATCATGCGATTTGTTGCCTACCTGAAAGCTTGCGCTAACAATTCCTATAAAAAATACCAAAAATACAAACAACAGGAAATCTTTACACCTCATTTTGTCTATTACGTATAATACTCCGTATTATCTAAAAGAAAACAGATTTATAAATATTCCTTAGCTCTAAGCAAATTTTGATAATTAATTGGTAACATAGAAGCAAAAATTAGTAACATTTTAATAATCTAATTAAAGATTGTTTTATTATTTATCTAACTTTTCAGACCTAATTTATTTGATTAACTATTTACTTTAATTTGTTATTATCAGCAATAGCGATGGCTTATATCCAACCCCCGCCCAGACGGCGGGCTAAATAAAAATCTTTATAAGCTTCTGAAATTTTGAATAATTATGGGAATCAATTTATGGCAAAATTGTTTATCTTGCAAAGATAAATGCTGTAAGTGGAGCGTTGCTTGTCCACTATTTGTAACTTCTCAAGAAATGTCTAAAATCGAAGAAGGAAATACTATCGAGGATTTTAACAAAAAATATCCTTGTGCTTTCTTTGACAAAAATGAACTTTGTGCTATTCATAATGTTAGACCCGTAGATTGCCGATTTTTTCCATTTGATGTTATGAATATAAGCGGAAAATTTTTTTGGGTAATCTGGGATGTAAATTGCCTCATACTAAAACAAAAAAATTTTGAGCCTTATTTAGAGCAATTTGAAACAGAATTGATTCCCAACTTTCAAGAAAACTTGGAGAATTATTCAAAATTTCGATTAGAAGAATTTATCCATAAATATAAATTTCAAGTTATTAGAGAAATAAAATTCCAGCCCGGGCCTTCCCCCACCCTTAAATTTGTGCCATCGCTACTTGCTCCTTTCAGTCGCACCACGCCTTGCAGGATTCTCAAATTCTTTTCTTAATATTATTTTTAAAAATAGAAAAGAACTTCAGATAATCGCATATTATATATAATTTATTTTAACTATACTATATCTTAACATATATAAAAAATTATAATTATCAGTACAATTAACTGAAAATGTAGATTCTAATTTCCTTGCTTATTAATAGATATTATTTATGAAAGATTGTACTTAAAACTAATTTTACTTTTATATCATTCCTACTCTAACTCAGTTTTATTACTTATTTTTAACTGGCCAATAATTTCAAATTTCTCTTTCTATTAATTTATTTTTTCTTCCTGAAGAATTTTTTAACAGAATTTTTCTTTTTTGAGTTTATTATAACATAAACTAATATAATTACCAAAGCAGCAATCACTAAGTTTAAAAAACTAAAAAACGGAAGTTTGATTCGAGAAGGGCATTCTAAAGTATTTATTGCTCCGGCAGTGCACTTCCCAAATTCATCATCAGAGTCATAATGCCATGTTCCAGCAGGGTCTTCCACCCAACCATTTACTACCTCCCTACAAGAAGAACCACCATTATACACATTACCATCCCAATCAAAACTACCAATCCATGAATATGTTAAAAATCCATCACTACAATCATCATTAACGTCTTCATTAGCAATACAAGTCCCTCCATCTATTAAAATAGAAGGACAACCACCAGGCAGAACAGGACAGTTTGGTTCTCTTTTAATAATTTCAGTTGGCTGGCATTCATTTATTATTGCATTCCAAGAACACTCACCACAATCATGTTGCTTCCAACAACCATCATTACCAGTAAATGTTTCTTCACATGTTATACCAAAAGTTTCTTCTGCACTTTCATCAGAAACAGAGCAAGGGTCTTTCTCGCAAGAATCTTCGCCATAATCTCTACATTGAATATCGCATGATGCTTCATCACCATAAACACTGGCATTTAAGATACCGCTTGTTGCAATTAATAATCCATCACTAGATTTACTAACTCTAAAAAAGAATTCATAATCAGATTCTGCTCCACCACTATTAGCATTAGTTATATCATTAGCCTCAATTGTCCAAGAAACATTTACGTCTCCGCTTGAATCAGTAGTTCCAGTTATTGCACCAGCTTCAACTTTTATATTATCATCTAATATGCCATCATCTTCATAAATCTCAAATTTAACAGGAGTGTTAGGTAGTGGTGAATTTCTCAAGAAAAGCCATACTTTAGTAACTCCTGTAACTATTAACAATCTCTCACTTTCAGGTATATAAGTCCCATCAGTTTCTGTCCAATAAGCCTGAGGTGTTGTAGATTCCTTACAGCAGATTTTAAGATAGTATGCAGAAAAATCCCCAACATGCGCGTTTGTGTCATAAGAAGAAAGAGAAATTGTTTGGATAGGGTATTCTAGATTGCA
>C687J35174_10009787_pt1 | contig 11988 bp, 8 predicted proteins | sample RifCSPhighO2_01_FD_35174 | JGI IMG/M metagenome (IMG submission 35174) | reverse complement strand
TTGCTGCAATTAGAAAAAATTAGTTGGATATGCTATAAACGCTGTAATGAATTAAGGGTTGTCGAAAGCGTTACTAATTTGTTCATCTACTGCATCTTTATATTTTCATCTCTGAATCAATTAATTTTCTTAATTTATCTTTTAATTCATCTATTTTTACTCTTATCTGTTTACCAGAATCTCTTTCTCTTATGGTAACATCGTTATCTTTCAAGGAATTTCCGTCAATTGTCAAACAAAAGGGAATTCCTACTTCATCTGCCCTTGCATATCTCCTGCCTATAGAACCAGAAGAATCATAGAACACATCAAACCAAGCTTCTTGCAAAATATCTTTTACTTTTTCAGCCAACTCGGGCATTCCTTCTTTACTTACTAAAGGAAAAATAGCGCATTGCGCTGGAGCTAATTTAGGGTTCAATGCAAAATAATTGCCCTCTTTTCCTTCTTTGAGAGAATGTTCTAAAATGCTATAAAGGGTTCTATCGACTCCAGCAGAGATTTCCCAGATATGCGGAATTATCTTTTTTCCTTGCGGAGTTGTATAGCTTAAATCTGCTCCAGAATGTTCGCTATGCCCTTTTGAATCGTAATCTGTTCGGTAGTTATTGGCAATGAGTTCAAGCCACCCTAAACCAGTCTCTACTTCAAAATCAAATGTAGCAAGAGAATAAAATGCTCTTTCATCTTTATCTACCTCTCTAAATCTAATTTTCTCAAGTGGAATTCCCATCTTATTCCATACTTGCTGTGTTCTTGCCAGGTAATATGCAATCAGTTTTCCAGGAACAATTTTCTTTGATACTAGCTCGCTTGTCTTAAAATGTTCTATTTTATCCTTTCCTAGCCTTAAAATGTTTATTTTATAATCTGCAACTTTATCAAAATTATTTATTTCGTTTATCTTTTCAGGGTCAAAATAAATTTCACAATCCATCTGAGCAAATTCTATTGCTCTTGTAATGCTCTGTCTTGGCGAAATTTCATTCCTGAAAGCTCCTCCGACTTGGGCAATTCCTCCAGGTAATTTAAATCTCATTGATTTTGCCATTCTTGTATAATTCAAAAAAATAGACTGGCACGATTCGGGCCTTAAGAAGGTTCTAAATTCTCTCTCTTTCCCGACAATTGTTTCAACCATCATATTAAACTTAGAAACTTTGCTAAAATTTCCTTTACATTTCTTGCATTTAATCCTATTCTCTTCAATAAGTGCATCGAGTTTGTCTATGGGAAGTGACTCTGGAACGTTCTTGCCAATGGCTTCGGAGATTAGTTTATCTGCCCTTTCATATTTCTTGCATTTTAAACATTGAACAATTGGGTCTGCAAATGATTTTAAATGCCCTGACCCCTCAAAAATAGAAGCGGGCAATATCTGAGAGCCGTGTATTTCAAGCATTCCTTCTTTGCCGACTAATTCATGTCTCCAGAAATCTATTAGTTTTCTTCTTATTGCTTGTCCAAATGGACCAAAATCCCAAAAACCCGCTGGAGAATTAGGATATATCTCTGCAGCAGGATAAAATAAGCTCTTTCTAGATGCAAGCTCCATTATAACATCGTACTTATTCTGTCCTTTTTGCTGACTTTTTGCTTCACCCATATATTCTTATTAAAATAATAATATTTAAACTATTCTATAGATTCTCTTTCAAAAAGCGAGGGATACAAATTTATTGAATCCCGCCCATTCGGCAGACAGTTATGCCACATTTTGGGCATTTGCCTTTTGCGATTTTAGTGCCTTTTGATGTTTTACTTTCTACAGGATTCTTGATTTCAACCTGTGACTTGCACTTAACGCAATATCCTTTTGTTACCATTTTGAACCTCCGTTTTGTGGCTTTAAGAAGAAGGAGGGGGTTATAAAGGTTATTGTGTTTATTTTTTTATAGTTTTTTCTTTTATCCAGACAAAAAATCCCATTATTGCTCCCCCAAGAACACCTAAAAATACGTCTTTCTGAGAGTCCCAGACATCTCCCTGTTCTCCTAAATAGTTTGTTATATTTAAGGAATCTGCCCTTACCCAGACATATCCATATTCGATTAATTCAAAAATCCCCTTGGTTGCAGCAACACAGAAGAATGTTAGAAATATTGCTCGCCATCCTTTTGGCACTTTAAAGATTCTAACGAGGAATTCATAGACTGGCAGAAAAAATAAGAATCCAAACATAAAATGAACAATCCTATCGTAATGATTTCTTGCAAGCCCGAAGTAATTCTTTATCCAATCAAAGAGAGGCATTTCATTATAAGAATAATGCCCGCCGATTGCATGCAAAACCATGAAAACGAAGATAAAACTATAACTTGTATTTGAAAACTTAAACCATCGATAACTGATAATAAAAATGCTGATGAATATAGCTGTTAGAATGTTCTCGTCAATCCAAACGCTTCGATAATTTGGTTTTATTGCGAGGATAATCCAGACTATGATGTAAATTACGAGTAGAATTTTTGGGTAGTTTTGTTTTAGTTTCATGGATAAGTAAGTAAATTTAATGATTTAAATCTATTCTCTCTTTTCATATGTAATCAATAGGCAGATAATTCCATATTTTTCTCCATTGAAAGAGAGATGCCTGATTTATTATTTTTCTTATGATATTCTAACCATTTAGCATACATATCTGACTTGTCTTCAATTTGACGAGAACTAATAAATCCAAATAGTTTTCTTAAATAATACAAATTCATCTTAAAGGGGACTTTATTTTTTAACCCTATAACTCTAATTATCTCGAAATCTTTTGCACCTTCGTCCCTCATTTTTCGTGTTATTTTTATAATAGCATTTTGATTATATTTTGATTCTCTATAAATATCAACAATTCCCTTAATTTCGCAACCCTGCCCAGAATGTTTAATTAAATTGCACATTTGGCAAATAACTTGCAAATTAGCGTGGCTGTTATTTTCAGGATTTCCATCAATATGGTCTGCAATTTGGTATTTGTCTGATTTATAATTGCAATATGCACAAGTATAATTATCTCTCTTGAGAATCTTTCTCCTTAAATTCTGCCATTCTTCTCCTCTTAGCTTTTTTGATTGCTTTTCATTTCTCCACTTTTCCGGAGGCGCGAAAGATAAAATTAATTTCTTCATGTTTACACTTATCCTAAGCTATTAAGATTTTTAGACTTTTTGTGTAAGATAGATTTTGAGTGTTTAGTCATAGAATTTTAGTACACTTCTAATAAATTCCTCCCCAGGGAAGCTAGTTTCCCCAGATTTCCTCTTGTGTTCATCCATGTTCTTTATATCCAAAAGCAATTCTTTTAGTAATTTCCTTCCTTCTTCTGTCTTCATACTTTCTCTAGGGGTATTATTATTTAGAGCAGGAATTTTTTGATTACACCAACCCAGATAATGCTCTTTAAGAAACTCTTCTTCCATTTTTTTTATATCGACCTCTTTTTTTTCCGCCTTTGATTGCTTTTTTTCAATCTTATCTTTTACTAATGCCTCTTCAGGAGTCTCTATTTTCTCTCTTTTAGCAATCAGTTTTTCATCAATAACTTTTTCTAATGTAACTATCAAATCTTTATATGTCTCTTCTGAATTCGATGAAATTGTGATCATATCTTTTTTAATCTTTATAGAGCCAGAATATTCAGTTCTCTCTCCAGTAGAACTTATGGCTGAAGTTTGAATAGTTTGGGTATTATTGCTTTTATAATAATCTTTCGATTCTTTGATTCTTTTTATAAAATCTGCATGAAAACCTTCTTTTATCTTTTTTAATTCAATCATAACAAAATCTTTATTTTTTCTTAGGTAATTAATTATAACTTCAATTTTCTCTTTATCGGCATTGAAGTTACCTTCACATAACATTAAATCATTTCCATCATTCGATAAAAACTTAATAGGTCGGGGTTTAAATAAGGTTAATTCTTTGAACCTTAAATTCATGAAATCGCTGTATGTTAGCTGAAGAATCTCCCTCTTTTTAGAAGTATATTTTTTATTAAGAAAATCCTGAAATTCTTCAATTGATCTTCTATTTATTCTTATGCCGTAACCACAAAGATAATCTTTTGAAAATATCTTTTCAACACGAGTCAGAATAAAATCGCCTATTGCAGAGTCTAACGAACCCAGTCTATCCATAATCTCATAAACTATTTTTGTATTATTCTCTTTCAGAGTTATTTTCCAAGATTTTTCATCTGAACTCAGAACTTCAAATATGCCTGCCTGATTGGTGTTTAGCCTTTCTCTAATAACAAGCAATTCATCCGGACTAAAGAAAGTAGGATATCTTTCAATAATAACTTTTAACATTTTCTCATTTGAATTTCTTTCGTTTGCTTGATAAAACAACCATTCAAAGAATTCGGCAGGATTTTCTTGGTCAAAAATTACCATTATGTCTTTCACACCAAAGCCTTTAGCATAATAGTTTTGTTCGTCGATACTCAATTCTAGAGTAAACCATCTAAGAAGTTTATTCTTTATCTTGTTATTATACTGCAAAAAAGCAAAATATTCTTCCTGTTCTAAAGAGAGCTTCCCCATATGGCATTTTTTATACTTCTCTCCCGAATAGCAAGGACATTCAGCATTTAGACTAATATGAAGTTTTTCCATAAAAATTATATATTGAATAAGTTTTTATTGTTTTTGGTTATCCAAGCTTGGATGTCATAAATGTGAGCATTCTTTAATTAATCTTTGAAAGAAAAAAGCGCACGCCAGGAATTGAACCTGGAAGAAGTCGGGCTGCAGCCGACCGCAGTAACCATTGTGCCACGTGCGCATTATTTGAGATGAAAACTCTCTTATTTAAAGATTGTTTTTTTGGAGATTGTGGGTTTTTATTGATAGTTTATGATTTTGAGACTATTCTTTGAAAAACCAGCCAGTAATTTTTTTTATTACTAAGGATGTAATCCTTTCAAAAAAAGAGTTGTCTTGGGTTGTTTTTAATGGGAGGAAACCATCTCCGAGAGTGATTTTTCTATTTTCTGTCGTGTAAATATTACCAAAATTGTCTTTTACGCTTACATTGAAACGATATGTTCCATTTTGGAGATTTTCCCATTTGATATCTCTTCTTTTATCTAGAAATTTATTCTCGAAGAGAATTTGGCTATTGTTGAATAAAGTGAAGATGATTTCTGATTCGTTAATTGGCTTTACAGAAACATTAACATAAATCCAGTTTTTATCTACAATTGAATTATCTACTTCTGTATTCTCTGCATAGTTGATTATTTTTTCTGGAGGAGTAATTGAGAAAATAACAGAGGCAGAATTAATATTACCTGCTTTATCTTTTGCCCAAAGAGATAGAAAATTCTCGCCTTCTTGTGAGATTATTTCGGTCGTATTGCTATTGCAGGCAAGAGTGGTATTTACTGCACCTTTATCTATTGAATACCAGCAATCTTTTAGATTTTCATCTGAAAGAGAGTATTCAGCTGAATTTATTGGAGAGTTATAATCTTTGTTTAAAGGAGAGAGTAGGGATACGAGGGGGGTTTTTGTGTCTAGGGTTATGTTTCTTTCTTCTAAGGCTATTATTAAACTGTTTGTATAGTTAATTGTTGCTGAATAGAAATAAAGGGAATCTGCTAAGTTATGGAAAACAATATTTGCTTGTTTTTCTTTTGAAATTTGAGTGCTGATTAATTCATGATTTGAATTATAAAGATGAAAAACTGCGCTATTGAAATCACTTCCTGAAGAAATTGTGCTGATGTCTATTGAGTTTTTATTTGAGAAGAACCCGCTTTTTTTTGTTAATTCTTGGTAAGATGAAGTTTGTGTTTCAATGTTGGGGTTTGATTGCTGCTCTTGAGCATTTTCGGATTTTTCTATCATTTCAGAAAGAGAGACTATGTCTGAGAGGTCGAGAGATTTGTCTTGATTTATATCTGCATTTTCTTTGCATTCAATCATTTGTGTGTCTCCTCTTAAATAATCTCCGAGAGTTTCTACATCAAAATTGTCTACTTTTCCGTCGCCATTTGTATCGCCCAAGATATTTTCGCATTTTAGCGTTGTTGAAGAAATAATATAACCGTCTGGATTTATAATTTGAAATTCTTCAAGATTCTTTATCATTGGAATTTTTAAATAGAAATTAACTTCGCTTTGTAATACTTCTCCATCTATTGTTGGACTATTCTGCACTTCTCCTGGGGCATCTGTATAAATTATTCTTGGATTGAATTGACCCGTTAATGTTTTTTCTTCTGGAGAAAGAGAAGGCTCTTTTAATTTATATGAATATTCTCCGCTGCCTGCACTACCAACGCAACCTTTCTCAATTGCTGTTTTTAGAATTTGTATATCTCCTTCATAATAACCTCCTTCTAAAAGATAATAATTTTCATTAGAGCAGTTTATTTCTTCAGCTATTACATTTCCAGTTATTGTTACAGAGGGTTTTGTTATTTCTAAGATTTTCTTTGTTAATAGATAATCGTCAAAAATGCCATAAGTTGTTGACTTTAATGTTCTCATTACACCATTATCTACTGAACGCTGATAATTTTCTAGGGAGCATCCTTCAAAACACCCGTTAATTTTTCCCTTGAAATCTGTGCATTCTGCAACGCAATTTCCAGGATGGTTTCTTGGAAGTTTGGCAGGAGTATATTCTTCTGCTAAATTAATAAAACTATGGCCAAATTCATGAGGGAAGACTGAGACAGGATGAGCTATGTTTAAACTCATAACATTGAGATAGTTTGAACTTCTTATTACTCTGTCAAATTCATCTGTTAAGACAACTATATGGTCGTTGGGGCAGGAGCCTGCTTTTGTAACAATTTCTCTTGAATAGCAAAGAACAGCGACGTCCTTGTAGAGTTCACATTTTGGCTTATAGTTTGGAATGTAATAAAAATTAAATCTATCTTTGTATTTCTCATATGGCTCGAAAGCCATAAAATAATCAAGATAACTCTGGGCAGTTTCCTTATCTTTTCCGAAAAAAACAATATTTATTCCTTTTTCGTTGTTCTCTTGTAGGGTAACGCATTTTTCTAAATATGTTGAGGAGGGGCTGAAGTCTGCATTAGTATATATATAAAAGAACGCCCCAACTATGAGCAATAAGATTATAATTGATAAAATCCACCACTTTTTCATAATAGTATATATTTGCCTGTTTTAAATAAATTGCTAATTGCTTAGGACATATCTTTTTTTAGATATAAATGTTTAAATATCATCAACAATAGAGATAATAAAATGAGGTCAAAGATATTAATTTCAATTTGCTTGTTGATTTTTTTAATTCCACTAATATTTGCAGCAAAATCTCTGTCTGCGAATCCTTGCCCAATTAGTTCTTCAACAAATATTGTTTTCTATGGAGAAACTGGTTTTGGGGGAGTTGGAATCCCATCAAGGTCGTGGATTATTCATTTTCTAGATTGGTGGAAAGCACAAGATTCTTCAATTAATTATGCAGAATTAGACAGTTCTGATGTTAAGGCTGATTGCAATTTAGCAAGCTTTTCTAATTTAAAACTTTATATTCAACCTGGAGGGGATGCTTACAAACAACAAAATAAATTAAATTCTGCTGGCAGGACTAACATTCTAAACTTAATAAATTCAGGAAAAGCTTTCTTTGGAACTTGTGCTGGTTTTTATTATGCTGCTAATGATTATTATTGGCAAGATCAATATTACAATCATCCAAATATGCTAGATATTTATCCAACGGTAGAGGGCTCAATAAGAGAAATAGCAGATTATGATAAAAGTCCGGGATATGCTCTAACAACTTTAAGCAATGGAAGAAACGCAATATATTATGGTGGTCCAACAAGAGGATATGAATACACTTCCTCGGACTTCCCTGGAATAGCAGACTCCACATTTAGTGCAATTCCTGGAAACTTGCCTGCAATAATAAAATATAATAATCTCTTACTTTCAAGTGTTCATCTTGAGGCATATGAAAATGATGGAATCTCGGGCTTATCTATAGAAGATAGAATTGAAAACTATAAATATCTTGCAAACCTATTAAACCAAGTTGCAGGAACAAACTTTTATGTTCCTTCTTATACAAATCCAGAATGCGATGATGGCATTGATAATGATGGAGATGACCTTATAGATTTATTAGATGCTGGCTGTGATTCGCCAAATGACGACGATGAAACAAACTGTGGAGATAGTGTTTGTGATGCTGGTGCTGGAGAGAGTTGGCAAACTTGTTCTTTAGATTGTGCTGCCCCACAATGCTCTGATGGAATAGACAATGACAATGACAGCCTTATTGATTTTCCTGCTGACTTGGGTTGTTCAAGTGCTTCTGATAATGATGAAACTGATATTATAGGTCCAGCAACAATATTCTTTGATGATTTTGAGTCGGGGGGACTTTCTGGCTGGATAACAACAGCAGTGTCAGGAGGCAACATTTGGACTGCAACTTCTACTAATCCCTATCAGGGGACAAAGCATGCACAATCACAGCCAATGTCAACTACAGAGCCAGCAAGTATTTTAGAAAGGACAATTAGCACGTCAGGCTATTCTAACATTAAATTGAGTTATTATAGAAAATTAGTGGGCTTAGATATTGCAGATGAATTTAAAGCAAAATGGTTTGATGGGATAACTTGGAGCATTTTAGAACAAACTGGAAGCAGTTCTGTAAATGATGCTTCGTACGTCTTCAAAGAGTTTTCTCTTCCTGCTTCATCTAATAATAATGTTAATTTTAAGATAAGATTTGAATGCACTTCTGGGGCAGTAAGTGAATTTTGCAGGATTGATAATGTAAAGCTTCTGGCACAATAGCACAAGACATCTTGATAAAAAACGTAAGAGCTTAACTTTGTAAAGTTGCTGACGCTAACCACTAAGATTTCTTATAGCACCACTAAAAGAGATAATTATCTCAGATATTATTTTTATCGTTGATGAGTTTAATAATAGAGTGGATGGTTTATGAATTCGTCAAAACCAAAGGTTTTGAAGCCATCAAGATTTTGTTGCATAGATAGAAATCTTGAGGTTACTTCAGACGGCTAAGTAGATACTAAAAAACGACAAATATAAAAACTCTCCTTTCTTTTAAAATTGAGCACTAATGTTGAGCATTAATGCTCAAATGTGGCTTGGGATAAAATGAGAGAAAATAAAAAAGAAGCAGTTATCCAACTCTTGAAAAAAGACAAAGATGGGCTTACAATAGTTGAAATTGCAAGAATACTTAAATTTTCGAGGAATACAATAGCCGTTGCATTAGCTGAGCTTAAGGGAGCTGAAATGATTAGAATCAGGCCAGTTGGAATAGCTAAATTGCATTATTGGAAAGGGGGCAAAAAATGAAAAAATCAATTTTCTTTATAATGTTTTTGATAGTTATAATAGATTTTTCATCGGCGGTCCAGATATTCTCTGATAACTTTGAATCTGGTAATCTAAATGCTTGGAATCTTTCTAGTTTAGGAACAGCGGCCAATTGGACATCCTCAACAACAAATCCTTATGATGGCACAAGACACGCAGAATCCAGGCCAAGATATACAACACAGCCTGCCTCAAGAATGGAAAAAGTAATTTCTACATTTGGCTATGAGAATATAACTTTTTCTTATTATAGAAGGTTAATTGGTTTAGATACAGGTGATGAATTCCAAGTTGAATGGTTTAATGGGACAACTTGGAGTATCTTAGAACAAACAGGAAGCAGTTCAGCAAACGATGCTTCCTATTTATATAGAGAGTTTAACTTAAGTTCATTGGCAAATGATAATCTAAATTTCCAGATAAAATTTGAATGCACTGCAGGAGCAACATCGGAATATTGCCTTGTTGATAATGTAAATTTAACGGGCATTCTGATAGTATCTGACAATATAAATCCTGCTGTTTTCAATCTAATTCCAGAACAAAATTCCAATTTTAATCTTTCACAAATAATAGAAATCTCTGTGAATGTTACGGATGAGAGTGTAATTAGTGCAGTAAAGGCAAATATTACATTTCCAAATGGCACAATACAACTGATTAATCTCCAAAATACGATAACAAATAAATATAATAACTCCTTTGCAATTCCTTCAAATTTAATGGGGCGATACAATATAACATTCATAGCTAATGACTCATCAAACAATATAAATTCAACTGAAAAAACATATTTCATTGTAAATGATATAACCCCTCCTGCAATCTCAATAACTTATCCCTTTAATACTACTTATAATATTAATGTAAGTGCATTGAATTACACAATTAGCGACGGTAATTTGCAAGCATGCTGGTATTCTTTGAATTTAGGTGCAACAAATAATTCTATAACTTGCGGGACAAATCTAACTGGATTGATAAGCGCAGAAGGAAGCAATACATGGAGAGTTTATGCGAATGATAGTGCGGGAAACTTGAATTTTAGTTCTGTGACTTTTGTTAAGGATACAACTGCTCCAGCAATTAATTTTACTTCGCCAACAGAAATATCTGGAATTACAATAAATAGAAATAATATAGCTGTTAATGTGACAATATCAGATACAAATTATGCAAATGTAACGATAAATCTTTACAATTCAACAGGATTAGTGAATTCAACATTCTCAATTCAGATAGGATATTTTGTTAATTTCACAAATCTTGCAAATGGCATTTATTATTTTAATGCTACTGCTTATGATAATATAGGGAATTATAATTCAACAGAAACAAGAAATGTAACAATAAATTATGATATAATTCCCCCACAATTTTCAAACTATCTAGAAATTCCTGCAAATGGCTCTTCGTATGCTCAATCTCAAAACTATGAATTCAATGCAACAATAACAGAATCATCTATTTCAAAAGCAGGCATAGAATTTAACGGGATAAATTATACAAATTCTTACATAAAAAATAATTCAAATATGTATTCATTTAATATAACAAATCTTGCAGCGGGCACATATTCTTATTATTGGTGGGCGAATGACACGAATGGAAATTACAACGTAAGTGGAATAAGATATTATAGTGTAAATAAAGCTCTGCAATCAATAACTCCATTATTAAATGGAAATAATGCAAACTTAATTATAACTTATCCTCAGCAGATTAATGCTTCTTATTCTGGAATAAATTATACAACAATAACGATAAAAATAAACGATATGATAATAGATGCGGCAAGAAATTATAGCTGGCCTGCTGGAAGTTATATTATTAATTATTCTGCTCCATCTAATCAAAATTATTCTTCTTTTCAGGATTATTTAAACTTAACAATAAACAAAGCGCCGCAAACAGCAATACTTTTGATAAATGAAACCTCACCAATAATCTACGGAAGGTCAATAAATGTTACATGTAATGGTGAATTGTTCAGGAATAATATAAATATCACGAGTGAAAAGAGCAAAGCCATTCTTTTAGGAGCAGGAGCATATAATTATTCCTGCAGATTATATGAAAGCCAAAATTATAGTTATGGTGATGATAATCAAACTTTTGTTGTTGATAAAGCTGTATCAACGATAGAAATGTATATTAATGGAACAGCAGGAAATCAGACAAGTTATTATGGAGTTCAGACTAATGTTTCTATTGTTTGGGGAAATTCAGAGCAAACAATAATTCTTTATAAAAATGAAATTAATGATAGTGCTAACTTAAATGTTTATCAAGCATTAGGAATAGGAAATTATAATTTTACTGCAGTTTCAGGCTCAACTCAGAATTATACTTCATTGACAATTACAAGATGGAGCCATATTTTGTGCCAAGAAAATCTGCAAAATACTTCTTGGAGTGATTGGGCAGATGAAGGAACTTGCATGATTGATGATTTACAACAGCAGGTTAGGAATAGAACACAGTATGATGCTAATTATTGTGGATATGTAAATACAACTGTTTATGAATATCAGAATATAAGCTGTGATTATTGCACGCCGAATCTTATGAATACGACAAAAACTTCATGGCAAAATCAAGGAGAATGCAGGATTAATGATACTCAATTGCAAAATAGAAGTTG
>C687J35174_10009784_pt1 | contig 11989 bp, 11 predicted proteins | sample RifCSPhighO2_01_FD_35174 | JGI IMG/M metagenome (IMG submission 35174) | reverse complement strand
AAAAGCAGCAAAAAGACGACGATAAAAACGTCAAAAAACTAACAATCGTCATGTAATGACGATTTGTTTTCCTTTTTCTAATCTCTAAAAATAACTAAATATTTGTCATAAGGTAAATAGTCAATATAACAAAGTCAAATTTCTTAGGAGAACATTTGGCTTGGAGGTTGTGAGCTTTTTCCTTTAATCGCATTTTTTTGAACTGTAAATTTCTTATCAGGTGGAGTGATAGATAGTTTTACAGAAGTGTTAATTGCATAATGCGGAGTGCCATCAGGATTTTTAAAATTTACAGCTTTGCCAACCCGGTCTAAATCAACTTTGACTTTTACAATTGTTCCATCCTCTAATTCAAAAGACACAAAATCATTTTCAAGACGTTTGTAATCCAACATTTTAAATTCTATTTTTTCAGGGTTTTCACTCATTGTTGATTCACTTTGTCAAGCATTAGTAAAGATAACTCATCAGTTTGATTTGATCTTCAGTACTAATGATATTTTTATCAGTCAATATTTCCAAAAGTTCTTTGAATAATGCTTTTTGTTCCATAGACATTCCTCCTGCTGGACCTTTTTCTCCAGGTGGACCTGGTGGACCTCTAGGACCTGCTGGGCCCACAGGACCCTGTTCACCTGTTATACCTTCTTCTCCGCGTGGACCTAATGGACCTGCCTGACCTCTTTCACCTTGTATACCTTGAATGCCTTGTGGACCTTGTGGACCTTTTTCTCCTAATTGACCTGTGGGACCTCTTTCACCCTGCGGGCCTTGTGGACCTTGTGGACCTTTTTCTCCTAATGGCCCTGTTGGTCCTGTTAGTCCTTTATCACCTTGCAGACCAATTAGACCTTTGTCGCCTTTTTCTCCTTGAGGGCCAGGAACGCCTGTCAATCCTTTTGCACCTGGTGGACCTTGTGGACCTTGTGGACCTTTTTCTCCAATAAGACCGGTAGGACCTGTTAGTCCTTTGTCACCAGAAGGACCTTGTGGACCTAATGGACCTTTTTCTCCCAATGGACCAGATGGACCTGTTAGTCCTTTGTCGCCAGAAGGACCTTGTGGACCTAATGGACCTTTGTCACCTTGATCACCAGTAATTCCACGTACTCCAACTTGACCTTTGTCACCTGGTGGACCAGTTAATCCTCGTTCTCCTTGTGGACCAAGTGAACCTTTGTCACCTTGAGAACCTTTGTCACCTGGTGGACCAGTTGGACCTTTGTCACCTTTATCACCAATAGAACCAGAAACTCCTTTGTCACCTTTATCACCTTTATCACCAGTTATTCCTTTATCGCCTTGTAGACCTTTGTCACCTTGTGGACCTTTGTCACCAGGTACACCTTGTGGACCAGTTGGACCTTTGTCACCTTGTGGACCTTGAAGACCAGGTGGACCTTTGTCACCTTGTGGACCTTTATCACCGGGTACGCCTTGTGGACCAGTTGGACCTTTGTCACCTTGTGGACCAGTATAACCATATGCAGTAAAAGAATCAGGAGTTGTCTTTACAGTACGTTGCGGTTTTGGTGATTCGATTTCAGTTCTAGTTTCAGATTTAATTTCCTTTGAGGGTTTTCCTAAAGAGACATCAAAAGTAGAATATAATGAAGAAAATAGATCAGCAACAACAATCCAAACGGAATCTAGATCATAAACAGAAGAAGGAATTGGATTTTCATCAGAACCAAGCATCTCGATGAATATCCCATCTTTTACTCGAAGATGAAAATGGCCTTTCCATAATGAAGAAAATTGTTTATTTCTAATTTGATCAACAGATGGTTTTGAGTCAACAATAAAGATCTGTACCTCATAGATGCCAGATTGTTTGAACGGGGCTTGACCTTGAACCTCTAATCTTGGTCTAGATGACATAATCGTTTGTGTAAATTCCAAGTATTTCTGTATTTGGTGCAAAATTATTAGTTTGATTAGCATTGTAAATGTTGATTAGCCTCAAAGAGTCAACAGAATAGGAATTTCACAAATAAGGAGTAAAAACATTAGTTTATGCTTGAAAGAGACAATTTAGGAGAATATCATAATTCAGGATGTGATTTGTTATTTTTTCGTGAAAAGAAAAAATAGACCCCAATTCCTAAAATAATAAAAAGAGTTCCAAAAATTTTATCATAAATTGTTGTATAATAAATCAGAAATCCACAGATACCCATTCCAATAAAGGGCAATATCTTCTGCCCAATGAATTTAGTCTCTTCTTTTTTCAGTACAACTAGGGACATACATACTAAGAGATACATGATAGCCATGTTAAAGACTGAAAATGAAATTAATTGAGAGATTCCAGCATACATTGAAAGAAAAAATGCAATTATCCCTTGAATAATTAATGCCATAAAAGGCGTTTTGTATTTCTTATGTACTTTGGAAAAAATTTGTGGAAACAATCCTTCATTAGACATTGCATAGTAAAGTCTGGAGACACCCAAGACAAAAGAAGAGCTGGCACCAGTAACTGAAGTAAGAGCTCCAAAACTCACAATCATTCCACCGACATATCCTATGACAAGTGTACCGGCCAATACCAGAGGCAATGTACTGTGTGAAAGTTCAACCCAGTTAATCGATCCATACAAAACAAAATTTGTAGACAAATAAAATAAAGTCACCAATACCATACCAACAGTTATTGCTTTTGGAATGACTCGTTTTGGATTTTTTACTTCACTTGCAGGTAATGTTCCCATTTCAAACCCTGCATAAGCCCAAAAAATCAACACTAGTGCGGAACCAAAATTTTCCCATCCTAAAGGAGCAATAGGAGAATAATTCTGAGATAGATTTTCTGGATTGTATGCCAAGAAAATAAATCCTAATGCAATAACAAGAATAAGAGGTACCAGTTTCATCATAGTTAAAACATCATTGACTCTTCCTCCTAATTTTACACCAAGAATATTCACGGTTGTTAATGAAAAAATGAAAAGCCCCTTAACTAAAATTTCTTGTAAAGAATCTAATTCTATAAAAAAATGAAGATATCGTGTAAATACAATAGCAAACAAAGGCAGTGCCATCATTTCAGCAATTAACATCAACCAACCAGTCAAAAATCCATAGAACTTTCCAAATGCCTTTGAAACAAAAGCAAATGGTCCGCCAACTTTAGGAACATAATAGCTAGTATATGAGAACACTAATGCTATGACAAGGGCAAAAATTCCAGCAACAGCCCATACAACGATCGAAGCAGGTCCAATCATTGCCGCAGTCAGCCCTGGTGTGATATAGATATCAGCACCAATTACTGACCCTATAATGAGATTAGTAAGATCAAACGAAGAAAGACGCCTTTTAAGATTCAATGGATACTAGGATTTATGACATTAACTCATTGATAATATTTTACGCATTCAAATCGTTGTGTCAGAACTATTCTTTTTAAAATGGATTAATTCATTGATTGATATTAAAAATCATCTTCGACTGGTTTAGTTATGTCGACTATATCAAAACTAGTTCCTTTACATTGAGGGCAGCTAGATATTATAGTCACACCAGCTCTCTTTGAAAAAACATTTCCACATAACTTGCAGACACGAAGTTCGCTTAAAGTTGTCATGTCTTACGTTAATAATCATTTTAAATAAACAGTATGTTGAATTTTGACATTGAGAAACAAACTCAATTTAGCGATAATCAAAAATTAAGGATTACAACATCAGACGGGTGTAATTAAAATTCCCTAGTAATCAGGTCTTGGAAGAAATTACTTTATTACAGTAACTGGAATTTTTGAAGTTTGAACAATATAGCTAGAAACACTACCCAAGAAAATACGTTTTAGTGTACTTTTACCTTTCGCACCAATCACAATCATATCGTGTTTGTATTTTTTTATGAATTGCTCTATGTCATATGCAGGGTCATATCCATAGATTATTCTAGTTGTAAACGATATGTTTTGATTTGTACATCAAACACATCTACAAAAAACACATGTTTAACATAATTCCCAAAAATACGATATTCGTGATAAAATATTTCATAAATTATTTCTGACTGAAAAAACAATGTATTTTGTTATTGGATAGATTCTAATCAAAAGATCACGGAAACGCTTACACCATATACCAATGTACACCGCGTTGGGTTATTACCCTACGTTTCCGTGCGTTGCACCAAACCAAAGTTTAATGCAATAATAGTACTACAAAATCACACTTAAAGATACAGGCGATTATCATTATTGATTTTAAAAGATACAAAAATAAATAATTATTTTAAAACATGGTGAAATGTACGATTAATTTATCATAAATTATCTACAACAACAAAAAACATACAATATAATTAATTTTTGTCAGCGTTTTTTTAATGGGTTTTAAAAACACGTAATTTGTGTAATTAGTTTGTGATTAATCATCTTTGTGCACCAAATAACACGTTTTCAAATTTTTGGGTAGCTCACCTTTTGGTGATCTGATGGCACGACGTCAGCTAAAATTGTATGGTAAAAAGGCAACTGCAGATGATATCTTACTTGAGATTAACAATCTCCTTTATGCCAAAGGATATAGACCGTCTCCTCTCAAGCCAGCAGAGAAAGCAGATCATTCCAAAGTAAGACAACAATAAGCGGCTGTCACCAATTATCTCTGTTTTTCAGTGATTCTTTTTACTCTTCTGCAAAAAATCGATTTGGTGTTATGATAGTCTAACTGAGCCAACTAAAAAATGGAAAAAGATCACAGCATATCTAAAATTCAGATGGTTTTCGGAAAATCATATGGCGGGTAGATAGTTCCAAGGTCATCTATTCTTGAGAGATTTCCGTCAAACAGTCCTCTTCCAATATGGATATTGTCTATATGGGTGGAAAGTGCTGTCTTGTCATCAAACGCCGAAGAACAGTAGGGGCACTTGATTCTAGTCGGCATTTCAAGCTCAGGTAATACAATTGCATGTTTTGTCATATTTCCAACCAATACCTTTTGCGAAATTACACCAATTGGAACCTTGTCATCAAAAACTACCAATCTTCGTACATTGTTTTTAGTCATCAGATAGAGGGCATCTTTTATTTTTGCATTTTTTTGTATGGAAAGAAGAGGAGCATGCATTATTTCTTTTATCTTCGTCTTTGTCGGATCCTTTCCTTTTGAAACAACATCAAAAAGAACATCCCTATACGTGACAATTCCTTTTATTTCTCCTTCATCTCTTACCAACAGGCTGTCTATTCCATACTCTTCCATTTTTTTTACGGAATCAGATACAGTTTGATTGCTCTCTTGAATAGACAGTGTCACATTTATGAAATCAGAAATCGGTCTGTCAAACACGTTACTCATAAATTGGTTTCAATTTAGATCGATTTTAAATCCAACATCAATTATCAACAATGAAAGTAATCGATATTGGGTACTCTAATGAAGATCAACTGAGGTGCCCGTTCTGAATTTGCCTTTTATCAACTGCAATACCTTTTGAGCTACCTCTTCTGGTTGAATCATCTGGTTCTTACGCTTCTCAAACTCTTCATTGCTCATGAATTCCTTTTGCATTTGGGTTGCAACTGCCCCAGGACACACAGAAAAAACCTTAATTCCATAATCTGAAACTTCTTCTGCAAGACTTTCGGTCATGCCAATCACTCCAAATTTGCTTGCACAGTAAACAGAAAGATTAGCAAATCCAGTCTTGCCAGCACCTGAACTAATGTTGATTATGTATCCTGATTTCTGCTTAATCATATGTGGTAAAACGGATTTGCAACAAAAAAATACCCCACTGAGATTGGTATCCATAATTGTGTCATATTCATGATCTGTAGTTTCCACGAGTGATTTTATTATTGCAACGCCAGCATTGTTAACTAAAATATCAATCCTCCCGAATTCATTTAAGGCACTCTGAACCAGTTTGTCTACATCTACATGGTTTCTGACATCAGTCTTTACTGGAACAACAAGGTTTCCGGTATCCTTTTGAATTTCCACTGCTGTTTTTCTTATTTGATTTTCATTTCTTGAACAAATTACAACATTCATGCCTTCTTGTGCAAAAAGATATGCTATTGCTTTCCCTATACCTCTGCTTGCACCAGTAACTAGAGCAACTTGTTTATCCATTAGAAAATGTCATCATCACAACTATAAAACAAATAATAAATTATCATATTTGATATTCAACATAAGTTATCAAATACTATTTTTTCTTTTGAAACACATGGTATTAAAGATCACCAATCTTCCAATTTCCAATTACATGACTGCCTATCCAATATCCGTTGACCCCAAAGTACCATTAATGGAAGCCGTAAATTTTATGGCAGAGAGAGGATTTGGAAATCTTGTTGTCAGCAATGGGACAATTCCAAAAGGAATTCTAACTGAACGGGAGATTTTAAAGGCAATTGTAGATTCAAAGGATCTTCATAAGTTGAAAGTACAAGATGCAGGATGGCAGCCTTATGTTCGATTATCTTTGGGGTACACGGTCTTAGATGCAGCCCATCAAATTATTAGGAAAAAATCAAGACTGTTGGTTTTTGATGGGGATAAACTTGTAGGGATTGTCACAGTTTCAGATTTGTTAAGAGCGTTTAGAAAGACACGAAATGACGCTTCTTTAGATAATGTCCTTAGCACCAAAATTGAAAAATGCAAGTCTTCAGATTCTGTTTTTGATGCAGTAAAAAAAATGCATGGGAAAAGGATAGGCAGCACAATCATCGATGACATGAAAGGTTATGGGATTTTTACTGAGCGAGATCTTTTAACACACGTTACTTCAAATGAATTTAATATTCATGATCCGGTGGGAAAACATTCTTCATCACCAATGATTGTTGCAAATGTTGGAATTAAAGCTCATGAGGCAGCAAGTATAATGGCATCAAAGAACATCAAAAGATTAGGTTTAGTAAAAGATGGTTCGCTGGTCAGCATGGCAACAGCCAGAGACATAGTAGATGCATATCAAAGTGTATACCCAGTTACAAATCCATATCTGGAAGATCTCAGTGAATATATTTCAGGGTAAAAAAACAGCAAAAGATCCATCATTTTCACGGACACCAAGACCACAAGAAAGGCGGTATAAAAAATTAATTGACAATATGGTTTATGACAATTATGACAGATAATAACAAATGTAAAAACAGATAGTTTTAGTTTTATTACATATGGATTTATTACATATTAGAATAAGATAATAACAAATTGTTAAAATTAAATGGCCATATTTCCAACTCTGATAATTATCATCCACTTAATCTGTCACATAATGAACAAAAATTACATTGAGTGGATATTTTTTTAATTTAATCTCATCTAGACATTCTGTTCGTGCATTCAAAAACATTCCAATTCCAGAGGAGATCATAGATTCAATAATCAATACAGCCGTAAAAGGGCCGTCATCTGGAAATCTTCAATCATATCAAATTTTTATGGTGTCTAAAAAAACAGAGAGGGAGAAACTGGCAGAAGCTGCACATGGACAAAATTATGTTTATGAGGCACCAATAGTTATGATATTTTGTGCTGATCCAGTACGTTGTAGTACGGAATACGGCGCCAGAGGAGAACACCTATTCTCCATTCAAGACGCAACAATTGCATGTGCGTATTCCCAAATCGCTGCCCATGATTTCGGGCTTTCTTCAGTTTGGATAGGATCATTTGATGAAGAAAAAGTACAAGATATTTTAAAACTAGAGAATCTTAAACCTGTTGCTATTCTTCCAATAGGTTTTGCAAATGAAACACCTCAAATCACTACACGTAGACCAATAGATCAAATAGTCCACAAAATCTAAAACAATAATGAAAAATAATGGTCATATTAACTCCAAAAAAAATATCAGATCTTGAATATAGAATAGAGCAAGAACCAGAATATGGGATGAAAGTACCTGTTGTAATTTACGCAAATGAGTATCTACTTCAAAAAATGATTTTTGATAGAACGATTGAACAGGCAATTAATGTGTCTACTTTACCAGGTGTCCTAAAACANGTNNTAGTTTTGCCTGACGGTCATCAAGGGTATGGATTTCCAGTTGGTGGTGTTGCTGGCATGGATGCCGAAGAAGGCATCATAAGCCCAGGAAGTGTAGGTTATGATATCAATTGCGGTGTTAGATTAATCAGAACTAATCTTACTGAAAATGATATCAGACCAAAATTAACAGAACTTGTTGAACATCTTTTTGATTCAATTCCTTCAGGATTACATCCAAAAGAAGGATGTATGAAACTAAACACATCTCAATTAGATGAAGTTCTTGTACATGGAGTCAAATGGTTAGAAGCAAATGGATATGCAACAAAAAATGATCTGGATGTTTGTGAGGAAAACGGTCACATTAAAAATGCAGACCCTCATAAAGTTTCAGATGTGGCTCACAACAGAGGAGCTCCTCAAGTTGGCAGTTTAGGTTCAGGAAATCATTTTCTTGAGATTCAAAAAGTACAAGAAATTCACAATAAAGAAGCGGCAGATACTATGGGAATATTTGAAGGACAGATTACAGTATTGATCCATTGTGGATCAAGAGGACTNGGGCATCAAGTTTGTACAGACTATCTAAAAATTTGTGAAGCAAGTCATCAAAAATATGGAATAGAATTGCCAGACAGACAATTAGCATGTGTTCCAAATATTTCCGAAGAGGGAATTTCATATAAAAAAGCAATGAATGCTGCGATGAACTTTGCTTGGTGTAACAGACAAATGATCACACATTATACAAGAAAATCTTTTGAATCAGTCTTGAATCAATCNGAATCNGATTTNGAAATGAATTTGGTTTANGATGTTGCCCATAATAGTGCCAAAGTTGAAAAACATAAAATCGATAGTAAAGAAAAGTCATTAGTAATTCATAGAAAAGGTGCAACACGAGCATTTCCTGCCAACAGTCCAGATATTCCAAAAAAATACCAAAAGATAGGTCAACCTGTTTTCATTCCAGGATCCATGGGAAGTGCAAGTTGGGTTCTTTTGGGAAATCAAAGATCACTTGATCTGACATTTGGTTCAACTGCACATGGTTCGGGAAGGATAATGTCTAGAACACAAGCTCATAAAAATTATAATTACAAACAAATCAGTGAAGAATTGCAAGCAAAAGGGATTGTGTTAAAATCAATGACACGATATGGCGTAGTAGAAGAGGCGCCAGAAGTGTACAAAGACGTGGATATGATAGCAAGCATATCTCATGATCTTAAAATAGCTACAAAAGTTGCAAGACTAGTACCATTAGGAGTAATCAAAGGATGATTTCTATTATCTGAAATTATAGTTCATATATTCATACATGTGTCTAAAACTACATTCTTGTGTTTAATCTAAAAGGATTAAAGTCATTAAAAATCATTGTGGAATTCATCAGTAAAGATATCAGACAAGTTTTCCCTTTGATGCCAGAACATTAACGATATCGGATTTTGTTACCATTCCAACCAATTTCTGGTTTCTTATAACAGGAATACCACTTATTCCATGTCGTATCATTAGAATTGCTGCCGTATATACATCATCATCATGATACGCCACAAAAGGTGCTTTTGTCATGATGTCTTTTGCAGAAAATGTAAGCAAGTAGCTCAATTGATTTACATTGAATTCATTAAGTTGTGGGTTGGAAGATATCTCTTCACTTTCTATTGGATCCATAAACTCTTTGTGTAAATCAAAAGTCTTTGCAGGAACAAAATCACGATATGTGATAATCCCTACTGGTTTTTTGTTTTTTGCAACAACCACCCTACTAATTTTGTTATTAAATAAAACACTTTGAACTTCAAACACGGAATCGTCTGGAGAAACAGTAATTACTTTTTTTGTCATAATTCTTGAGATGTTTAATGATGCTGTACTCTGAGCCAAGAAAGTAGACACTAGGTCTGTTTTTGTTATAACTCCTATCAGATTTTGCATCTTATCTTGTATGATTACTGAGCTTATGTTGTGTTCTTTCATTTGTTTTGCACAATCATATATTGATTCATCTGGAGAAACTGTGACTAGATCTTTTGACATTATGTCTCGTACTAGAATTTTTTCTATTGGTTTTCCGCTAAAAACTGAAACGCTTCTTGCAATATCTTTTTCAGTAATGATTCCTACTGGTTTTTTGCCAAGTTTGACAACTAATCTTCCAATCCCGTATCGGAGTAAAATGTCTCTTGCATCTAAGATACTAGTATTTGGAGGAACTGTGATTGGAGTTTTAGTTATTGATTTTAATTCTACTGGGATATCCCTTAGAATTTTAGGTTGTCTTTTGTGTTTCATCAAATAGGGATGATTTTTTTCCTATATCAACATCTAATAAAATATCAATGATGATAATTGCTTGCTGCCATAGGATCAAATAGATGAGACAAATACAGATACGAGATGTTTAAGTTTGATTTTACCACTTGAGTCATAATTCTGCCTTAAATCTACACACATCATTTACTACCAACCAATTCTAATTGGATAATTTATCAGTGACGAGAATATCAGTGCTGCCTCATTGCTGAGTAGCGAACTTTCAAGCAGTGTTCAGTTTGCTCCATTGAACTCACTACTCCTTACTTAAAGGTCAACACATTACTATGTTCTGATACCTCGCCAATAACATTACGTTAAGATGTTACTTAAGAGAGCATTATGAACTTCAACTCTGATAACTGAATAAAAAGATCAAAATCTTACAAACATATCAGAATTGATCGCAAATTCTTACCATGTTATCAGCAATGAAATTTTACCTCTTTTCTTTATTGATCTTAATTCTAATTCAGAGGAATGGAGGTGATTAGTTGGTAGTAAAGTTGATAGAGCTTTTGGGAACGTCATCCAAAAGTTGGGAAAATGCCGTAGAATTAGCCGTTAACAAGGCTGGTGAGAGTATAAAAAATATTCATGCAGTAGATGTACTTGGTTTCACGGCAAAAATAGAAAATGGAAAAATTTCAGAGTACCGTGCAAACGTAAAGATTGCTTTCGTTGTAGAATAGCAATTAATTCTTTTTTATTTCATTCAAAATATAGCACATTATGGATGATGCTACAACTTTATGATTAGTGAACTTTGCTTTTCTATAGGTAGTTTTACCACCTAATGCAATCCCAACCATAATTACATAATTCTATTTTAATAATAATCGAAAAGAAGAGAGGAGTTTATTGAATGTCTCAACTGCAGGTATTTTTGCATTTTCAGAGATTTAGACATGTCAAGAACTAGGCTCAATTCAGGATAGTATTTATCTAGATTAAAGGTCCAATCTGAGCTAGTGAAGCCATTTCAAAAAAAATCAAATGAAAAAGAGATAGAGTCAAAAAAGACAGAGATGCGTGAGGAGACATCCCTAGTAGATCCTGACTATAATCTTAAAAAATTATTTAAAAAGGGAGTAAACCTGATGGCTGATGAAAAGCTTGAAGATGCAGTTGTTATTTTTGAGCAGGCATTACGAATTGACCCAAACAGCATTGAGATATTGATGAAATTAGGATATGCAAGATTCCATTTGGAAGAGTACAATGATGCACTAAAGATTTATGATAAAATTTTAGATATAGACGTAACCAACCCCGAAGCTTGGAATTTAAAAGCACTAGTCCACTATGAGCAAAAAAATTATGCTAAAGCACTAGACGCGGTTGAAAAAGCAGTAGAGTCAGATCCCACATATGGAATGGCATGGTACAACAAAGCATGTTTTCTGTCTCTAGTTAATCAAGTTCCAGAATCGCTTGAAGCATTAAAGCGTTCAATCGAAATTGATGTGAAAAATGCAAGAAAGTCAATCAGAGATAAAGATTTTGCAAATGTTAGAATTGAAGAAGGCTTCAAAAGAATTGTAGAAGTAGTAGTCCTAGAATCAATCAGACAAGGATATCACACACTTGGTGCTATTGTATGGACGACATTTCTAGACAAAGCTGATGCAGACGATGCATTGAGAAAATTGCTTGAAAAAGGATTAATCGTTCAACACGAAAAACGAGA
>C687J35174_10009779_pt1 | contig 11995 bp, 11 predicted proteins | sample RifCSPhighO2_01_FD_35174 | JGI IMG/M metagenome (IMG submission 35174) | reverse complement strand
AAGTCTCAACCTAAGACGGGCAGAAACGCCAGAACAAGCCTTCTGGCGACGCCTGCCAGAAGAATACTATTATGCGCTGGCAGCCAAATTCCTGAGATGATAAACCAATGAAAAACGGAACCTATATCAAAGAGGAAATTATTTCGGGAAAAGACACCCCTCCTGGGGTTGGTGCGAAACTCTCATTCGTGCGTATGCGGGGCCTGATATGCCTCTCCACTTCGCTTCGCTCAGGTCGGAGAGCACCCTCCTGCAGAGCTTTCACCTTGGGCGGGCACGCATACGCACCGATTTTCGCACCAACCCCCTCCCCTCCTCCTCCCTCCCCAGTGGTCTCTCCTGCAGTGAAACCTGTCTGTGGTTAAAAATAGTAACATATTAATAGTAGTAGCATTTCTGTAGTTACAATCAAATAGGGAAAAGAGAAAAAAGGGGTGGGTAGAACATGATAGTAAAAGAAGAATTTTTGAGCAAGCTGAGGCGCTATTTTTCGCTGAACCTCTATGAGGTCAAGATCTGGGCGGCCCTGCTCTCGAGGGGGGTTTCCACCGCCGGAGAGCTCTCGGACATCGCCAATGTCCCGCGAAGCAGGAGCTATGATGTTCTCGAGTCTCTGGAGAAGAAGGGCTTTGTCATCATGAAGCTCGGCAAGCCGATCAAGTATATCGCCGTCCCTCCCACCGAGGTGATCGAGCGGGTCAAGAAGAACATGCACCAGGATGCCCAGGAGAAGGTCCAGCGGCTGGAAGATCTCAAGAACACCGAGGTCCTTGGCGAACTCAACTCGCTGCATACGCAGGGGATCGAGCTGGTGGAGCCCACCGACCTTTCCGGAAGCCTGCGCGGCAGGCACAACCTGTACAACCACCTGGACCTGGTCATCCGGAACGCGGAAGAGTCGGTCACCCTCATGACCACCTCCCAGGGATTGATGCGCAAGGCCGAGGGCTTCAAGCCGACTTTTGAAAAGCTCAAGAAGCGGGGCGTGAAGATACGTGTCGCTGCTCCCATCACCAAGGAATGCCTGGCAGCGGCAAAGGACATCGCGAACGTCGCCGAGGTGCGGCATACGGACACCAAGTCGCGGTTCGTGATCGTCGACGGCAAAGAGATGGTATTCATGGTGATGGACGACAAGGACGTGCATCCGACCTATGATGTCGGCATCTGGGTGAACAGCCCGTTCTATGCCCGCTCCATGGAGACCCTTTTTGACGCCAACTGGAAGAACATGAAGCCGGTCAAGTGAGCATTTCGATCATTTTCTTCTTTATTTTTTCTTTATCCTTCAACAGGCTTCCCTGAAAATGTAGTTGCCGTCAGTTTGCGAGGCTCTTCAGAATATAGACGTAAAACCGACAAGGGGGATGTCCCTTACGGGGAATGTCGGTCAACACGGTCATTTTCGCAGCCGAGCCGACGGCAACCTCGAAGAGATTTTCAGGGAAGCCCCTTCAACAACAACCTTTTTATATCTCGCTACGCCCTATCTCTGCATGGATGTCCAAGAGGCGATCGCTGCACTGCATCCGCTGGAGCGCGCGGTGCTTCCCCATATCCGGGAGAGCAGCAGGTTTCCCGACATTGTCGCGGCGACGAAGCTCAAGGATGTCGAGGTGATGCGCGCCCTGCAATGGCTCTCCAACAAGGGCCTTATCACGATCCATGAGGATGTGCGGGAGGCGATCACCCTGGGGGAGAACGGCCAGCGCTACCGGGAGCAGGGGCTCCCGGAGATCCTCTTCCTCCGGCATATCACCGGCATCGCCACGCCCCTGGAATCCATACAGCAGGGGGCGCATCTCTCCCCGGAAGAGCTCCGCGCCTCCCTTGGCCTGCTCCGCAAAAAGGGGGCCATCACCATCTCTGCGGAAAAGCAGGGCACGGCAGTATCAATCACCGCTCCCGGAAAACAGATGCTCCAGCGCGGCAGCCTGGAATCCGCTTTTCTTGCCCAGCCATTTCCGCGGGATCCCGCAGCCCTGCGCGATGAGGATCGCTACGCCTACGAGGAGCTCAAGAAGCGGAAGGGCATCCTGGTGGTGAAGCCCGCCACGCTCCGGACCGCTTCCCTGACCGAGCTCGGCAAGGCTGCCCTCCAGGCGGGGATCAAGGGAGGGAGGAGCGTGGAGGCGCTCACCCCGGAGCTTATCCGATCCCGCGCCTGGCGGCAGAAGACGTTCCGCGCATACGATGTCCGCAGCCCGGTCCCTGCCATCAGCGGTGGCCGGCGGCATTTTGTCCGGCAGGCGGCGGCATACATCCGGCAGATATGGCTGGAGATGGGCTTCCAGGAGATGAGCGGCACGCTGGCGCAGACCGCATTCTGGGACCTGGATGCGCTGTTCGTGCCGCAGGACCATCCGGCGCGCCAGATGCAGGACACCTTTTACCTGGGCGACGGCAGGCAGGTGCTCCGCGGCACGCTCCCTCCCCTTGCCGATGCGGTCAGGTCCGTGCATGAGCACGGCGGCAAGACCGGCAGCACAGGCTGGCAATGCCCCTGGGACAGGCATCTTGCAGAAGAGGTCCTGCTCCGCACCCATACCACTGTCCTTTCCGCCCGGTACCTGTCGCAGCTCAAGGAATTCCCGGCAAAATTCTTCTCGGTCGGCAGGGTGTTCCGCAACGAGACGCTGGACTGGAAGCACCTGTTCGAGCTGAACCAAGTGGAGGGAATTGTCGTCGATCCTGACGCCAACCTCCGGCACCTGCTGGGCTACATCACCACCTTCTTCACCAAGCTCGGGTTCTCCCAGGTCCGGGTGCGGCCTGCCCACTTCCCCTACACCGAGCCCAGCGCGGAAGTGGAGGTGTTCCACCCGCTGAAAAAATCATGGATCGAGCTCGGGGGGGCAGGCATATTCCGCCCGGAGGTCACCGCCCCCCTCCTCGGGAAGGACATCCCGGTGCTCGCCTGGGGATTTGGGCTCGAGCGGAGCATCATGGACTATTTTTCACTCACGGATATCCGCGACCTTTACCGGAACGACATCAAACAGCTGCGGGAGATCCGCCAATGGATGAGATGACATGCCCACCATAACCCTGAACAAGCGCGTGCTGGAATCCCTGATGGGAAAGCGCATCCCTCCTGCCCAGCTCCAGGAGCGGATCAGCAGCCTTGGCGTCGCCCTGGAAAAGATAGAGGGGAATGAGATCCTGCTCGAAGTGTTTCCCAACCGCCCGGACCTCCTCTCTGAGCAGGGCTTTGCCCGCGCGCTTTCCTCGTTCCTGGGCATCCGCCCCGGGCTCCGGGAATACCCAGTCACCCCCTCCAAGCATATCGTGATCATCAGCCCCTCGGTCGCCGCTGTCCGGCCATACACCGCCTGCGCACTCGTCCAGGGGCTCCGGCTCGATGACGAGCGCATCGCGGAGATCATCCGGATCCAGGAAAAGCTGCACGGGAGCTACGGTAGGGACCGGAAGAGGGTAGCGATCGGCATCTACCCCTTTGAGCGCATCACGCCGCCCATCACCTTCCAGGCGCTCCCCCCAGACGAGATCCGCTTCCGGCCACTGGATTTCTCCCATGCAATCACCGGCAGGGAGATCCTTGCCCAGCATCCTGCAGGGCGCGCCTACGGCAGCCTGCTCGCCGGCGCAGAGAAATACCCAGTATTCACCGACGCAAAGGGGAATGTCCTCTCCATGCCGCCGATCATCAATTCGCATGAGACCGGCAGGATCGATGCCGAAACTACCGATGTGTTTGTCGAATGCTCCGGATTCCAGTATCCTGTACTTCAGGCCTGCCTGAACATCATCGTGGCGGCGCTTGCCGACATGGGCGGGCGCATCCATTCCCTGGAGATGCATTACGGGAAGACGAAGAGGATATCGCCGGACTTCACCCCGAGGAATGTGCCCCTCTCCCTCGATTATGTCAACGCCCGCCTCGGCCTGCGGCTTTCCGAGCAGGACATCCCCCGGCTCCTTGCCGCCATGGGGCACGGCTACCAGAAGAGATCGGCGCTCGTCCCTGCGTACCGCGCGGACATCCTGCACCAGATAGACCTTGTCGAGGACATCGCCATCGCCTACGGATACGGCAACCTTCCCCCTCAGGCGCCGCTGGGAGCTACGGTGGGGAGCGAAGACCCCTTCTCCCGCTTCCAGGCAAAGCTCGCCGAGCTGCTCACCGGGCTCGGGCTTCTGGAGGTGAACACCTACCATCTGATCAGCGCCGCGGCGCAGCAGGGCATGATGTGCAGCAGCATTCCCGTAGTGCTTCTCCACAACCCATCGTCAAAAGAATACGATTCCCTCCGCGCGTGGATGCTGCCGTCGCTCCTTGACGTGCTCGCCCGGAACACCCATCATGAATATCCCCAGAACCTCTTTGACCTGGGCACGGCCTTCCGGCGCGGGCCGACAGATACTGGAGTCACGGAACACCAGCATCTCGCCGTCGTGCTCTGCGGGGAACGCGCGAACTTCACCGCGATCCGGCAGGTCATGGACTATCTCCTCCGGATGCTGGGTGTCGGCTATCAGGTCAGGGCCATGGAGCATACCAGCTTCATCCCGGGGCGCGTCGGCGAGATTTACGCGGCAAAGACGGCGCTCGGGCAGATGGGGGAGGTCCACCCGCAAGTGCTGGCAAATTTCAAGCTCGAGATGCCTGTCGCCGGCCTGGAAATCGATGTCAGCGGGCTTTTTTCCCTGCTGCAGAAGTAGCCTTCTTTGCCTTGCCCGCCGGCTTCCTGGCGGCTGCCTTTTTCCGCGGGGCTTCCTGTTTCGGCGTTGCCGGTCCCTTGTCCTTGCGCTCGGGCACCGCTATCCCCAGGGCCTGCAGGGCTTCCCGCACCTGCTCATGGCTTGCCCCTTTCGGTATGCTCACCTGCTCCGGCAGGGGCTCGATGTGGAGGACGTTGCACTTTCTCCTGCGGACCTGGCCGTCGATCAGCACATGATTGTCGTCCAGCGTGTCCACTACCACTCCCCGCATCCCGGCATCCCTGCCTGCGATCTTCACGATAACCCTTCCGATCCCGATCATCTGATCCCCTGCTTGATCCGCTCGCGCATGCAGCTGCTGCAGAGCATGCCTGCGAACGGGCGCTCTGGCCGCCGGGCGGTCTTCGGCAGCTTATGTATCTGATAGGGCAATGCGCGGGGAATGCCCGCCAATACCCCTCCACAGCCTGCGCAATGGGCGTGCTTGGGCTTCTTCCGCTCATAATGGAGCGCTGTCCTCCCCCCGGGGAGCTTCTTCGGCACCCTGCGCATGCTTCGTGACTTGTGTCTTCCCGTCGGCATACTGCACAGGATTGCCGGGGTATTTAAAAAGCTTATGGGTAGAAAACCATGGAGGATCAAACATCCCTTAGTACAGCCTCAGCAGCTTCCGGAGGACTGTCGTGGCGATGATTGAGACGAGGATGTAGGTAATCAGCCATCCCATCCGCCAGCCGAACAGGTTGAGCACCGTCAGCTTCTCCTGGCGCACGGACACCTTCCTGATGACGCTTTCCTTGTACTCCTGCACCGGGCTCTCGTACTGCTGCTCTTCCGTGATGTGCACTTTCTTGACCTGGATCTCGTTCCCCGCCCTGACCTGGAGGAGATACTCCCCTGCCTCTCCGCTGAGCTGCCATGCCGCCTTGCCCTGCTGCACCTGCTGCACGGACTCGCTGCGCAGGATCACTTTTTCCGGAACCAGGAGCTCCAGCTCCCCGATGCCGCTGCCGTAGACCTCCGCTTCCACGGTGAACTCATGCCCGGGCAGGAGGGGAGCGTAGGCCAGCGTCGCGTTCAGCCAGCCGAAGATGACAATCAGGGGGAGGAAAGTGATGAGCATGGGCTTGAACGAATGCTTCATATACTCCAGGTTCTTCTGCATGGCCTCCTTCTGGATGCTGAGCATGGTCTCCGGATGCTCCTTGTGCTCTTTCATCCGCTGCTGGAGGCCCTTGATCTCATCCTTCAGCCCCTTCATCTTCTCCTGGTCGGTGAACCATTTATAGACCAGCGTCGTGAGGAGCGCGAGCGCCAGCGAGATGATGAGCACCGCCCAGAAGGGCGGCAGGGCAAGCAAGGGACGGAATATTGGATCGACGAAGCTCTCAAACACCATGTTAGGCCTGCATGAACTTCCGCATCATGGGATGCATGTCCATCATGTGCTGCTTGGCGATATCCTCATAGAGGCGGTAGATGATCATCACGGTGAGCAGGATGCCGGTGCCGTTGCCGAGGGCCCCGGCAAGGTCGGCGACCGCCGCCAGGATGCCGACGCTGATTCCCCCCAATATGGTGAGCGGCTTGATATAACGTTCCAGCAGCCGCTCCAGGATGCGCTCATCCTTCCGGAAGCCCGGAATCTGCAGCCCTGAGGCGCTCATCTGGCCAGCTACTGATCTCGCGTCCATCCCTGCGGTCTGCATCCAGAACCAGGAGAATATGACCGAGCCGACGATAAAGAAGAGGATGTACACCGCGGCATGCGCGATGTCGCTGCCGGTGAGCGAGCCGCGGATGACCGAGCCGACGATATTCTGCGGCGCCACCCACTCCACCAGCCCGGAGATCGGGGTATTGCCGGAGAACGTGCCGAGCCATGGCCTTCCTGCATTCTGCAGCAGGCGCGCCCAGAGCTGGACGTTGGCCAGCAGGGCGGCGACCAGGATGACTGGGATGTTGCTGGTGTAGATGAAGTTCAGCGGCCATCGGATGCCGTAGCCCTTGACCCTGCCGAAGGAGAGAGGTATCTCGATCTTCATGGCCTGGATATAGACTGCCATCACAAACACCGCGATGGTGGCGAGCAGGGCTGCCAGCATGAGGCCTGCGGTGATCGCATCGCCGATCGTGAGGCTCCTGACCAGCTCCGGGATGGCGCCGATATAGGCGTCCGGATTGTTCGGCGACTTGATCCAGGAGAATGCCCGGGTGAAGATGCTTTCTGACACCCCTGCGGCGATGAAGAGGCTGATGCCGGAGCCGAATCCCCATTTTGAGACGACCTCGTCCATGAAGAGGAGGATCAGCCCGCCGAGGAAGAGCTGGAATATCAGCAGCAGGCGGAGCTGGGCGAACAGGGCGGTGCCCGCGAACTCCGCGGGAGGGGCCAATCCGCCCATGGTGACGAAGATGATTGCCTCGAAGACGATGAAGAAGATGGCGAGGAGCTTCTGCACTCCCTGGAAGCGGCGCTTGCCCTCATGGGTGGTGAGGTCGAACTTCACGATGCCTGAGCCGTTCAGCAGCTGCAGCACGATGGAGCCGGTGACGATCGGGCCGATTCCCAAGCTGATGATCGAACCAAATTCAGCTCCGAGGATGATCGAGAGGAACTCGAACTGCTGCAGGGCGTTGTCGCCCAGGCCGAAGAGCGGGATCAGGCCGAGGATGAAGAACACGACCAGCGCCAGCAGCGTCCATTTCAGCTTTTCCTTGAAGCTCAGGTGCTTCTGTGTCGGCCCGGCGACTTCCGGAAGGTTCAGCAGGATGGACTCCCATGCGCTCATAGCACACAGGGTGGGCGGGGGATATTTAAAGGTAGCGGGTGTTGATGTCCGATTACCGATTAACAAAACAGAGAATATGTGAAGCGCAAGCAGAACTTTCTTCAATGAAATTTCTTCCCAAAGTTCCTGGCAGGCTGTTCTATTGGATTTAATATTGAATGATAATAACCTTCTTTAACAGATTGCGGCATCCATTTAGGAGGGGATAGAAAGTCGCCCAAACCCCATCTTAGCGCCCCCTGGGTAGCATGCTTTCCTTCATGCGCAAGGACACCGATATGAAATGATCTCAAAGAAATGACGTCATTGTTTGGAAAATACATACCAAGATAATTTCCACTCGCTATATCTGACTTGAATGCAGGAGGAAAGATATCAAGCTCATAAACTATCTTATCACCCCTATATAGCTCCATTAATCTAGCACCTATCTTCGGATCAACTGCGGCGATTTTCCTTATATTCTCTAGGACAGGGTTTGAGGTTTTGCTTGCTATTGCAAGGGGATATTTCGTGAAGGGTATTCCTGATGAGACTGCCATAGCTGATCTTGTTTTTAAAAAAATAATCTCTGTTGAGAATAGTGTAAACATATCAAAAATAAATTCTCCAAAGGACGCTCCTGCTTCAAAATAATTATCTACACGATAACCCATTCCTCGCTCAAGATTATTTGCCCATACCTCGGGTAAGTTTTTTATCCCCCGAGCAACAGCAGAGACCATATTCTTTGGATCAGTTGCAAGGCCATAGCCGAGTACTGGCAAGGCGATTGCTGTCCCTACAATCCCATTTCCAACACCGTACATATAGCCAGCAAAATATTCTGCAGAATCGGAATTTCCGGGTCTTAGATAAAACGCAGGAGCAGCCTGATTGCCGCTTGGATCTGTAAACTTCATCGGATTGTTCAATGTGTACGCATACAGGTTCAGCGACTGTGGATTTCCTAAGCTGTCTTTCACCGTGTCCGGTGTCACGAACCTGCCGAAGTCAGCGGCGTAATACCTCGCCCCGTAGTAATTCAGCTCCGTGTCCCTGTCCAGCTCCTTCGAATTGTACCCAATCTTCGAGCTGCCTGCCAACTCCACGCCGAACGGGTCGTACCGCTTCTCCTCGACGATGTTTCCCTGAGCATCAGTCACTACGGTCGCCGAGCCGAGATGATCGTTATGGAAGTAGAAGATCTCGCCATTCACCCGCTTTGCTACCCTTTGCCTGTTCGCGTAGATGTAGACTGTTGCTGACACCTGCCTCTGCTCGACGGATTCTGCCCGCTGCCGCAGGGCATCGGGGATTGCCTGGCCTTCCGGAATCAGCACATCGTTCATGTACAGCGCGGCGTAGGCAAGGCTCAGGCTGAGAGAGACCAGAACCAGGATGAGGACAATTTTCTTCATTGCCTTTCCCGAATAACGGGCGTATATAAATTCTACGGCGACTTTTCCACCTCGGCGATGATATACTGGAACATGCCTTCATCTCTGCAAGCCCCACTTCACATCTTCCTTAATCGCGGACTCTAGGCGCTGCACCCGTATCTTTCGGATTAGGTCCCGGACCGCATCACGGATAAGCTCGGACTTGTTCGCATACCATCCTTCCTTGACGATCTCCTCTGTCTCATCAACCAGCCGCTTCGTCAGCTTTGCGGGAACGATTTTCATGTTCATCACCAGAAGTATCGCTCTAGCAACACTATTTAAATGTCCGCTCACAGCCTCTGGACAAAATCCTTCTTCGGCTCGAAGATGTCGCCGGAGCGCTTGAGCTTCTCGACGGCCTCCTCAACCTTGTCCTCGCTCACGCCCTTGGCAGCAGCGGCGCGGAGGATGTCGCTCATCGGGATGATCTTGCCGAGGCTCGCCTCCAGCTCGGCGATGATGTCCTTCACGATCATGATCTTGCTCCGCTCGGTCGCGCTGATGCCTGTGGAGATCCGGTCGATGTCGATCTTCCCGGTCTCCGGGTCCACCCCGATCTGGGAGAGGCAGTAATGGAGGAGATCGATGGAGCGCTGCGCATCCTCCTTCGTCACCTCATTGCTCAGCCGGATCTTGGCCGAGGCCTCGGCAAAGCGCACGAGAGCCTCCAGCTGGCGCGCGGAGATCGGGACACTCTTCACCGCCCCTTCCTCGCCGCCGCTCCCCCGCATCTTCAGGTAATACTCCTTGATTTCCCCCACTGCCTCATCGGTGAGCCGGGGGGCTATCTTCTGCTTGGCGTAGGCGATATACTTGCGCAGCATAGCGGTCTCTATCTCCGCTGACTGTGAGAGGGGGTCCTGATGCAGGCCGAGCAGGAATGAAGCAAGTTTCTCATCCTTGTCCCGGTCCGGCAGATCCTTAATCGGGAATATGAGGTCAAAGCGGTTCACCAGGGTAGGCGGAAGGTTGATCTGGTCAGCGATGACTCCATACGGGTCGAACCTGCCGAATTTCGGGTTTGCCGCGGCCAGGACCGTGGTGCGGGCGATCAGCGTCGCCTGGATATTCGCCTTGGAGATGGAGATGGTCTGCTGCTCCAGTGCCTCGTGCATGGCTGCCCGGTCCTCGACGCTCATCTTGTCCATCTCGTCCACGCAGCATACCCCCTTGTTCGCGAGCACCAACGCCCCTGCCTCCAGCGCCCATCCCCGCAGGAACTCGTCCCGCACGACCGAAGCGGTCAATCCTGCCGCTGACGCCCCCTTGCCCGAGACATACCTCCCCTTTGGCGCAATCAGCTGGATGCGCTTGAGCAGCTGGCTCTTCCCGGAGCCGGGATCCCCGATGAGGAGGACGTGCATGTCCCCCCTGGTCATGGAGCCCCCTTCCCGCGTCTTGTGCACCCCTCCGGCCAGCTGCAGGAGCAGGGCTTCCTTCACCTTCTCATGGCCGTAGATGGTGGGAGCGACCGAGCCCACCAGGCGCGCCATCAGGCGTGGATCCTGCGCCAGCTCCCGGATCTGCCTTTCTTCCTCCTCGCTGATGGCGATGTCCGAATAGTCCTCTTCCACGGACTCGGAATAATTCGCCTCGATCATGAGATCGAACCGGGTGGACTGCCCGCCGGTCTTGGTGAATATCGGCACCTCCTTGATCTGGCCGTTGATCCTGATCTTGGTGCCGGGATTGGTGCGCTTCTCCGACATGGGGGAGACCAGGTCGTCCTTCAGGAAGATGTTCATCCGCTTGGGCTGCTCTCCCCCCTCCAGGTCCTCCGCAGACTCCTCCAGCACGATCCCCTGGGCGTCCACCAGCTCCTTGCCGAGGAGATGGAATTTCCCCTTCCTGCCGCAGCTGCACCGGGAGGGCTCCTTGAAGTTGGTGTCGACCTGCAGGATGTTGATGATGTTGCCGCATGCCGGGCATTCAAAGCGGGCGGCGGTGACCTGCGGGCGGACATCGGACTTCTGGCGGACCACGCCCTGGACCGCGACGAACTTGTTGATGTGCCCGCTGCGGATGTCCCTGATCTTGACCGCGCGGGACTCGAGCAGCCCCCGGAACCGGACACGGAACCTCTTTGCCTCGGGGTCGATGCCCTCTATGGCGATTTCGGCAGCCTTGATGATGTCCTCCGGATGCTCGAGCAGCTGCTCTGCCAGCTCCGGGTCAAACTTCCCGAGCTCGATGAAGTCCACGACCAGGAAGGACTCACCCTTGCTCACCTTCTCGAGGATCTTGGCCTTATAATAGACGTCAAAGAATTCCTGGAACTTCCTGATCTGCTCGCTCGCGTCCATCATCCCCTTCCTGCGGGGAACCTCCCCTCTATTTGAACATTTCTATGCTGGATTGGGGGATTACTTCTTCATGACCTTCTTGAGGTTCAAGATGAGCTTGTCCAGGGCTGCATGGACTTCCCTCTCGCTCTTGGTGCCGGTGCAGACCACTTTGCCGTTGGAGAACAGGAGGAAGGTGGACTTGAACGCCCTGCCCTTGTCCGGCTCCACCGCCAGCTTGTAGACCAGGCCGGGGAACTGCTCCGGCTCGTATTCGGTGTTGTCCAGCTTCATGGCCAGGACATTGAGGTTGAGGTCCATGCCGACGCTGCCTGAGGCGACGATGTTCTGGATATTGATCTTGGGCTTGACCTTGATATGCACCTTGATCTTCTCCAGGCTCTTGATGATCTTGCCGATGCTCAGCTCGACATTCTTCATGGTGCGGGCGCCGGTGCAGACGACTTTCCCGGAGCTGAACACCAGTGCAGAGGTCTTCGGCTCCTTGATGCGGATCACCAGGCCGGGGAACTGCTCGGGATTGTACTCGGTGTTGGAGAGGGTGGCTGCCATCTTCTCCAGAGGAATATCATGCTCCAGCGATGTGGAGACGACGATGTTCACGACCTTGATGTCCCGCTGTATCTGCTTTTGCTTCATGGCTTTTCCCCCCAACTTGTATAGGCAGAAAAACCTTCTGCCCTTTATAAATACCGCTGGTTTATAAAGGGGGTGGGGCGCCTGCCGATTGCAGCAATCTTTAAATACCATCCCCCGCCCCGCCGCAGCATGGAGATCCCGACCCGGCCCGGCG
>C687J35174_10009776_pt1 | contig 11996 bp, 5 predicted proteins | sample RifCSPhighO2_01_FD_35174 | JGI IMG/M metagenome (IMG submission 35174) | reverse complement strand
GGGTTCTCGATTTCGTGCATCAAGAAGTCTCGATCAGAAGAATAGTTGGCATTGAGTAGTGAGGAGTCAGCCGCATTTGAATCAGGGCCTTGTTCCGGTTTTAATTGCAGGCCTGCCCCGTAGGAAGTACTCTTTCCTTCGGGGTTGTTGGTTGCTTGCCCGTTCAAGTTTTGTGGAGCAAAAGTTGTTCGGGCCGGTTGTTGGTTAAGATCTGACCCCGAATCTCCCATCGCGGTTTTTTGGTAAGCGTTTCGAATCGGAATCAAAATCCGATTATTTATCTCCGTACCGATTTGATTGGCCTTGTTTTTATTTTCCGCGCCGAGTTTTTCGTGAATGGCGTTGATGAAATTCTCCGGATGTGTTTCCCCGACGATGACTTTTTTAGTTTCCTCACAGAGGTCGCCAATTTCACTGATGATGAGGTGAAACTGTCTGCCGATTTCCCAGACTTCGGAAACTACATCAACCTCGCCTATCGCCCGTTTAATATCATCAGGTAAATCAGCCACTGTGTCTCTCAAATCAAATTGTTGGTCTAGATATGACATGGATTATATACCAAGGTCCGCTTTGGCGGTCTCAAAAGCTTCGTAAGTCGGCTTCCCGTTTCGACCAATTTTAGCGAATATTTTTTCCATTTTATCGAAAGTGTCATGGAGTTCCGGATTTATAACGGTTCGGTTTTTGAAAGCCTTACCAGACGTTTCAGTTGCCACCCAATGAAGCAAGTCCATATTTTCTCTTGATATTTTTATGCCTTTCTCAAGATAGTTTTTCAAATCAAACAAAACCATATCCATCACCTCTTTAATATCACCGGTATCTTTTTGGCGGAATTCTTGAGCGATACCCCGGGTCATTTTTCTGGCAAATGAAGGAGTGCGCCATCTTACACCTCTCAAAATTGGGAATTCATCACTACTATAACCCGCGATGGCATCAATCATCCTTTTCTCACCTAATGCAGAGATAGCTTTTTGTTCCTCATTAAAACTATCCAAATATTCTTGATAGTTTCCTTCATCAAGGGCGATTTTTTTAACGGCTTTTCTCAAATAATCCTCCTTCAACTGTTCCCAATTCGCGGAGTTTTCTTTTGAAGAACCCTCATACTTTTTATAATCATCAGGAGTTATTTTTTTTAGGATTTCAACGTCTTTATACCCGGCCGCTATCATACTATCGATCATATGCTCAAAAGTCTTAAATGAGGGAGCCAATTCCCCGATGCCGCTCGACAAATCTTCAGCGTCAATTATTATGCCAAGTTTGGCATCTCTCATTTTATCTTTATCAATCGAAGCGATGCTCTCGCTCTGTCTCATGTATCTTGTCACAGAACTGCGGAGGGTCGAAGCCACATTAGGATTGAGCACCAATTGCGGGTTATAACGATACATCTCATCGGCTTCTTGATCAGCCATGGCTCTAATCCAGACTCTCACGTCGGAAGCGACATCGCCGATGCTTTTCTTCTCAGGTTTTTTATCGGGGACATTGAGACCTCGACTTTTTAAGAGGGTCGCGTTTTTATCTATAAAGCTGTTTATTATATCAGAGCGTTCCTGGTCAGATGTGGCGTTATGATGTTTTGTGTAAAATTCGTCTAATTCTTTAGAATGACCGAAGCTTTGGCTGGCAAATCCTTTAGCCACTTCCGATTCGAGAACTTGCATCTGTGCGATATATTTTTGATATTTCCCATCATAATCTTTATTAGCCTCCTCAACTTTTTCATTGGCGTCTTTTATGTGGCCGTATCGGGCGGCGCGGACTTTATCTTTTTCAATTTCAGCAAAATGCTCGCTTCCTAAGACTGCCATCAATTGGCTTCGGCTTGCGTTTCTCATCATTTCGGGCGTAAACAAGAGGTTTTTGGGCATCATTTCCTCAAAGGCATGAGGGGTAAGTTTGACCAGGATTTTTTGAAGTTCTCCCCGCTCTTTCTCAATCTTGTCGGCAACTCTCTGTTCGACTTCTTTTCTTTTATCTTGAGAGTCTTTTAACATGCTTTCCAAGGCGGGAATCTCCGAAGCTCTAGCTGGGTCAGCTCTGACCTCTACAAGTTTATCGTTAATATCTTTTTCAACAGATCTTACCGTGGAGATTTCGCTTTCCCCGGCCTTCTTCATATTTTCAATATTTGCTATCAAAGCTTCAGCGTTATGGGCGCCCCCTTCCGGCATCTCAATGCCCATTTTTCTTGTAAGAGCTCCAGCCCCTCTAGCCAAACCTCCAAGTTTGACGCGTTCAAGGCCTTTTGTAATTCCCCCTGTAACAGTTCCAACAAATGAGCCTTGAACTTCAGCCGCCTCTTTGCGTTTTGAAGCCAATTCCAAATCTTCCTTATGTCGTTCTTCAGCCGAAAGGTGGCCGCCAAATTTCGAATCTTTGAGCGGAATGACAGTCCATTCTCGCAGAGTTTTCCCGACAGCGGTATTGCCGACCCATGTCTTACCAAGTCTTTCATCAGCCGCTCGGGCTGCCAAACCAACCGTCCTTCCACCCACCCAGCTTTGGCCCGTGTTTCTTATCGCATTGCCCCAACTTATCATTGTCGATGCGCCGACCGCCCCGAGTTTGCTAGAAGTCAAAAGCGAGGCGACGATCATGCCAAGGAGCATAAGATAATTGATAAGTATTCCGACGACACTCGGGGCCGGAAGCGGAGTATTTGGAGCGCGGGCGGTGGAAAATACGTTTACCAGGGCATCTAAAGTTTGAGGGTCTTGAGCTGGTACTGAAAACAGACCCCCGTGTTGGATAACATAACCGATTATATACATCATTACTAAAAAGATTGGCGCGAAGAACGCTTGCTTTAATAATTTACTCCACCAATCATGAGTTGAACCTTCGAAGCCGGGTATTACCCAGGCGATAAAAGCGAAGGGTGAGAATATCATTAAAATCATAAGGTATATCGTTCTGATGATGAACATCACCGCTGCGGCAATGAATACCCAGGCGGCCACGAGCATCGCAATTGAGCCAACTATTGAAGCTAGAAGGATTTTCGATTCCACGCCGCTTGAGAAGTCTACGCCTGTTCCGGTCGGATAGATTGATTGGGGATTTAGCGCTTGCATAAAAACACCGGCCAGACTCCCTGCTCGTCCAGTTGTCGGATCTGGGACCACAGTTAAATTATAAAAATGAAGAGCGACAATATTGGCGACGTCAACCACAACTTGAGTTATAAACAAACTGAAATTTATCAAAAGGGCGGCAATTACTATTCGAAGCACCGAGCCCATGGCACTGCCATGATGAAGTCCTAAGATTGTGGATATTGCTACCCATAAAATTAAGAAGATGAAAACCAAATTAGCCAAATCGCGAAGCACTCCCCAGCCGATGGTAACCATTCCAACACTACTAGTCAGTTGAGTGAAATTTGTGAGGCTGTATTGGATGCTTAAGTCTAAAATGAAGCCGCTCATGGTCAACACAACAATCACTACACCCGTCATGGTATAGGAAATACTGGCCAGTAGGCCGTTTACTGCCGTCATCGCTACTCTTTCTATTACCCCGGTGGTCGCAGGGGCCGGCGTAGTCTCAGCGGCGTAAGCCGTCGAAGCGGCCAATGGGCTAAAAATCGCGACAGCTAAAATAACAACCACCAAGATTACAGGGAGGATTTTTTTGTAGCTGAACGTAAATTTTTTAGTGGCTGAAATCATTAATCAAGGCTGACTGTAATAAAATTGACCTAATTTCCCTGCCTACCGCAGGCAGGTAATTAACCTAATTAATCTAAACAAACACCAAATTTCAAGCGCCAAACTTTAGATGGAAACTTTTCAGACATCAGGTATTTTATCATTGATAATTGTTTATAAATTAGAATAATTAGAGCAATTAGAAATTTGTTTTCACAGTTCTTCATTTTTAGTAACATTCTCTCTTTTGCTTCCCCGCCCAAGTTTTGCTATGGCAAAATTTTGGCGGGACGAATCATGTCGACGGACAATAAATCGGTTTACTGGCAATTTCCGGCTCCGTATGGGCAATTAATCGTGAAAGTATAAGTTTGAGTTCCGACAGCCAAGCCGGAGGCTTTTTCAGAAACATTCACGATCAATTGGTATGTGCCGAGAAGGATTCCGGGCAACGTGGCTGGAATATACCCGCCAATTTTAAGATAGTAGATTTTTACTCCGGAAGGCGGAGTCGGAACAGTCAGACCTTGGCTTGTAAGGACAGCGTTATTGGTGGTCACATATTCTATATTGCCGGGAAAGCCGCCGCTTATTGGTGCGGGGAACAAAGGCAATAAATTGGCCAAATTATTTTCACTGGCGTTGAACGAGCGGGAAACACTGAAGGTTTTAAAGATTGAGGCTAAACCGTCAGCCGTGCCGTTATTGTCAAAATCTCCGGTTGTTCCGCTGGCGGTCGATTTAACAAGGCTTACTTTAACGTTTAATTCAGGAATGTCCGACGGAGAAGTGATGGTCAAAACACCGTTGTTGCCGACAAAGCTTGTTTGGTTGGGGTCGGTGCTAAGAGTAATAGGCAATCCGCCTCCGGTCGTGCCCCAATCATCCGATGAGATGTAGGCCGCGGAATGAGTCGGTCCGGATGGGGCACCACCGCCTCCGCCCGCGCCTCCGCCAATGGTTGGGTTACCCCAGACTATTATCTGTCCCAAGGCCAGTATTCCATTGCCAGGTTTTATCACTCTCACATATTGAGCCAAAGTCGGCTCGGTCAAATCGAAATCTAATGGCTTGATGGTACCACCTGAATCTCCACCATCAATACAGTTGGAACAATTTATCTTTTTACCATTTGGATCATTTTTAATATTAGACACTCGGACTTCGATAGGTGAGGCGGCAGACATGATTGATAGTAGTTTTCCCCCATTCAAAACCGGCTGATATATTTGGATTTGTTTAACGTCGTACTTCCCCTTTAAGTCAAGCTCCCACCAGTTATTATTTCCTAAAGTTGTTTGTGAAGCGCAAAATTCTTGGCCGCTGGTCAATTCTCCGCAGTTGCCTTTACCACCACTGATTCCTGTTCGGCCGCTACCTTGGTTTTCTAGAACATAATGAAGAAGGGTTAAATTACCATCAATAGCTTGGGTGGCTGAGGTGCCACCGTCAAAGGTGGTTGATTGCGAAGCCCCTTTCCCTATTGCCAAATTAACATCTTGCATTGGCGGCGGAGTTCCGGTTCCTCCCCCTCCCTCAAGTATTCCGCCAGATGAAGCCAAATTATTGATTTCTTCCGTAACTGGCGCTCCGGCTGCCAGATTTTTACAGCCAAGCTGAATTTGTTTTTCAAAATCGGAAGGTTTTGTTACGGGTGTTGTCACGGGTATAGTTACGGTTTCAATTAAGTCATTTGGATTTGATGTTTCAACAAAACATTTACTTTCAACGGTTCCCGGATTTAAATTTGGGTCGCAGATATTTTTTCCGTTAGGCCCTTTAACTTTTTTTCCGTTCAGCATCTGCCAGATTCCTTGGAAAACCAAAACTGTGCCATCGTCATCCACTTTGTAATCAAGAGCGCAGTTCACGCCCGCCGGGGGCTTAGTTTTCGTGTCGGCCAAATTATCTTCGTAGTTATTTCCAAGCGTAGACAGATAAGAGCTGTTGCCGTATTTTGCGGACGAGTAACTTAGACCGAGAAGCCCAGATGAGCTGAATACTTCTTTCATTACGTAATTACTAAGCGCTGCGATGATATCATCAATGTTTTGGGAAACATTGAGCACATCCCCTTGGTTTCCTAAAGTCTTATTGAGCTGTTCTTGAATGACCGAACCTGGTGTTACTGTGGTGCATTTTATCGAGCTTGGATCGTAATATCTTTGCTTTTCAGCTGATAACTCGTCTGGGTCAAGTGTCGCTCCGGTATTAAGGTCGGTACATATCTTTTGCGAAAGGAAACCGCTACCCCAGTTCAATTCCTGGAGCTGGCTGTTCACTTTAGAAGCCACTCGTTGGCTTAAAGCGTCTTTACCATAAAGATATGCGCCATAAGGATTGTTCGAGCCTTGAGAGATTGAAATGAAGTTTTGCCAGCCTTGGTTGCCTTCTCCCCATTTACCTCCGACGAAAGAGTTATAAATATTTTTTTGCACATCAGAAAGCCTGCAACCGAGGTATTGATATTGCGCATTGCGGCCGGTACCGAGGTTTAATCCCAGAGCCACTCGGATTTTTGCATCAAATGGACTGCAGAGTACCCTATCAAGTCCTAATTGGGTGATGAATTGGCCGCCCGTGATATCTCCAACCTCGGCCAGGAACCCCTCCGGGTCGGTAATGAAAGCCGGACTGCCGTTAAAGCCGCCATTTATCCAACTAATCGTGCTCTGGGTGACTTTGTTTATAAAAGTTTGGGCCATCATTCGGGCCACGGTCTTTAACAGACATTCGCCGATGTTTGAGCCAACGTCGGCGCCGGCATTGGTGGCGGTATTTGAATTTGTGGTTTTATCAGTAACAGGCACCGACATTATTCCGCCAATCGCGCTTTTTATACCGCCTATGAGAGGTCCAAGCGCGCTCATGAGGCAACTTTGAGTCGCGGCATCAACAGGTTTCGGTTGAAGGAGAAAAGAGCTTGAAGCCACTGTTGTTATAACAAGAGAAACGACAATCAGTCTCTTTAAATTTGATGAAATCATCGTCATTATTATACCACGTTAATTAAATTTCTAATTTATTTAAATACTGCTCGTAAATTGATAACCCGCCTCGTTTTTTTCAAAAACAATCTCATTGTTTATAAAATAACTGCGGAGCGCGCGGATTTCATTGACAAAATAACCGAGCGCTTTGGGGTAGAGCGTCAGGTCCGCCATTGTTTTTACAGGATCTGTGATAACGTATTTCATTTTTTCAATTCCGGTAATCATTATATTAAGCAAGTTAACCATTCTGGTATGAATCGGTAAGAGACCGCTCGGTACATTCATTTTGACCATTTCGGTTACGATTGCCTTATAACGATTTATCGGAAAATCAAGCCCTTCGAGTATTTTTTCGTCATTTTTTTCAATGGCTTCGTCAAGTATGACAAGCTCGTTCCCGGGAAATTGCTTTTCCTTTTCGGCGATTATCTTGCCCAGAGTATTTCCATAAGCATGCATGGAATCTTCAGTCTCGGAGACCCTTTTAAAATCATTCTCCGTGTAAATTTTTAAGCCACTTTCTGCATAATTGACCAAGGTGCCACTGAAGAAATCATCATAATCAGTGCCCGCGCTATATGTCCCATCCCTTTTGCCGGCGAGATATTTTGCGAAAAGCTCTCTTGAAAATTTGTCGGTTTCTGTCAGATCGGCTTCAATAGTCGGGTTTACTTTTTTTTGCAAAGTATCGGTCGCCAATTTATCATCAATTCCTGTGCCGATAGGGTTGATTCCCATTCGGATTTCTTCCCCGTCTTGAATGCCGTCAGCGTTGGTGTCCGGGTTATTTGGGTCGGTACCCCACAAATCTTCCTCCCAATCTTTAAGACCGTCATTATCCGAATCCTTATAAAACTTCTCGTTTTCCGCCTCAGCCAGAATTTGCTCATTTTGATACTTAAAATCATCGTTTTTCCATTTGATAACAAGAAAAGCGCCGCCGACAATCACTATAAAAATGGCTAGAGCAATGAGTACTCTTTTTGACATATAAATATTATACAGTAAATTTCTCCAAAAACCCCACATTCTGTGGATATATCAATATGAAAATTATAAAACCACAAACCTACAATTAAAAATCATACACATACCACCCTGTTACTCTGGCAACGGGGCCGGGTATTTAAGGACAGCGGCATTTTTTAAATTAATGAATTTTTTAATGCATAACATGATATAATATTGTCATGAAAAATATGACAAGTTTTTCAATTTTAGGTATATTTACAGTCGTAATTTTATTTTTTTTCGGACTACAAACATTTTCAAATAGTGCCTTAGCGGAAGAGTTGCCAAACGTTACCTTCATCTCAAATTTGAAGCAGGGCGATAGCGGTCCGGCGGTTTTGGCTTTGCAGAAATTGCTCAATAATGATTCCGATACCAGAATTGCGCAGTCAGGCATCGGCTCTCCAGGTCAAGAAACAAATTATTTCGGCGCCTTGACCAAGTCCGCCGTTATTCGCTTTCAAGAGAAATATCGAAGTGAAGTTTTAACCCCCGCCGGCCTTTCATCCGGCACTGGTTATGTCGGAGCGATGACGATTGCTAAACTAAACAGCCTGATTAAATCGGCGACAGCTTATGTCCCCCCGGCCAAACCGGTTGCAAATACAGGCGCTCGGGCGTCCAATCCCTCAGACACCGATCCAAACAAAAATTTAAGGCCTTACCCAGAAATTTTTTCGGTTTCGCCGGAGCGCGTCAGGCCGGGAGACCTTGTCACAATAAAAGGGAAAAATTTTACTCCTACCAATAATATGGTTATTTTAGGCGACGGTCCCGTCAAAGAACGTTTTGACAATCTGGCTTCTTTTGACGGCCAAACTTTGAATTTTGTTTATCAGCCGCCAAAAGTGGATACTATGACCAAGGAGGAGATTTTAGATTTGCCGCCGCAGTTCGTTGATCAGATTAAAACTCCGATAGAAAAAGTCGGGCTAACGCTTGACGATGCGTTGAATAAATATAAAGGGATTAATTCCGAATCTGAATTAAAATCGGCTTTGGAAAAAAACGGCCATTCGCTTGAGGACATCTACCATTATTTCTACATATTGGTTTTTAATAGCCAAGGAAACGCTATTTCCAATGAACCTATTTTATATGGCTTGCCGGATTTGCCGTTTAATAAAGTCGCCGGTTCAGAAAAAAAATCGATTCTTGCGAATCTGGGAGAGCGTGTAAGTGATTTGGTTGGCGCCATCACTCCTGTCGCTGTCGCTCAATCTCAAAAAGGGGGAGGTTTTACGACCGGAATCATCATGGTCTGCACTTGCGGCGGAGGTTTTCTAACCTTCCAAATGGATTATGCCGGCGGCGGGACGGGTCTTTATTATTTCTCCCCGGGCTTTTTGCCAAATGTCGGTTCGGGTTTGATTTTCGGACCCTGGCTCGGCGGATACCAAATAATGGGCGGCACCTGTTCGATTTATGCCGGAATATATTGCATCTCAATCTATGCCAATACTCCGCAGAAGCCCGTCGGTTACGCTTTATAAAGACATTTCCAACCGACGACTAACAACTGGGACAACTTATAACTCGCCCACGTGAATAATTCGTAGATTTTAGAATTTGTCATTGTAAGAATGACCCAAGCCGTATTTATGTTTTTGGCAGTCAGCGATTTGATAGACAAATCCATTTATCCAAGGTTAGATTTTCCGCTCGAGCGTCTTTTTCTATAGAACAAGATTTTAATTTTTCCAAAGTTTTTTCGCCGAAAACCGGTTTGAGGTTCGCCGAAATTATCTTTCGCTTATGAGCAAACCCAGCCTTAAGGATTTCAAAAAATCTTCCTTCGGAGATTTTAGATAAATTATTTTTCGAAATATTTTCTATGGCAATTATCGCCGAGTCCACTTTCGGCGCCGGATTGAATGAACCCGCCTTCACTATGTCGATTATTTTCGGCTGGCCGTAAATTTTTACGCTGATTGAAAGCAGACTCTCTTTTCCTTGCCCCGCGGAGCCTTGTGCGGAGTGGGGGCTTGCCACGATTCTTCTAGCCACTTCTTTTTGGACAAGCAGGACGATGGTTGAAGGTTGCGGCCACTCCGACAGGGCTTTTCGGAGAATTTCACCGGTAATATAGTAAGGAATGTTGGCAATTAGTTTGTAGTTAGTAGTAAGTAGTTGGTAGGAAAAAGGGGAAAAATCAAGAATATCATCGTGAATTAAAATCAATTTTCCATTGGCAATTTCGGAAGCGAATTTTTGCTCTAAAATTGGAATTAATCGGTTATCTTTTTCGATAGCGATTACTTTAGCGCCGGTTTCAAGAAGTTCAGATGTTAAATATCCCTCGCCTGGGCCTATTTCAAGAACGGTTTCCCCAGGCGCGATTTTTCCGGCCGAAACGATTTTTCCCAAAATTCCTTTATTTTTAAGGAAATTCTGACCTAGCGACTTCTTTTTAATAAATTTCATACCAATATACTAATGATACTAATCTTACGAATGTATACGAATGAACTCGGAAATTGCGAATTAGTAGTCATAAGTTAAGATTAGTAAATTCGTATATTAGTAAAGCGATTTAATCTAGGTATATCGTCTTCCCTCCCCCTTTAAACGACTCCTCGTGGGCTAAAAATTCTTCATCTATATCAAAAATAAATTCCGAAGGGATGTTAACTTGGCGATTGCCAAAAATTGTCCTGACGCCGGCATAGGAAAGATATACTTTTTTCCGCGCTCGGGTCAAGGCGACATAAAACAATCTCCTTTCCTCCTCAGCTTCGTTATCATTAATACTGTTTTCCGATAGTTTTTTATGGGGGAACAGATCTTCTTCTAGCCCGGTGATAAAGACAACATCGAACTCGAGGCCCTTAGAGGCGTGGACTGTCATCAGCCTCACAGTCTCCGTTTTTTCTTTAAGCTCATCCTGATCGCTTGCGAGCGCCGCATCGGTCAGAAACTGTTCAACCGCTTCGCTTCCCGGTCTCGAATCATAATGAGCGGCAAAGGTTATCAATTCTTTTAAATTTTCGATTCGCTCCTCCCCTTCCGCTCCCTCACTCTTTAAATGCTCCATCATTCCTGAATCGGTGATTAAATCACGAAGGACTTTTGATAATTTTTCCGTTTTTAATTTTTCGGCGATTTGATTTAGAAGCGATTTTAATTTAGCAATAGATTTCTTGGCCGCGGGCGGCAAAGTTTTTTCTCCGCCGGAAGCGATTTTAGCGAGAGTCACCTTGCCGATCCCTCGAGGCGGAACGTTCACAATCCTTTTCCAATCGGAGAAAATATCCGGCGAGAGAGAGGCTTTAATATAAGCAATTGCGTCTTTGACCTCTTTTCTTTCAAAGAATCTAGTGCCGACAACCTGGTAAGGCAGTTTGGCGCCGAGAAAAGCCTCTTCGAGGGCTCGGCTTTGGAAATTTGCCCTGTAGAGCACGGCAATTTCGGATGGTGAGACTCCCTTGCCGATCAGCTCGGCGGTTTTTGTTGCCACGAAATTGGCCTCCTCGGCTTCGTCATATGAAACAAACATTCCGATTTTATCCCCCTCAATGTTTTTAGTAAATAAATGTTTTTCTCTCCTAAGTTTGTTTTTTTCGATTATTCTATTGGCCACCGTAAGAATATTTTGAGTTGAACGGTAGTTTTCTTCCAAAGTGACGACTTTTGCTTCCGGATAATCCTTTTCGAAATCAAGAATATTTTTTATATCAGCGCCGCGCCAACTATAGATGTTTTGATCGACATCTCCAACTACGCAGATATTTCGGTTTTTTTCAGCCAATAGTTTTGTAATTTTGTATTGGACAATATTGGTGTCCTGATATTCGTCGACATGAATATATTGCCAGAGATTTTGATAACGTTCCAAAACGTTTTTATCCCGCTTTAGCATTAAAGCCGGTTTAAGCAATAAATCATCGAAATCTAGCGCTTTTTCTGAAGCAAGCAATTTCTCATATTCCTGCCAGACCGTGGCCACAATTTGGCGGAAGTAACTTCTGTCGGTTTTCTCTGAAAATTCGCCGGCGGTGACCATGTTGCCCTTCTCTTTGCTTATTACCCCAAGAATTTTAGCCGGTTCCAAGCTCTTTGGGTCCAACCCCCGATTTTTCATCGCCTCTTTTATTAATCGGATGCTGTCTCCGCGGTCAAAAATCGAAAAATTTGCCGAAATGCCGGCCGCCTGATAATTTTCTCTAAGGATTTTCACCCCCAATGAGTGAAAAGTGCCAATCCACGGATAGTTAGTGGTTTGTAGTGAGTAGTCAGCAGTTTGATGGTCGAGGAATTGCGATATCGGACGATTAAGGCCGGCATCATCGGACAACATTTTTCGGACTCTCTCAAGCATTTCTTT
>C687J35174_10009773_pt1 | contig 11997 bp, 10 predicted proteins | sample RifCSPhighO2_01_FD_35174 | JGI IMG/M metagenome (IMG submission 35174) | reverse complement strand
GCCGTAGCGATAAAGGTCCGACATGGAACAATAACTTCGTCTCCAGGACCAATGCCAAGCGCATACAGCGCTGCCTCCAAGGCGACCGTGCCGTTCATGAGGGCGACGGCATGCTCAACGCCAACAGAAACGGCATACTCGTGTTCGAACTTACGGGCCTCTTCGCCAGTCCAGTAGTTGACCCTACCACTGCGCAACACCGTAGCTGCTGCCTCCACTTCATCCGACCCATAATACGGCCATGGGGGGGGCGGCGTGGCGCATTCCGGTTGGCCGCCGTCAATAGCCAACGCCGTAAAACNCGGGCGGGACGATGGTATTTTCATGTGGAAATGAGGCGACAGGGTGAACCGGCTACGTGCGCTCCGTCCGGTACGTCATGCAATACGGTAGAGCCTGCGCCAATCACTGCGCCGGCGCCGATGCGAATGCCGGGGATTACGGTGGTTCCCGCACCGATAAAAACACCATCGCCTACACTGACCCCACCACACAGGTGACAACCGGGGGCGATATGCGCGCCATCTCCAATCAGGCAATCGTGATCAACGGTGGCGCCGGTATTGATGATGACATTACAACCGACTTGAGAACCGCTGTTGATAACGCAACCGGCCATCACCACGCTCCCAGGTCCAATCATGACTTCCCGTGCGATAGATGCGTTTGGATGCACGACACTTATTAGACTGATACCACATTCTGTCAGCCAGGCAGCAACTCGCGCGCGGGCGTTGTTCGCGCCGATGGAGACGACGGTGCCGTCGGCCATGTCACGGCGTGCCAATAACTCCTCACGTCCACCGAGTACCGTGTAGCCGAGTAACGCGGCTCCCCGACGTTCGAGGGCATCATCGAACAAACCCACGATGTGGTACTGGTTGACGCGTTCGATGGCATCAATTACGACCTTAGCATGTCCGCTCGCGCCAAATAGAAAAATTCTAGTCATGGCTACGGTGATTACCGGTGAAACGCGGCATGGTTGCACAACCCGATTGACTTACGCCTTGTGCCTGAAACACGCGCCATACTGTAAGCATGAGGATCTTTAGGTCAAGCCAAAATGAGCCATGATCAACGTACCATACGTCCAACTTAAACCGCTCCTCCCAAGTTACAGCGTTCCGACCATTTACCTGGGCCCACCCGGTAATACCCGGCCTCACTTCATGTCGCCGGGCCTGTTGTGCGTTATACAACGGTAAATATTCTGGCAATAATGGACGTGGTCCAACTAGGCTCATNTCGCCTCTGATAACGTTTATAAGCTGAGGTAGTTCATCGAGGCTTAATCGACGCAGGACCCGACCCGCGGGAACAAGCCGCGCCTCGTCTGGCAGGGGATGCCCATGGATATCTACAGCGTCAGTCATCGTACGAAACTTTAAAAAAGTAAACGGCTCCCCACGCAACCCGGGCCGTTGCTGCCGGAATAACACGGGGCGCCCCACGCTAAAGCGGACCGCCAGTGCCGTGAATAAAAATAAAGGCAAAACGAATGCCAGCAAAATGCAGGCCACCAAAAAATCGAACAGCCGCTTTCCCATCTTCAATTAAGTAACTCACGATACAACGACAACAGGCTAGAGGTCAGGCGTTCCATGGAGAAAACCTTTGCCGCGCGTTCACGGGCGGCTTTACCCATACGGGTACGCAAACCGTTGTCCTCGATGAGCCCTTGCAGATGCTTGCGCATCGTGTCCACGTCGCCAGGCTTATGCAATAGTCCAGTTTGATCATCCACGACGGCGTCGGAAATGCCGTAAATCCTAGAACCAACAGCAGGCACTGCGCAAGCAGCGGCTTCTATGATTACGCCACCGAATCCTTCACGATAACTCGGCAAACAGAACACGTCCGCAGCAGCCATGTAGCGTTCGGGTTGGTTCGTATAAGACACAAATCGCAAGCCGCTCCGACGCTCGGCCGCAAGCTCCTCCATGTTATCACGCAAATGTTCCTCGTCGGGACCCACGATTAACAGCACGCTATGAGCAGCAACGCCCGTGAGCGCAATATATGCCATCACCAAGTCGAGTACCCCCTTGTCGCGCTTAAGACGACCAACGAACAGGAGCAGAGGCACAGTCTCATCGATATTGAGCTCCGCCCTGACCGCTCTGCGTACTTCTGCATCAGGCCTGAAGCGCTGCATGTCAACACCGCCGATGGAGCCATCGCACAGGACTGCGGATTTCTCTGCACGGACCACGCCCTCTGCGATCAGGAAATTCCTCTGTGACGGACTATCTACCAGAACCTTCGTGGCGGCGGCTGCAATCAGTCCATCCATACACCTGAGAAACCAGCGGCCGAAACCACGGCGTGTTGCCCATACCTGGCCAGTAAAAGTATGGATACGGCGCGGCACCCTGGCAAAGAAACCGCCAAGCATGGCTATCAAACCGGCTTTTGGCGTTACTGAATGAACCAGGTCAAACCGTCCTCGTCGCAACAACCGCACCATCTGCCATAAGGCCATCAGATCCTTCATCGGCGCAATTTCCCGTTCGATGGGTACAGGTTGAAAACGCACACCGCTCCACAACCCGGCAAACTCCTGAGAATCGTGGATGTTGGCGAAGACGGTTACCTCGTATTTTTCGCTCAGGGCTTGAATCTGATCGCGCAGGAACACCCTGGCAGTCATCGGGCTGGAAACCACAATCGCGACACGCCGCATCATGNGCCGGCCTTGCCAGTATTCCACCAGTTCGCGGAGNCCTTGTTCTGGGGTGACGGGGTGGCGATATCCAATCTCCTTCTCAATGCGGCTTTCGTCATACGTCACTCGTTTCGTCAATGCGCGTACGCGGCTTTCGCTGAGCGGAAACCCGGGGATGCGACCGGCAAGTCGTGCGGATAACAGCACCGGACTCAACGGTAGACGCAGACGCGGCACCGGTCGTCCTAGAGAGATCGCGATCACTCGAATCATCTCCTCGAGAGATCGGTCGTCTGACAGGATATAGGTTCGCCCGCGCGCCTCGACGCGTGTCCCACAGGCGATGAGCGCGGCAACGACGCCCTGCGCGTGGACGTAGTTGACAATGGCGCCCGGTGGACCAATGAAAAAGAACAAACCACGCGCAATCATGCCTATTAACTGGAACAGAGACTGATTGGTCATCTCTGGCCCATAAATGATTGAGGGCCTCAGCAATGCGTGTTCGAAGGCGCTGTCGGCGGCAGCGGCGACCACCAGGGTATCTCCCTGAGCCTTGGTCGTTTCGTAGACTCCTTGCGGCGCTTCGGGCGTGTCCTCGCTGATAATCCCGCTGTATCGAAGACCATACGCCCCCACGCTGCTCAGTTGGACCCAGCGTCCGATACGCCCGGTGGCGGCCCGTATCAATCGCCCCGTTCCCTCCACGTGCACGGCAGGCATGCGACATTCGTCGACCGGCTCTCCGGCGCAGTGGTAGAGGATATCGGCGCCCTCCACGAACGATCGCAGGTCGGCGTTCGGGTCGGTAAGATCGGCATGAAAAACATCTACTTTTCCCTCGAAACCGGTAACCCGGCGTCTGGATAGCAACCGTACCTGATCGCCCCGTTGGAGATGAGAAACCGTCAACCGACGACCGATGAACCCTGTGCCTCCAGTAATTGCCACCAGCATCGTTATACACAAACGTCGATCACGACGCTCATTTCTCCGTGGGGATCATGCGAAATACCCGATGGTTTTATCGACAACACAAGTCTTGCGTTACAGAGGCCGCATCTTGAATTGAAACCCGCGGATCAACCCGCGCACTGCGCCGAAAAATGGTCCCAAGCTCAACATGCGCAGAGAGGCAAACACTGCCTCCAGCCCCAGACCAACCAGGAGCCAGGTTAAATGGAGGTGCGCCCACGGTTCCTCCCGGCGTTTCTTGTAAAAGCAGACATACTCGCGAAACTTCCGCTCCCAACGGGGTCCTGATCGCTCCCGATTAATGGGCGACATATGATGTTCCAAGCATACGGCAGTATTGATGTAAAAATGTCGATCGCCGAAAATCTTGACCGCGCGTGTGGAAAACTCGATGTCCTCAAGCATGAAGAAATCATTCACGGTGTCGAAACGCACACGATCGAACACCTCTCGCCGATAGGCTGACAGCCCCCCACTCAAATAACGGCTGAGTATAAGCCTGCCTTCGCCCGCATCCTCGCAATACCCATGCAGGCTAACTCGCGGATCATGGAAAATACCGCGGTGAAACAAATTGAAAAACCAACGATAGGCCGGTCTCTGGACAGCCGCCCACGTAACCACGCCTGAACAACCCAGCATCTCCGGGTGCGCGAGAAACCCCTGTTCCAGCTTGGAAAAATATCCTGGCCTAAGCACGACATCGTCCTCTAGGAAGCTGATCACAGTTCCGTTGCTCTCCTGGACACCCCGCGCCTTGGCCTCCACCAAACCACGGACCCGGACATCGTGGATGTACACAAGCTTAATGGCCGAGCCAATTCTGCCGAAATAATCTACTACGCCTTCTCTGCTTTTGTCGTCGGCACTCTGGTCAACGATAACCAGTTCATCAGGCAAGCGTCGCTGTCCCACTACGGATTCCACCGCCCGCAGCAAATCTTGCGGACGATTTCTCGTGGGAATGACGGCGGAGATTACCAATCTGGTGCTATCCGTGTTTTGCTCATTGTGCATGGGGCGCGATGCAATATCTTAGGAAGCGGCTGGCGTGCGGCTCACAGAAGAACCGGTATCCTCAAACCCAAGGAAGTGGCGTACCGATTCTCGGGTAACCGGCTCGAATGTGCGTTCACGGAATTTTTCTCCCAGATTGCGCCGGTGTGTTATTTCAGATGGGTTGGTGTTGGCATAACGGCTGAGAGTTTGTCTTAAATCCGTTCCGCTGTAGCAAACGGTCCACAACGAAGTGTCAGCAAAAACCGGGATCGGGTTTTGCACTAGGCCGTTACGTTGGCCAACAATCGCGACCGGGACTCCGCGTGCAATAGCATGCGCGCAGGTGCTGCTGGCCGCGGTAATGAGCGCATTGGACCGGTCGAGCAGTGCCTCAAAAGCCCCCTCGACTACTTCAAATTCCGTGGAAAATTTTCTCACCATCTGAACCAAGGCACTGCGACCCCAAGTGGGATGGGCCTTTACCTGAAAACGCCAAAGTTTTCCTTTCTGGATGTGGTCCGCCGCCTGTATAGCTAACTCAAGGATAATACGACAGTCTTCTGGCAGAATTGGCAAGGAAATAAGGATTGTAAACCAGTTGGCGTCAGGCTCGTTGATTCGCTCACGCCGGACAGCTTCGAAGCGAAACGATGGCGCGGTATTCACTGCAAGCTCGGGGCAAAACTCCCGGACTGCTTCTACCAGGCCCTGCCCCATAACGGCTATTCGATTTGGGATCAGACGCAAAAACATTTCTTGCGTTGTCGGAAACACACAAAGATAGTGACGAGAAGCCAGAAACCCCTGGTAGCCGATCACCGGCGTATCCGGAAAGAAAGTCCGCCAACCAGCGTTGGCGCCATGATCAATCTCCTGATTCTCGAACCACTCGATAATACGTTGCAAGCTGATGCCCTTATCCTTCAATCGCTGCGCGAAACGGTAACGTAACAATCCTTCGACAGCCCCGGATCCGGCGAAAGATTCCGAGAGTGTCTCACGTATGAGCGCCCCCACATCCACCCCAAGGAAATCGATTCGGCCTTTCGGCCAACGCAGTCGGAATGGATGTCCCAACGCAAACAGATAGTCACTTACGTTCAAAACATCTTCTTTGAGAAGAAAGTTGTCGCGCATCCCTCGCAATCCCAAAAAGAAACGGACATAATTTCGAATACGATAATAACTCGGCACGAAAAAAACCTGAGTGCGCTCGGCGGCATCAAGATGGTCGGTCATGCCAGGATAATGGTGGTCGCGAAACTTGCCGCTGACGAAACTGTCGGCATAAATGAAAGTGTCGACCAGAACAATGGGGCCGATTGGCATTGTCATTCTTTTTGGTAAAATAAGGCCGGCGACAAATATCTGACAGACTACGTGGTACAACGCTCCAGCATAACGGTGGATCACGCCCAGTCGCCGGGAAAGACCCGCCCTGCCAGCCCCTCCCGCTACTGATATACGCACATCTCGCACGGCTGATTCAGCAATAATTCCAGCGAGCGCTGGGGAGTCTGTGGTGATCTTGGTAACCCTGCCCGCCTGCATCAGATGACGCGTGAGAACGAGCTGACACAACCGTAGATAGAGCGGACACGCATATGTGTTACGACTCGCTAACGGCGTAACCCACCAATCCAGATCGGTTTCCCGTCCCGTACTAAGTCGTTCGATAAGATCAACAAACGGACGGCGAATCTCTCCTGTAACCACTTCCAGCGCATCCGCTGCCAGCCCATCTCCAACTGCGCCTCGACTGTTCAAGTCGAGATGCATGCTGTCCTTGTACGCGCCACACAATTCAGCATGCGGCCGCTGTCTGTATTTACATCATGTTTTACGTGCATTTGACAAATCAGTGTTGGCTCATCAGTTATTAAATAGCGGTATACCAGCCCATATAGAGAACAAGCCCCAGTGCGCGATCCATTTCTATAGGTGAGAATAGGAAGTTTCTGTACAAACCTGTTCCACAAGTACATCTATGCCCGTGGTTGGACATATAGCTGAAACGGGCAGTCTGGTGCCAGCGCGCCACGTATCGACGGCAGCGCGTTTACCGATGCCGCTGACCAAAAACAAGACACAGCGTGCACGCGCAAGCCGGCGTGCACTTAAACTCACACGCTCTAGCGGCAACTTCGGTGCGTTGTACACTGCAAGTGCATCTGGCGCGCCTGGACTTTCTCCCCATTCATTATCAGGGAAGAGACTTGCGGTGTGCCCGTCTTCTCCAAGGCCGAGCAGCACCAAATCAAAATTCGGGACATCGACAAGGGCGGCACAATAATGTGCTGCCGCCATATGGGCACCACGCTCAGCACGGATTACGTGTATCTGCTCAGGCGGAATCGTGACATGCCCAAGCAGAGCCGTTTCGGCCATACAATTGTTACGACGTGGATCATCCATGGCCAAACAACGCTCATCGCTAAACCAGACTTCCCAGGCACGCCAGTCAGTAACGGCCCCACGCAGGTTCTCGTACACACTACGTGGTGTTTCACCACCAGCGAGGACGATGCGAAATATACCGCGCTGTGCAATGGCCTCGGTAGCAGTATCGACTATCCATGTGACCGCGCGATCACATACTTCGGAGGTCGTTGCACAAACATGCCAGCGTAATGACTCCATTGAAGACAGTCACGTAGTCCTGGGAAGCAGGGAATGGATACGAAAAATCAGAATAAAGAGCTTCCAGTAAATACCGCCGGTGCTACATTATTCTGTTCATAAGTAGATCGGAGAGGGCTTTCATATCCGGGATTGTGGCAACCCCCTTCGGGAAGCCTCCGTTCACTAAACCAGTCACGCGACCAATGAACTCTACCCCGACTTCAGTGGCCCCTTGGTAATCCGTTATCGAGTCACCAACCATGAGAACATGTTCCTTTCGAAGACTGCACTCTGTCACGATTCGTCGGATAATCTCTGCCTTGGTGGCTGGAGAACCGTACACCGACACAAAGTAGCGCCGAATACCTTTTCGTAAGATGATGCGATTAAGTTCGTCATCCGGTGTGCCGGAGGCAACGAACATCGGAATTTTCTCTTTATGTGCCTGTATAAACTCCTGGGCGCCGACAACCCACGGCGCGGCGACAACAGCGTTTTCGACCATTTCCGAGAAACGACGACCAAAATCCGCTTCTGTCTCAGGCGTCAATTCAACACCGAGAAATTCCCGATGAAAATATTTAAACTTCTGGAATCGAGATATACCGCCGTGCTCTTGGTGGTACGCCACAACCCGTTTCACTACATCGGATCCGTACTCGGCATATAACGCGGCAAAGGCATTCGTTTTGACATCCACCGACTCAACAAGAACACCATCGAAGTCGAATATGATGGCGTCTAACTGATCTGGCTTCATCCTTTCTTGGCTTCGTCCGAGATCAACCAATCGCCTTCTGGATGCTGATCATTGTGCAGGCGTTCGTGAAGTTCGGCCAGGCAATCAAGCAGACCCTGCCCCAGATCGACATAATCCGTCGCGACTAGTTTATGGCCCACCTTCGGGTGGAAGGCATACGGCGTCATGGCGTAGTGCCCATAGACTTGCCGGTCGCTCGCCTTGATTTCGACCTCTCCCGGAAGCATTTCGGCGATCATCCGTAGCAAATTCTTTACCATCATTCGTTCATGTCCCGTAAGAATGATGTGCCGATTGGCATATGTGTCTTCTAATATCTGAACACTCAGACGCGCAGCATCGGTGACGTGAATGTATTCGCGCATGGATTCGGGGTTGCCGTCGTAGACGATGGACTTGTTATCGATAGCCTGTCTGAGCAACCGGTAAATACCGTTGCGGTCGTCGGCGCGCCGTCCAAAGAGCGAACCGTAGCGCAGAATCGTGTAATTCAGCCCGTAACGCTCATGATAAGCTTCGACAAAGCGCTCGGCGGACTGCTTGCTCGCCCGGTAGAACGAACCGGACTCCGAGTAAACATACACGCTGCTTGCAAAAACAAACCGCCGTACCCCGGCACAACGGGCAGCTTCCAGAGCATGGACGTTTCCAACGATATTGAGGGCGGCGGTCTCCGTGGGGCGATCTTTTGCGTCGTTAATGTCGGCGATGCCGGCAAAGTTATAGGCATAGAGGCATCCTTCCGCGGCCCGCATCACGGCAGGCTGGTCCATCAAATCTCCGACCACCATTTCCTGATCGGCGCGTAGATAGGGAGAACGCACAAGATCGAAAATCCGGACACGATATCCGGCATCAGAAAGCGCATCAGCCACGTGGCTGCCGAGAAATCCACTTCCTCCGTATACGACGACCAGGCCTTTGGACATATCTGTCTCCCGTGGGTTAACGCCGCGCGTCTTGGGTCGGCACGACGCCAGCGGCCGTAAGTTCTGTCAGCAAGTTTTGCGCGGCTTCCTGTTCCATCTGGATACGAGATTCCCTCGCGTAGGAGCCCATGTGGGCGGTAAGTACCACCTGAACAAGCTGATTCAGGGGACCTTTATACGGTTCACTCTCGTAGGTATCGATGGCTGCGCCGGCGAGATGTCCGGACGTGAGCGCATCGTGAAGCGCATGCTCGTCCACGAGCCCGCCACGTGCGGTATTAACCAGAAACGCGCCCGGTTTCATTGACGATAGTTCTTCTCTACCAATTAAATGGTGCGGCCCTGGCTCAAACGGAACATGGAGAGTGACAATATCCGACTCGTGCAACAGTTTTTCCAAACCACAACGGCTGGCATAATCGGGAATGTCAACCGAAAGCCGGTCGTGCACAAAAATGGTTGAACCAAAAGCACGAAGCAGCTCTCCCACCCGACGGCCGATGCGGCCATAGCCGATAATCCCCACCTTCTGGAATGCAAGAAGGTTACCCATAACCTGTTTCCACTGACCTAATCTAATTATCCGGTCGGCCTGGGTCACTCGCCGCAACAAGTCGAGTATTAGCGCCACAGTCAGTTCCGCAACCGCGGTGACCGGCGCTCCAGGCGTATTACAAACCTTGATGCCAAACTCTTTGGCGGCCGCCAGATCCACGCTATCGAGACCAATGCCGCACCGTGAAATCACCTTGAGGCCCTTGGCCTTGGCGAGCACTGCGCGCGTCAAAGGTTCTACTCCCGCAACCATGCCCCGGATATCTTCGGTTAGCAGTTCTCCCACTTCATTCTCGCTAAGGCGTCTTCCATATGGGTTTACCTGCACTTCGATCCCGGCATTCTGGAGTGCCTGCAAGGCAGGATTATTTGCAACTTCAAATGAAGATGTCGTAATAAGGACTCGGTCCATGGAGGCGATCTACGCTGAAACTCTTTATGTTACCGAATAGATTTGCAATCTATCATTAAGGGGGCGAGCGCCCCGCACGCGATGTGGCGAATCGCACTGCGGACCTGCGCGGTGCCCCCAGAAATATTACTTGCGGGTCTGCGCTACTACCGGCTTCTCGACTTTGCCGGAAGAACCGTGACTGCGCAAAATGGCCTCGAAATCGACTTTTCCCGGGTCCCCTTTTCTATAACCGACCACTTTTTTGTTCGGATCGTCTTTTTCAAAGTCCACCTTTTCCACGTCTTCTTCCTTGGCGTAATCGCCGTAGTGCATATGGTTGGCAAGACACTCGTCCTTCAAATCGCGGAAGATCTGATCCCCCTCCGGCGTCAATGCTTCTGCCTTCGCGATATCGGGCCAACGCTCCCTGGGCATTTTCACATACAGAACGAAACAGCGGCGAATTCCCTCGATCGCTTCCTTCGTAAATTGCGGCATGGAAAGCATGGTAGGAGCAGTAATGGAACGCGCAAGCGCTCCCTTGGCCACATAACCATTCTCCTCGGACACCTTGCGTAGCGGTGTACCGTGAAAAGGCGTGAAGCTGTANGCATTGATACCGTCAGACCTAAAATGTCGGTTGAGCTCGACAGTGTCAAAAACCAGTCCCCGCGTTTCCTTTGGAAACCCCATAATGTTGTTAACACTGATTGGGATGTCCATGTCGGTCACAATTTTCAGATTTCCGATAACCATATCGTTTTTAATACGCCGGGACAGCATGTGTTGCCGGAACTGTTCGTTACCATGTTCAACACCAAAGGCGACACGCAAAAGCCCAATATCCTTTAGCTTTCTGAAGCGGCTTTCCTTGACGGTTTCCGGACGAGTCTGAATCCAGAACGGTAATTTGAATTCGGAGTACATCTCACAAAATTCTTCGAACTCGTGATCATTCCACGCAAGAAAGGTATCGGCCCAAAAGTAAAAAGAATCCGCCTTGTAGCGATCGAGGCAATGCTTGATCTCACGATAAACAAGATCGGTACGTTGCTTGCGGAAGAACTTGTAGCTTACCTTGCTATGAACCTCCATCTGCGACGGTGAGTTGCAGTAGCCACAGGTATAGGGACAACCGCGAATGGTTTGGATTGGGAACATCCGCCAAAGTCGTCCCTGCATCGGACGGTAGTAGCGACTCTCCTCGAACAGGTCGTAATCCGGTTCCGGGAGCGTTGCGAGATCAACCGGCCGCGGCAGATTATTATTGATTACCTGCCCGTCGATAATGGTATACAGTCCATCCAGCGTCCGCAGGTCCTCGTCCTTTTCCAATCGCCGGCAAAGCTCAGAAAGCGTTTCATCGCCCTCCCCCTTCAACACGTAATCGATGCTGCCCTGTGAATAACGCAGGGCGAGATCAGGGGCAAAGGTCGGAAACACGCCGCCAACCACCACCTTGGGGCGATTTGAACCCAGTGCAGTCAGTAACGTGACGCCGATGGGGTACATGTCCTCGGTAACCGACATTGCGATGAGGTCAGGGCCGAACTCCCGCACAACTCGCTTGAAATCTTCGATGGCGTCGGTGTGCCGTGCATGCTGCTTGAGCAGCGTATCGTCGAAGGGTCTGGCGTTCAGATTCTCCGACTTCATCTTGTCCGAGTCGATTGCGGCAAGTCCATCGTAAATCGTCGTATCGAACAACCCGACAGTGTGCCCGTCGCGCCTTAGAATCGCGGTAAACAAACCAATGGCCGGCGGCAGCATGTTCATGCCGTAAAGGTTGGGATACAGAAGCAGTACTTTCATAAAAGAATTTTATCTTGATGACTCGACGAGTCATTCCATGAATCATTAACCCACGGTTTCAGTATGCAACGCAAACAATTGTTACCCAGGCAATCCTGAACGTCTCAGACAGTATCCTATCCCATATTCAATACAGGGCCATGTCTCGACACCTGGGCTGTCCAGGTTTTGAAAAAAACTGAGGCCTAATACCGGGCTAAAAACCTGACCCACATTGGCCCTACTAGTCTCCGCCCGCCACTGTGATGGTCTCACCCGTGATAAAGCCGCTTTCGTCTGAAAA
>C687J35174_10009772_pt1 | contig 11998 bp, 9 predicted proteins | sample RifCSPhighO2_01_FD_35174 | JGI IMG/M metagenome (IMG submission 35174) | reverse complement strand
TTTTGGGCGGGGCGGGGGTGTTACTAGGCGTCTATGTAGAATACTCTGTAGCGTTGCTCGCGCTATTTTTAGTAGGAGTTACTTTCATGATGCACCGATATTGGGAAATCTCCGATCCAATGCAGAGAATGGGTGAAAATGTTAATTTTTACAAGAATCTTGGCCTCCTCGGAGCTGTGCTGATGCTCCTTGCGATACCTACTCCTTGGGTAATGTCCTTGTTTTAGTACTCTGTTGAAACATAAACTTTTCTCCGGTACGGATTTTTTGAAGCTTAAAAAATCCTGAAGTTCTCGGCTCATCAGCCTCGAAACCCCTTCGAAAAGTTATGTTTCAATGAGTCTACCTACTTCTGCTCTTCGTTTTTGTGCCCGTGCGCGTCGACTTCGTAGGAGGTATTTTGCTGTTCAAAGAAGTTCACCAGCTCAAAGACATCGGTGGCAGTAGACATCCATTTGGCCGGATTGGTGACATTGAAATGTGGCGTAAGGCCGAGCTCCTCCAGCCTTCGGTCTGCCACATACTGCACGTATTGGTTCACATAGTCTGCGTTTAAGCCCAGAATCCCTTTCGGAAACATATCTTTATTATAATTAGTTTCCAAATTTACCCCATTGATAACAATATTTCTAATTTCATCAGCGAATTCCTCGGTTAGGAGTTCCGGGTTCTCTTCGAGGACAGTATGAATAAGCTGAATGCCGAATTTTAAGTGTAGAGACTCATCACGCAGAACCCAGGTAATCATTGAACCCAAGTTGCGCAGTTGATTTCTTTGACGAAAGGAAAGCGCCACCATAAAACCGGAATAAAACCAAATTCCTTCCATGACGATATTGGTGGCGACTAAATTACGCAAAAAATCTTTTTTGCCTTCCGGAGTTTCAATATTTAAATTGTCTTCAGTCATTCTGATCAGGTACTTGTTTACGAAATTTTCTTTTTTCACGATTGAATCAATTTCCAGATGCACGCCATAGACGCGATTTCGGTCCAGCGGAAATGTTTCCAGCACATATTCAAAGGCCACGCAGTGATTTGCTTCTTCAAACATTTGTTTGGCAATATATAGATGGCACTCAGGAGATTTTAGATACGGATAGATGCCTAGAGCCAGCGATCTATTTACTATCAATTCGGTGGGATTGAAAAATGCCATCAAAAATTCAACTGCATAGCGTTCATCCTCGGTCATTATTTTCCAATCAGCTAAATCTTCCCCCAATGGTATTTCGTGCGGGAACCAGCTGTTTCTAACCGCTTGATTATAAAGGTCATAGGCCCATTTATAATGCATCGGATGCAAATTCATATCGGTCGGAGATGCTTTTCCCAAAATCATATGTTTAAAATATTTTTATAATTACTGACAACTTTCGCACAAGAATTTTTCTTGTGGATCTTCAGAAATATGTATGTGGGGTGTTGTAGAAATTATTAGTTCTTCTTCTTCATTTTTTTCTTGAATTTGTTCTTCTTTAATTGCTTCTTTGTGTGTTTCTTTGTCGCGCAGTACCGCAAAACCTCTTTTGCCCAATGCCTCGGCTTTGTTGACTACGGTGGTGGATTGCTCAGCGCTATGGCGTGGTTTCATATGAAGATAATAAGTTGTTTTCAAGCCTTTATCCCAAGCGGTGCTGTAAATGTTCATGATTTCATTGATGTCGCGAATTTCCAAATACATATTGCGAGATATTCCCATGTCCACCCACTTTTGCGCTCGAGCAGCCACCTCTATATATGCATAAGGAGAAACAGAGAATGAAGTTTTGTAAATTTTTTTAATAGAGTCCGGGATTTCTGCTATGGATTCAATGTCCCCATGATTCTCTAGTATCGTTTCACGTGTTTTCTCCCAAAGATTTTCCCCCCGCAGTGCCTGCATCATATTCGGATTTATCTCTAGGTATTTACCGGAGATTTTATTTCTAGAAAACATTTGAGTAAACCTCGGGTCGATCCCCGGCGAAGTTCCTGCCACCAATCCAATATTGGCGTTTGGAGCGATAGCCATTAAAGTTGCATTGCGCATTCCTCTTTTTACTTTAGCGCGCAGAGTTTCCCAATCTAATGCCGGAAGTATTTCTACCGATTCCTTTTTGACAGTCAGTTCTCGCTCGCGGTCAACTTCGAGTTTTTTCAGAGTATCAATCGGCACTTCTCCAAGAGACCAGCCCGAGCCTTTGAAATTATTATAAACTCCTCGCTCTTGGGCTAAATTGGCGGACTCATCGATAGACATATAAGAAATAAATTCAAAAACTTGGTCAGCAAAATCGTAAGTCTGGTTGTCTTCATACGAATATCCAAGCTGTTCGATTGAATCAGCAAAGCCCATCAGCCCCAAGCCGACCGCTCTGTTCTCATTATCAGCGCGCCTGGCCTCCGGTATCGGAAGTTCATTTATATCCACCAAGTTGTCCAGCTGACGAGTCGCTAGACGGACAGATTCTTCTAACCGATGCCAATCAACCTGGCCATCCACGATATGTCGCGCCATATTAATTGAAACTAAATTACAGACCGCTACATTGTCTCCATCTGTAGGCAAAGTTACTTCGGTGCAGAGATTTGAACAATGAATGGTTCCGGTATTATTGTTTAAGGCGCGGATATTTATTGAATCTTTCCAAGTAAGCCAAGGATGCGAGGTAGTCTCCAGAGAGATTAATATATTCTTATATTGTTGGCGGGCGGGAATTACGTTATGCATCTTGAGTTTTCCCTGTTTGGCCAGTGCCACATATTCTTTATACCTCTTAGAAAACTCCCCACCATATAATTCATTTAAGTCTTTTACCTCATTGGGGTCAAATAAGTACCATTCATCATTTTCTAACACTCTTTTCATAAATTCATCTGATATGAATACGGCAGTATTAGCGGTGCGGGTTCTTCGGTAGTCATCGCCATTATTTTGCTTCAAATCCAGGAAATCTTGGAAATTTAAGTGCCAGTTTTCCATATAAAAACAAAGCGCGCCTTTTTTCTTCCCGCCTCGTTGCACTGCCCGCACCGCAGAATCAATGATGTGCATAAAAGGAATCGGACCGGAAGAAATAGTATTATTTGATTTCAAAATTGATCCTTCGGCGCGTAGTTTGCTAACCGAAAGTCCGATGCCGCCGGTTGCTTTAGATAAAAGAAGCACATCCGAAACAGTTTTGCCAATATGTTCCATGTTGTCGTGAATCTCCATCAAAAAACAATTTGAAAGTTTTGGGTGCGGAGTGCCGGCGCCGATATTTGAACTTCCGGCAGAAAGATATTCGAGCCTAGACATTTTCTGATAAAACTTTTTTGCCCACTCGTTAGGATTCTTTTCGACGAGCGACATACCCATCGCGACCCGCATCCAAAAATATTGCGGAGTTTCTAGTGGGGCCTGCAATTCATTTTTCATCAAGTAACGATTTTGCATCGTCGAGAGACCGGAGTATTTATAGAGTTCGTCGTTTTCTATTTTTAGACTTGAAGCTAAGTCGTCTAAATTAAAAGTCGTCGCCATTCTGCTGTCTAGTAGGCCTCTCTCAACTGCACTTAAAATGTATTTCTTAAAATGAGCACTGTGAAGTTTTTCAAATTCCTCTCTTGTTACAACCTTGCTTTCTTCACTGTCGTAATCCCCAATGACTTTTTTGTAAATTACTTTCAAAAGCAGACGCGTGGCGATCTTGTCAAACTCTACGCCGTATTGGGCATTTTGCAGGGCAGCATTTATGGTCGCCGCGTCCATTTCTTCGGTCGTAATGCCATCATAAAGAGTGAGCTGTGTCTCGGTGGCTATCTGGATAACTTTACTTATAGGGTCGGCGATCCCATAACAAGCTCTCTCTATCGATTTGTTAATTCGGTCCGCGTTGAAGGGTACTTTGGTCCCGTCTCTTTTTGTAATGGTTATCGTCATAGAGTAATATTATAATCTTTGTGTGAGATACTTAGCAAGTTAATATCTTTAAAATTATCACAACAAAAAAATCATTGCCTTTAGTCAATACTGGTGCTAAAAAATCCTTTAGAATTTTGGTATAATATGGGTATGTCTGACAAAAAAAGACAAACAAGGATAATGGTCTTCGGGACATTCGATGGTTTACACCAAGGCCACCTTGATTTTTTCAAACAGGCGCGGAATTTATCAGAATTTTGTTTTTTGATTGTCTCCATTGCTAGGGATAAAAATGTTTTTCATATAAAAGGGAAGTATCCAAACAAAAATGAGAAAAAAAGAATGATTTTAATTAAAAAATGTAAACTAGTTGATAAAGTAGTTCTATCAGGTATCAAGAATCATATTCCACATATCACAAAAGAGCATCCGGACATAATTGCCCTAGGATATGACCAAAAAGCCTATGTTCGGGATTTAAAAAAAGACTTGAAAAATAAAGGCATAATAGTTAAAGTAGTACGTTTGAAACCCTATAAAGAAAAAATTTATAAAAACAACTTGCTAAAAATAAAAAGATCAATATAATCTATAATATATGCAAGAATTAGACATAATAAAATTTATAAAAAAGAATTTTGCAAATAAAAATTTTGCGTCTGTTTTTTTAACTAGCTTATTATCTTTTCTTATTATTTTTTTTATCACTCTTGGGCTCATCTGGCATTTTAGGGCCAATCTCTTCGGATATTTTGCTAAAGAATATTTACAAGAAACGCAAAATCAAGATGTAGACAATAATGACGCCACAAAAGTTATCACGGAAAAAACAATTGAGAAAACAATTTTTTCACAAGAGTCGTTTGTCGTGAGCGCGGTCAAGAAAACCAATCCGGCTGTCGTATCTATAATTATCTCTAAAGAAGTTCCAAAGTACGAAGCTTACATAGACCCGAACCAGAACAACAATCCATTCGGAGATTTATTTCCTGGTTTTTCTTTTAACATTCCGCAATATCGTCAAAATGGCACGGAGAAAAAACAAATTGGAGGAGGCTCCGGATTTTTTGTGTCAAGTGATGGTTTAATTGTCACTAATAAGCACGTAGTTGACCAAAAAGATGTTGAGTATACTGTTTTTACTAATGACGGCAAGAAACATATAGCCCAAGTCGTTGCTCGTGACCCAGTTCTTGATATCGCTCTTATAAAGGTTGAGGGAAATGGTTTTCCATATCTTTTCTTGGGCAACTCCGATTCTCTAGAAGTAGGACAGAGTGTTATTGCTATAGGCAATGCGTTGGGGGAGTTCAGAAATACTGTTTCGGTGGGGGTTGTTTCTGGGCTTGCTCGTTCAATAACGGCGGGTGATAACTCCGGAAAGGCAGAAGTTCTTGACCATGTTATTCAAACAGATGCGGCGATTAATCCCGGCAATTCCGGTGGCCCCCTACTGGATCTTTCAGGTAAAGTTGTGGGTGTCAATGTTGCTATTGCGCAAGGGTCTCAGAATATTGGCTTTGCCTTGCCGATAAATAGCGTCAAGAACGCGATTGAATCCGTCAAGTTAACTGGTAGGATCGTCCGTCCATATTTGGGTCTTCGCTATGTAGCTGTTAATGCACAGATGAAAGAAAAAAATAACCTCACAGTGGACTATGGAGTCTTGATTAAAGCTGGAGCTAATGCAAATGAGCTTGCAGTCATTCCGGGCTCTCCGGCGGACAAAGCTGGCATCGTGGAGAATGACATAATTCTGGAAGTTGATGGAGTCAAGCTAGACGACAAGACAAATCTGGCTTCTATCATTCGCGAGAAAAAAATCGGCCAAGTGATAAATCTTAGAATTCTCTCCAAAGGAATAGAAAAAAATGTTTTGGTAACTTTAGAAGCTGCCAAAGATAACTAAATTTTTTTACCTCACATCTCGAAGTCGCAGGGTGATGAAAAATCCGACGAGCATGATGGCACAGAGGACAAAGAAGAGGTATTGAAATGACGGGACAAAATAAAAAACTGCCAAAGCCAAAAGGGGACCCAGGATATAGGCGAGTGGCGCGGTGCTGCGATAGACTCCCACGAATTCTTCATTTTCAGGTTTGATATGTTTGAAAAAATAAGCATCACTCATTACTTCGATCGTTGCGGCGCCGATTCGGGTACTAAAGAGTAATAAGGCCCATACCCAGACTTCATGCTTTTGAATAAAAAAAAGTGATAAAGTTGTTAATGATGCCAGAGTAAAACCGAACATTAAAATTTTTCTTTCACCTATTTTATCTGCATATTTTCCTAAATTGAATGGGATAAATAAAAACGGCAAAAGCATGATGGCGGAGATGATGCCGATTTCTCTCCAAGAAAATCCTAAATGCATATAGAGATATATCGGCGTATAGATGATCATCCAGGCGTAAAAAATTTGCAGCAGGAAGTTTATGCTGTATATGCGTGAGAGATCTTTGTTTTTGAAAAATTCTTTTATGTATTTGAAAACTTTTAATTTATCATATTGCGGATCCGGAATATTTTTCAGGCCCAAATATGATAGCAAAAAGAATAACAGCATTACGCCAAATGCAATAATATAAATTATTTTAAAAGAAAAATACCCCAAAATTGTAGCCGATGCCAACTGCGACGTGATAAAGGCTAAATGGCAAACGGCAAGATATATCCCTCTGATTTTTCCAGTCGCAGAATCTCTCGAAAATATTTTTAAAAGTTCGTCCAAGGAGAAGACAATTAAAGTATTAAGAGCAAAGCCAATAATGAATACGGGGACAGCACTCCAGGCATTTTTTGAAAATGCAAATAATAAGATGGATAGTGCATCAAGCCCGATTACAAGGAGTAAAAATTTGTATCCGCCTATTTGCCTAAATATCTGCGGAGCCACCAGAAGCGCTAAGATTGAAACGATTGATCCAAAGACGTAGGTTAATCCCACTGCCTTCTCACTCATAAAAATTGAGAGAAAGCTCGAGTTTATATAAAGCATCAGAGCAATAGGTACGGAAAACAAAAAACCCGCTAAATATATTATTTTTCGCTTGTGTTTCATGGCTGATTTATAAGGAGCGTAGCGACTATATAAATCGACACCCTGTTAAATAAATTTTGCTTCGCAAAATTTGCCTGAAGGGCATTTAACAGGGTAAGGAAAATTATATTCATTTTACTCATTAATTTTCACTTACACACTCAAGATTACCGGTATAACCAGAGGCCTTTTTTCGGTTTTCTGGTATAAGAATTTTGAAACCGTTTCTCCGAGTCCTGCCTTGATGTAGTCAAAATCTATTGGACCGCTTTTTATCGCCCTATCTTCCACTGATTTTTTAATAATAATTCTTACTTGGCGCAAGAGCTCCTGGTTTTCTTTTAGATATACGAATCCGCGAGAGATTAAGTCCGGCGACTTTTTTAATTTTCCAGTTTTTTGGTCTACCAATGCGATGATCACGAACATTCCGTCCTGCGCGAGCATCACGCGGTCGCGAATGACGACATCCTGCGTATCGCTGATCGAGACGCCGTCTACCATCATGATACCGCTCGGCGCTTTTTCTTTGCGCATTAATATTTTTTGTCCATCAGCGGAGATTTCAATTATGGAACCATTGTCTGGAACAATTATATTCTCTTCCGACATACCGAGTTCCATTGCGAGCTCTTTATGCAAGACCAGACGATAGTGATTGCCGTGAATTGGAATAAAGAATTTCGGGTGTGTTTTCCGGTGAAGCCATTTTACGTCTTCTTGATTGCCGTGTCCGGTCGCATGAACGAAATCTTCACCCGCGGTACGGTAACTGATAATGCGTACGCCTTGCCTGGTCAGCCCATCCTTCATTTTTTCTACCGCTCTTTCATTCCCCGGGACGATGGAAGCAGAAAGTATTATTGTGTCTCCTTTGTGCAGTGAAAATTTCGTGTGAGTTTTATTAGCCGCGCGATTCAGAGATGCAAATTCCTCGCCTTGAGCTCCGGTCATCAAAATTACCACTTTATTCAACGGATAATTGTTTATTTCTTCTATCGGTATGACGGTGCCTTTTTTAGGCTGGAATAATCCAGCTTCTATCGCCACCTCAATATTTGTTTTCATTGAACGTCCGTCAATCGCTATTTTCTTACCTAAAGATTCGGAAAATTTTACCACGTAAGTCAAGCGCGTAATATGCGAAGCAAAAGCAGCGATAATTATCCGGCCATTTATTTTCCTGATTAAATTTTCCAGTCCTTGGTGTACTTTTACTTCGGACAAAGAAAAACCCTCATTTTCAATATTGGTAGAATCAGTCATTAAAAGAAGCACCTTTGCCTTGTCAAAAATAGAATATTCCTTTTCTTCTTCTTTGGAAACGATTCCGTCCACTTGGTCGAGCTTATAGTCTCCCGGAGTTACGATCCAGCCATGTTCCGTTTCTATAATTATACCCATTGAATCCGGAATCGTGTGAGTCACTCCGAAAAATCTTACTTTTATTTTCCCGCAAGTGATTGTCTCGTCTTTCTCCACGATATTTTCTTTCATTGCCGGCAAGTGCGGAAACTCTGCCTGCCGTTTTCTCATTAAAAGTATGGAGATATTTCTGGAATACACAGTTGGATTGCCAATCCGGGAAAGGACCAGTGGTACGCCCCCGATGTGATCCAAGTGTCCATGCGTTATGATAAGCGCGCGTATTTTCTCCTTGCGTTCTTCAAGGTAAGTCGTATTAGGGATGACATAATCAACTCCGGGTGTCGCTTCATTGGAAAAATGCATACCGGCGTCAATGACAATAATGTCTTCCCCGATTTCTATGGCCGTCATATTCTTGCCAATTTCTTCCACTCCTCCGAGCGGAATAATGCGAATTACACCTTTTTCTGGCGAAATAATTTTTCCGCTATTTTGATTTTTATATTGGTTCTTTCCGCTAAATGAGGGGGACCCTCGAGCTTGTCCATACTGTTTCTTGCGATATTGATAGGTGGAACTCCTCAATAACCTTTTTTTGTCTATCGATCTGCTTCCTTCACCTGCTCCCATAGGGTGGGCAGGTTCAATACTGACAGAACTAAAAGATAATCTTGTTCTTTTCATCATAAATGATTTTTAACGAACGTAGTGAGTATAAAAATCTTAACCCTGTTAAATCCTCGCTTTGCGAGGCTCGCCCTAGGCGAGATTTAACAGGGTTAGTAAAATATATTCGCTTCGCTCTTTATTTTACTAAATATTTTCCAAACATTTTCTGTTTGACTATACCATAAATATGCGTTTAAATAACGGTCCGAAGGCAAAATAACATGTTCTAGCTTGAATTGCTTGAGATTTTTTGACACTACATATATAAAATTAGGACTATACAAAAAGACTGCCAGTATGTCCTTTTTAATTTCATCTTCAAATTGGAGGTATTTTTTTACTCTAGACTGTTCGTCAATTATGATAGCGGCATCCTCTAGAATTTTATCTACCTTGGCATTAGTATACATAGCGACATTGAGTCCTGGATCTTTTCTCTGCGAGGAATGCCAAAAAGCGAAAAGATCAGACTCATGGTTTATAATTTGTCCAAAAAGTAGAGCATCATATTTGCGCGGACGAATTACACTTTGGTTTAAGTTGCCGATTTCAAAAGTTTTTACATCAACTTTTATACCGACCTCGAGTAAATCTTGTTTTATCAGTTCGGCAGTCTTGGCCAGTTCCGGAACATTGCCTGTTGAGATAGAAAATTCTAACTTTGTAACCGTGCTTTTCTTTTTTTCTTTTTTTGTTTTTTCCAAAAATCCATCTGCTCCCTTTTTCCAACCATCTTTTGCTAAATCATTTTGCACTTTTTGCAATATTGTTTCGCGCGAAACATTAATATCCGCGGCTGATTTCTGATAAGCAATTATATTCGGCGGGATTGGATTATCAATTACGACTCCATATCCAAAAAGCACTTCCCGAACAATTTTTTCTTTATTTATTATTTGGTCGATGGCCTTGATGACGGTTTTATCCACAAAAAGATTGTTAGCATTTTGGTTGAAAAAAAGTCCGAATACTCTTGGCAAGACCGAAGATTCCACCTGATAATTTTCTTCTTTTAAGTTCTCTGCATTCAAGGGAGTAATAGAGCTTATCTGATCTACGGTTTTATTTTCCAGAGCTTTGACCAGGTCGTCTTCGTTTGAATAAAAATGCAAACTTATATTTTTAATATATGGTTCACCCAAGATGAATTTTTTAAATGGTATTAGCTCGTAAGAGTCTATAATTCCGGACGATTGTCTACTGACCGAACTGATCATATAAGGCCCCGACCCGATAGGACTTGTATTTNCATTATTGAGTTCCATAGGAGAACCATCCCATAAACGGAGGGGCATAATACCGAGTGTCGCATTTTCTAAAAACGATGCGTAAGGTTGTCTTAAAGTAAATCTGATAGTTTTTTCATCTATTTTCTCAACACCCACGCCGTCCCAATTTACTTTTTGCGGACTTTTAATGATTGAGTCCTTGGCTTTGTTTATAGTAAATAATATGTCGTCCACGGTAATGGACTTTCCGTCTTGAAAATATAAATTATCTTTCAAAGTGAAAGTATAGATTAAGCCATTTTTTGATTTTTCATATTTTTCCGCTAAATCTGGAATTAAGGTTCCATCGGGGCTTTTTCTCATCAGGCCGGAATAAATAAGTGCAACCAAATCTTGATCGGCGGGAGAATTCGCGAGTATGGGGTTTATGAAACGCGGAGTGCCGACGATGCCCTCGGAGATAAATCCTCCGCGCATAGGCACCTGCACCATAAAAGATTTATTGATACTCTCTAGTATTGATATTGTGCTTAAGAATAGCACTATTACCAGTCCAATAAAAACAATCCGCTCTTTTTTAGAGAAAGAAGAAAAAACTGAGTTAATTTCATTTTTTAAAGGCAGTTTGAAATTAAACATGATGAATGCTAGAGCAAGCCCAGCAGAATTTTTTAAGGTCCTTTTGGAATCCGTCTCCGGGCAGATTCCAACCCCGGGTCCCACCCCAGCCAGACCATTTAAAAATTCTCTAGGCTTGCTCTAGCTGGCTTTTATTATTATACTGAGAAATGCAAATAAAGCAAAAAGAATTCCGCAAATAAGAGATAGATAAAAAAGAAACTTTTCAAAACCTCGGCGAGTCTGGTGAAAGCTTCCGCTATTGTCTCCGCCCAACGCCCCGCCCACTCCGGCGCCGGACTGTTGAAGCAAGATTGCCAAGACTAATATTGCCGAAAGGATAATCTGCGCATAGGGCAGAATACTTGCTACTAAACTCATTTCACGATTATCGCACATTCAAGCCAAAAATGCAAATATCTTTTTGCGTTGATTTTTGTTTGGAGTGTGGTATTATTTGCGATGAGCGGAGAAAGGAGTTAAAGAAAAAAGCTAGGTGGGCTGAACACCCTCCCGGCGCAAACTTATTTATGTTATTTTTTTAAATGTGCTATAATGCAACTTATATTAATAGTTAATCAAGTAATGTAAATATATGATGGAACTAAAAGCTTTGTGTATGAAGTGCAGGGACGCGAACAGGAAGCCGACGATGCAGACGATGACGAATCCGGTTGTTACCAAAAATGATAAAGGCCGCTATTCGGCCAAAGGTACCTGCGCCGTCTGCGGCGGAAACATGTTTAAGTTTATGTCGGAGGCGGATGCTAAAGCGATGATGTAATTATATTTTTAAAAGACAGCAAGATGTCTTAAACAATAAAAATACACAGGGTTCTTCTGTGTGTTTTTATTTAACTAGCAAGAATCATCCTCGCTAGTGGGGTTTTTCTTCCTATTAGTATATCAGCCATGGCGTAAATGGTAATCATCATATAAAAATAAGCTTTTTTTGTGCTTGACACTGGCTATGTGCTGATATATACTTTCCTAGCGTCTTTCCATAAGTGGAATGACGTTTTAATTTCCCGCCAAAGGCGGGTAAACACCACTCTTTGACAAAAGAATAGGTTTGGAAGAACAAGTGCAAGCTTGTTCTATTTTTATTAGGGAGGAGCATGTGTAAATTTATTTGCATAATGTCCGACCGAAATAAAAATATTGTACTCGTTATATTTTTTT
>C687J35174_10009770_pt1 | contig 12000 bp, 12 predicted proteins | sample RifCSPhighO2_01_FD_35174 | JGI IMG/M metagenome (IMG submission 35174) | reverse complement strand
ATGAATAAGACTAAAAAAGCATTAATCAAGCGATTTAAAATCACGGGTACCGGGAAGATTTTGCGCAGGCTTACCGGCCAAAACCACTACCGTTCCAAAAGAACCGGCCAGCAAAAAAGGGACGACCGCAAATGGATCCAATTATCCAAATCAGAAACCAAGCGGGTAAAACGATATTTACAAAGCTAATTGAATTTAAAGAACGCACCAAGCACTCAATGCGTTGAGTACTCGGTGAAAATTTAATATTAAATTTTCATGACACGAGTAAAAAAGGGAGCTACAGCCCATAAACATAAAAAACATTTATTAAAACATGCCAAGGGTTTTAAGTACGGCCGCAAATCAAAATACAAATTGGCGAAAGATGCTCTGCGCCATGCCTGGACATTTTCTTACCGCGACCGAAAAGTCAAAAAGAGGGATTTCAGGCAATTATGGCAATTGCAGATTAATGCCGCAGCCCGCAAATTAGGCATCAATTACAGCAAACTAATCCACGGATTAAAACTTAAAAAAATAGAACTGGACCGTAAAATACTGTCGGAATTAATAAAAAAATATCCTGATGTTTTTGAAAAAATCATAGAAGAAGTTAAAAAATAGACGAATCACGAACAAAAAAACCGAGCGTACGCTCGGTTTTTTTATACTTTAAAATTTATTTTCGTTTTTAAAACTTGAGTTACAAAAATACCAAAAAAGATATTTAAAATGTGTATTTCGTAGCTCAAGGTTAGAACGTCGCAACAACATCTCCTGAACCGCCCGTTTGGAAGAACAGCACACAAAGAAGCACCAAAAGCGTTGTCAATAAAAATAATCTCCTATTTTTCACCATCATAATTATTTTTTTATTTGTAATTAATATTGCACCTTACACTAATTATATAATGCCAAAAATAATTTACAAGCATGATTATTCCACACCCTCCTGGTTTAGCAATGCTATTTTTCTACCCATTAAACCGTTATATCCCCCGAAATCGCCGTTAGTTTTAATAACCCTGTGGCACGGTATCAAAGGGTCGGTATTTTTACTTAAAATATTCCCGACAGCCCTATAAGCCTTAGGGCTTCCTGATTTTTCTGCCACTTGCTTGTAGGTTAATACGCTCCCCTTTGAAATTTTTTTAACAACACTATAAACTCTTTGAGAAAATGTCATTTTTTACTGCATTGCTTTGAATTACGAAACTCCTCGGAGGTATTTTATTCAAATTTGGAGATAGAAATTTGATAGAATTTTTAGGCTTACGCAACGCGTCCGCCTAAAAATTATAGCACATTTATAGCCCAAATTTGGGCAAAAGACCCCGAAATTCTTTTTATACTGGAGTTTCGTAATTCAAAGTGTTGGACTCATCTAGCCAAATAATTTTACACCGTAAAATTATTTAACCTGATAAAGCTTTACAATCACTTCATTGGCTTTTTTAAGCAAATTTTTTGCATTCTTAAAGGTAAGTTTTTTAGACGCTTCTTGATAGGGTAGCCAGACAAAACCGACATGCTCATCTGAAATTTTAACCTGTTCTGTTTTAGTTTGAGCCAAGTAAAAAACCACTAATTTAAAAATCCAGGGAGCTTTTTCCTTATCTTCTTTTTTAAGATCGTAATTATTCCGAAAAAAATATTTTATATATTCTTTAAAACCAGGAACNATNGCTATNTCGGTAAGGCCAGTCTCCTCTTGTATCTCCCTTTTTGCGGCATCTTCTGGATTTTCCCCTTCTTCAATATGGCCTTTGGCAAACTCCCAGTGGCCCGAAGGATAATGCAAAAGCAAATAATGAGGCATATTATCCTTGATTCTGTATATTATGGCTCCGGCAGATTTTTCCCTTGGCATGTTAAATGGTGAAGTGTCGGGCACCCCGTCGCTTATTTAAAATATTTTAATAATTCCTCAATTGTTAACGTGTTTATTATATCAGAAGCCTCCGCCCACCCGCGGCGCGCCTGGCTGACTCCATACTCCATCAGATCCATCTGGTCTTTATGGTGAGAATCGGTATTGATAACCATTTTTACCCCTTCTTCCTTAGCCCGCCTAATGTAAAAATCCCGAAGATCCATTCTTTCGGAAGAATTAATTTCTAAAATCGTCTCGGTCTCTTTTGCCAATTGTAATAGTTTATCAACATCAACCTGATATTCATCTCGCTTATTTACAATTCTTCCCGTCGGATGCGCAATAATATCCACGTTCGGATTTTTCATGGCCTTGGCAATTCGTTCCATCATTTCTTTCTTTTCCATCTTGGTATTTAAATGCACAGAAGCAATAACGTAATCAAGTTGCGCCAACACCTCGTTACTGATATCAATAGAGCCGTCTTTTAAAATATCGGCCTCGCATCCGTGCAGCACCCTAAAATCCAGGCCTTCTTTTTTAAATTTATCATTAATTTTTTTAATGGCTTCATGTTGCTGGAGCAATTTTTTCTCATCCAAGCCATTTTCAATTTTTAAGGTTTTGCTATGGTCGGAAATTCCAATGTATTCATATCCTTTTTCCATAGCGGTCTTGGCCATCGTCTCAATAGAATGTTGGCCGCCATTCCAATCCGAATGGCAATGCAGATCGCCCTTGATATTCTTTAATTCAACCAGTTTTGGCAGTTTCCCATTCAAACAAGCATTAATTTCCCCGTTATCCTCCCGCAACTCAGGTTCTATGTAGTCTAAACCTATGGCCTTATATACTTGTTCCTCGGTTTTTCCGGCAATCATTTTTTCCCCCTTAAATACCCCGTACTCGCTTAATTTTAGCCCTTTGCCAATCGCTATTTTACGCGTCAAAATGTTATGGGCTTGAGACCCGGTAAAATATTGCAGGGCCGACCCATAACTTTCAGCCGGTACCACCCGCAAATCCATATCAAAACCTTCCGCCATATGCACCGATGCCTTGGTGTCGCCTTGTCCCCAGATTTTCTTGACTCCCGGCAGGGAAACAAAAAANTCCATCACTTTTTTTGGGTTTTTGGAAGCGACCAAAAAATCGACGTCTCCAATGGTTTCTTTCCTTCTTCGCAACGAGCCAGCCAAACTTGCGGCCTCCACACCCGGCACAGCTTCCAGCTTTTTTAATACCTCCCAGGCTTTGGGCAGGATCTGGTGCAATAAAGACCTCCCCTTGTTTTGTTTTGCAAAATCCAGCCCCTGCAAAATATTTTTTTCCGTTGTCTTGCCGAATCCAAATAGCGGCGCAATCTGGTGTTTCTTTGCCGCCCTTTCCAGGTTCTTTAAATTTTTGACTCCCAGTTTTTCATAGAGCACTTTTATTTTTTTAGGACCTAATCCCTCCACTAAAAGCAACTCGTCCATTTTTACCGGCAAGCCTTTTTTGAATTCTTCATACAGTTTTATTTTTTTGGTTTTTAGGTATTCCTCAATGTGGTCCGACATTGCTTTGCCGATTCCTTCAATTTCCTCCAGGGCCTTCCTCCCACCCCTCCTGTAAATATCCCCGACATCATCTTTTAGTTCTTCCAAAGAGGCCGCGGCTTTTTGGTAAGCATATGGCTTAAAAGCCACGCCGTCTATCTGTAAAAACCGTGAAATATCATAAAATATTTTTGCGATTTCCTGATTCTTCATCGCTTCGCTCAATGCGATTTTAATATACTAATTCATACTCTTAGCCAACGGGAAACTCCGGAGACGAATGATACTAATACGAACGATACGTTTTCCATTCGTATCATTAGTATATTGGCATCGCACTTATTCTTCAATATAATATTTATAATATCTGGCAATTTGGGCAGAAAAATGCGCTCCTGCCGCCAAATTTCAGCCTTCCAATGGGATATTTGCAACGAAAACATGGCTGTTTTTCCCTTTTATATACTTTTCTCTCATCGTCAAATTGCCCTTTTTTACCATCAACATTCCTATAATCAGCAAAACTTTCGCCTCCCAATTTTATTCCTACTGCCAGCACTTTTTTAATTGCCTCATACAGCAGTTTTAATTCTTTTTCACTAAGCGATGAAACATTTTTTTGGGGGTGGATTTTTGCCCACCAAAGCGCTTCGCTGGAATAAATATTACCTATTCCGGCAATTACTTCCGGAACCATGATCACTTGTTTTACCTTGCCTTTTTTACCCCGGAGCGCCAGCTTGAATTTTACCAGCGTAAAATCCTTCTCCATGGGTTCCGGGCCCAATTTTTTAAATTCCGGCGACGTTAAAAGTTCTTCTGTTTTCCATAACTCCGCCTTGGCAAATTTCCTTACATCGGATAGTGCAATCATTTTACCATTGTCTAATGTAAAAAGCAGGTGGATGAAAGTATTGATTTTTTCTTCCAATGGACCCTTTTTATCGGGCCGCCATTTCCTGTTTTGGAGCGACCATCCGCCCACCATCAAGTGCCCGGTCATTTTTTGGTGGATTAAAAGCGAATAATCGCCAGATAATCCAAAAATCACATTTTTCGCTCTTCGCCAGACTTTTAGTATTTTTTTACCTTGTAACTCTTTTTTAAAAACCTTAAAATCTTTTGGTTTTTTGACTATTTTTTCCCAATCCGACCATACATCAATAAAGGTCCTATCCAGGACCTTTTTACACAAACCCTTTACGGTTGTCTCTACTTCGGGTAATTCCGGCACTCCAGTAGAAGAATTTTGACGAATTAAATTTATATAATTTCATCCGTAAAACCCTTCTTCTATTAATTATTATTCGATATATCAATACCCTTAATCCAATAATATAAATTTAATTCAATAACAAAAGTAAAAATTCTCTACGGGGTAGCCCTGTAGTGCCCTGTAGTAGAGATTTTTTCTCACTACGGGGCTACTACTGCGGTATGAGATTACTCTATCGGTTGTGATTTTTCGACTTTGGGCTTTTTTGCATTATTACCTAGAGAAGGAGCCCTCAGCTTCATAATCTGGTTTTTTAATTCAGCTAATTCCGAATCCCTTGATTTTGAATTTTTCTTAAATGTTTCAAGATCTCCGGCAATTCTTTGTAACTCTATGGTCCTATTTTGCACTTTTTGCTCTAATGCATTTATGACATCTTTTAAAGATTGGGTCTGGGCTTCCACTTTAATACCAACTGACTTTTCTGTTTTTTCATTTTTATCATTGCTCTGTTCAAGCTGGTCAGCGATTCTGTTAAAGACACCGGCTAATTGCCCCAGCTCATCTTTACTTTCTGAATAAAACCTACTTTTTAAATCTCCCTGACTTAAATCATTAGCCCGTTTTAATAATTTTTTTACCGGAATGGTAAAATTCTGCCCGATGGCAAAACCAAATAAAAACACATACAGGGCAATAAAAGCAAAAACAATATAAAATGTGGCATTTAAGTTTTCGTAATCTAAAGCGATGAACGAAACCATAATAAAAAAACCCGCGATAATAATCGGATAAGCTATTTTGAAAGAAAGAGTTGGCACGGGAGGAATTTTCAATTTTCAATGACCAATTTTCAATGAATTACCAATGAATTGTAGACCCGCGGGACTCCCGAGGACTGATTTTCAAATTGATAATTAGGTACTTAAAATTTGATTGATAATTGATACTTGATAATTGATAATTAAAATTCTCTATATCTTACGTTATTTTACAATTTTAATCAGTTAAAGACAATAGAAGGTAATTTATCCATCATAGTGGTAAAATTAAGTTCGCCAAATATTACAGTAAGTTTTTCTTTATCAAAATTACCAAATTTGCAATCTTCCAATTTAAATTCAAGATCCATATCCTGCACGGTTTTTACCAACTCCAACGATAAAAAGGCTTTTTCTTTGTTAGCCTTCAAGGATTCTTTTATCTTGGGTTTCAAAATAGCGGTGTCGGTGGAAATTTCGTCATATAAATTTTTAATACTGCCAAAGCGCTGAATTAAATCAGCCGCACCGGTTTTGCCGATACCGGGCACACCGGGCACATTGTCCGAGTTGTCTCCGGTGAGCGCTTTAAAATCATTCATCTGTGAAGGCTCTACTCCAAATCGTTCAACGACTTTCGCCGTGTCATACAAAATCGTTTCCTTGATGCTTTTCCCAGGCGTGTATACTTTTATATTTTCGTCCACCAATTGCAGGTTATCCAAGTCACCACTAACAATAAAAACCTTGGTTCCGTTAGCATATTTTTTGGCGATTGTGGCAATCAGATCATCGGCTTCAAAGCCCCCTTTTTCAAACAAGGGAATTCCCATGGCCCGAAGCACTTCTTTTAAAATGGGAAACTGGGAAATAATCCCATCGGGAGTCGGAGCGCGATGGGCCTTGTACTCATCGAATTTTTCGTGGCGGAAGGTTGGCTTGGGCGTATCAAAACAGGCAGCGACATAATCGGCTTTGGTATCCTTAATAGCTTTGAATAAAATCAGTAAAAAACCGTAGACGGCTCCCGTCGCCTGGCCCTTGGAGTTGGTTAGCGGCGGCAAAGCATGGAAGGCCCGATATAATAATGAAGAAGAATCAATGACGATGAGTTTTTTATCTGCCATTTAGGTTATATTTATGTTAAAATTCTTTGCATTTCTTTCTAGTATTTACAAAAGATACTTTTTCCATCTCTTTTCCCGAATCAGAATCTTTTAATATTTCAATTACTTTTTCTACAATCATTATTTCGCTTATCTTTGGCATGCAACCTCTTTTTAAATATTCTGTTTGCGGCCTTATTATTTCCTGCTCCCTCATTAATTCGGGATCTAATATTTCTAATATTTTTTTAACAAAACTTGGATCTTTTTTGATCAAATCAAAAGCTTTTTCCGCAATAGTTTGAGGTAGTAGAATCCGACTCTCAAAAATATTTCCCTGTCTATATCCATCAGCTTCAATATAGGGATTTTCTGGAGTACTATATACACCATACAGTATCTCGCAAGTTGCTTCTTTATCTTTTGCATCTCCGCCCACCTGGTCCATGATAACTGGTTTTTTATCAGTCTCTCCGGTTGGCTTCATGACTTCTTTTTCTTTTTGGAAAGGCCAAATGCCCGTTTTTTGAACTTCTTTCTTATATATGGGCGTCTCTTCAATAACTGGCACCATAGTAACCGCTGCGTTAATTCCTTCTTCCTTCAATAAAAATCCAATATCAATATCAGGCCTGAAGGAGCGCCTATAATAGTTTCTGTTACTTGAGAATTCGCGGAATAAATAAGCTTGGTTTTCATTTTCTGACTTATTATCGACAATACTTTGGAAACCACTACCCACCCCGCGATGCAAACCAAACTCAGAAGTTACACCCACATAAACAGCTAACCTTCCTCGCTTATTAATTTCTTCCAATAGTTCTTTTTGCTCTTTTTCTTCCTGTGATTCCGGAACACGTAGTTTCGATTCTTTTTTAAGAGACCCGCTGATTTTAATATTAGCCAGTTGCTCTCTTGCTCCTTTCAACTCTTCCTGACTCATACCAACTTTCTTTTTTTCCGGCTGCTTTGAAGCCTCATCTTTATCCTGATTCTTTTGCCTTATTTTCTCATTAATTTCTGAATTTAATGCACGTACTACTTGCTGTTTTAATTCTCTATCATGTATTGATTTAAGCTTTTCCTTTAACTCTTCTTGTAATCCTTCTTCATCAAGATTGTCTTCACGCAGAAAATTTCTAACGGTTTCCCTCAGGGAATTTAAAACTTCCTGTGACAAAGAGAGATCATCAAGGGTTAATTTGTTTTGCTCAAAATTCGATTCTCCTGGTTCCATGATTTACAATTTTTAATAGTAATGAGTTAATTATATCACTATTGCATCTTAATTGAAATTTCCCTTTTGTTTTCTTCCAAATGTTCAAATGTTATCGAAATATTATTTTGGGGAAGTAATTTGGAAATCTTTTCTGGCCACTCAATGGCTACGATATTTTTTGGATCTGAAATAATATTTTTAAATCCTAATTCTAACATTTCCTCGGGGCTATTTAACCGATAACAATCGAAATGATAAAAATACTTGAAATTTCGATTTTTTATCGGAAATTTTTTCATAATTACAAAGGTTGGACTATTCACCATATCATTAATTCCTAATCCCTTGGCAAATCCTTGTAAAAAGGTGGTTTTTCCAGCCCCCAAGTCTCCCTGCAAACACAAAACCAGGGCGCCTTTTTGAGCCTTAGACATCAAAATACCTTCTGCAAGATTTTTACCAATATCTTGAGTTTCTTGATAGGTGTTCGTTATTATTTTCTCCACTTGATTTATTTTATTTAGTGGTGTAGTTTGAATTCATCAATCATCTTAAAGAAAAAACATGGAATTATCAGAAGAAACAAAACAACTTATCAATGATGCAAAAAATATTTGCATAATTCCATCGCATGATGACCAGGGCGAAAGCGCCACAGGCGCATTGGCCCTTTTTTATACTCTAAAAGAATTAGGCAAAAATGTAAACCTCATCGCAGATCCGATGCCGGAGAGATTCCACTTCCTAATTCCTTCTTTGGATTTTATTTCCACCCCTAAAAATTTCGTCATTTCCATTCCGCGGGAAGTTGCCGATATTTCCCAAGTCTATTACGAAAAAAATGAGGGGAGCTTAAAAATACATTTGACGACCAATAAGGGAAACCTCCAAAAAGACCAAATTTCTTTTTATTTTTCACAGGCGCGGCCCGACCTGGTCATCACGCTCGGCATACAGGATTTTCAAAAACAACTTTCGGAACAGTTGGATTCTTTCGGGTTCCTTTTGGACGCACCGATTTTAAATATTGACAGCCACCCGGAGAATAAAAAATTCGGGAAAGTAAACGCTATCGGACAAACATCAGTTTCCGAAATGATCTTTGAGATACTGTCATCCATAAACCCTGATATTATCAAAAAAAATGCGNCAAATTGCCTATTAACAGGTTTNATGGTGCATTATGATCATTTTAAAAGCCCGCAAACCGGACACCAGGTATTCCAGATAGCCGCAGAACTCATAAAAAAGGGAGCTGAACGGAATATTATCGCGGATAATTTATATAAAAAGGCCACCAAAGAACAGGTAGAATTTTTAAGCGAAATTTTCCAAAACTTGAGCATCTCAGAAAATTCTGAAGTATCATTTGCATTGCTCCCGGATAAATTTCAAAACATTACCGAATTGGAAATACACGCTGCCGTAGAAAAAATCGGTATGATCGGGATCCAAAACAATTTATTGGTGCTATGGAAAAGCCACGCCTCGGACCCGATCGTTAAAGGTTTTTTCTATTCAAAAAACCAGGATTTACTCTACAAAATCGCCGAAGCTTCACAACAAACAATAAAACATCATTGGGTACCCATTATTATGCCAGATAAAGATACCGCGACGGCGAAAGAAAACGTATTGAATATCGTTAACCGTTAAATATTTTTAATTATGGATGAGTTGCATAAAAAAATATTAGGGTCAATCACCATCACCCCGGAAATCATTGAGGATATAAAAAAATCTGTCAAACACCTTGTTGATTTTAAAAAAGAAATCAACGTATATATAGACCAAAACACCACTAATCTTTTAGATATTATTTTATTCGGGGCAATACATCTTGGAGCCTCCGATGTGCACCTTGAGCCGGAGGAAAAAAAAGTAAGGTTGCGGGTCCGCATTGACGGCATTCTGCACGATACTGTTTTTTTTGAACCGGCTATCTACCACAATCTTCTTTCGCGGCTCAAGTTAGTATCAAAAATCAAACTCAATATTACCGATAAACCCCAAGACGGCAGATTCACCATTGCCGTTGAAGATTTGCTCATTGAAATACGAACCTCCAGCCTTCCAGCTGAACACGGCGAATCAATCGTCATGAGGATTTTAAACCCTAAAAACCTGATCGGCCTAGAAGCTCTTGGGTTGCGGAAAGACCTGTATCAGGTATTTTTAAAAGAAATCCAAAAACCCAATGGCATGATTATCATTACCGGGCCCACGGGATCCGGCAAGACCACCAGCCTTTACGCTTTCTTGATGAAGCTGCAAAATCGGGAAATTAAAATTATCACCATCGAAGACCCCATTGAATACCATTTGGAAGGGGTATCGCAAACGCAGGTGGCACCGGAAAAAGGATACAGTTTTTCCGAAGGACTAAGGTCTATTGTGCGTCAGGATCCGGATGTCATTTTGGTGGGAGAAGTACGAGATTTAGAAACGGCAAAAATCGCCCTGCAAGCAGCCTTAACCGGACACCTCGTTTTATCAACTATGCATACCAATGATGCGCCGGGGACCATACCAAGATTAGTAGATTTGGGCGCTGATACCGCTTCCATAGCCCCTGCAATCAATATGGCAATAGCGCAACGGCTCGTAAGGAAAGCATGCAAGGAATGCCCCACGTTGGAAAAACCAAGCAAGGATCAATTGTCAGAAATTAAAAAGACCTTAAAAAATATTCCGGATAACGTGGATTTTCCAAGAAATTTTGATGAAATAAAAATCGCAAAAACTAAAGAAGGAGGATGCGAAAATTGCAATTTTTCAGGATATAAAGGGAGAAAGGCGCTCTATGAGGCATTTTTAGTGGACGCCGAGGTTGAAAAATTTATTTTAACCAACCCGCCGGTTTCAGCTATCAAAGAATTGGCCATTAAAAAAGGAATGATTACCATGTACCAATCGGGATTAATTGAAGTCGTGCTAGGTATTACCACCTTAGAAGAAGTTAAAAAAGTGGTCGGAGAAGAGTAGGGTTAATTTTTTCGAAAATAAAAAAACAGCTCTGGAGTTGGAGGGGTCATGGTATCTGGGATACCAGTAAAAGCTTATCTGAGGAATAATCGAGCCGGAGCAAGATTATCCGTTAACTAAGACAGGCCCATATAAGACCTCCAACTCCAGAGCTGTTTTTGTGCAACAAAATCAGTTATACTACGAAAAAAAGAAGTATACAACTTCAATTTTTACAATAGGCTGATTATATCACTATATATAATATATGTCAAGCATGCTACCTCAAAAAACGCCTGGCGGTGACCAAATCCTAGATTCTTCCTTGCGACCCAAACAATGGGCTGATTATGTTGGCCAGGAAAAAATTAAGGAAAATTTAAAAATTATTATTACTGCGGCCAAGCAAAGAAGCCAGTCTCCTGACCATTTGCTATTTTATGGCAATTCCGGGTTAGGAAAAACCACGCTTGCCCACCTAGTGGCCCTTGAAATGGGCAAAAAAATACGCATGACTTCGGGCCCTGCTATTGAAAGGGCCGGAGACCTGGCGGCAATTTTAACCAACCTGCAAGAAGGAGATGTGTTATTTTTAGACGAAATCCATAGGATGCACAAATCCATCGAAGAATACATCTACCCTGCTATGGAAGATTATAAATTAAACCTCATTTTAGGCAAAGGCCCCATGGCCCGCACCATGGAACTGCAACTGCCCCATTTTACCATTATCGGAGCCACTACCCGACCCGGACTTTTATCCGCCCCATTACGAAACCGCTTTGGCGGGACCTTTCAGCTTAATTTTTATACGGATCAAGATATTGGGAAAATCATCCAACGGTCTGCAGGGCTTTTGAATATAAACATACAGCCCGATGCCATTGAGATAATCGCCAAACGATCTCGCTTTACCCCACGGGTGGCAAACCGCTTATTAAAACGGGTGCGCGACTTTGCACAGGTAAAAAATAATGGCGTAGTTACCAAAGAGATAACCTTGCACGCCTTGGAATCTTTGGAAGTCGATAGTATGGGATTGGACCCCGGAGACATTAAAATTTTACTGGCGCTGATTGAAAAATTCGACGGCGGACCAGTTGGATTGCAATCGTTGGCCGCCGCCGCCATGGAAGAGGAAGACACAATTTTAGATATGTACGAACCCTATTTGATGCAATCAGGGTTTCTAGAGCGCACTCCAAAAGGCAGAGTTGCATCAAAGCTGGCTTATGCGCATTTGGGGTTAACGTATAATAAAACTGGTAATTTGGTATAAAAAATATCCCGTCAGTTATAAAACCGACGGGACTCATAAAAAAACAGCGGCAACTTAAGGGA